>CENP01006411.1_pt1 | contig 11132 bp, 7 predicted proteins | sample 361281 | NCBI WGS metagenome assembly CENP01 (sample SAMEA2591122, study PRJEB7988) | marine metagenome | biome: marine biome (ENVO:00000447); feature: deep chlorophyll maximum layer (ENVO:xxxxxxxx); material: saline water (ENVO:00002010), including plankton (ENVO:xxxxxxxx) | depth 70 m
TTCCCAGACTTATCAATGGCCACACAACCAACAGTGCCGTATTTATTCTCTTTTATTTTTTTAATCTGATTAAATTGACTTTTAGTTATAAAGTAACTATTACTTACTATTTCTAATCCAGTCTCTTCGGCAAAATTTTCTGCTCCTTTTCCAGATAAAAATACATGATTTGATTTTTCCATTACAGCACGAGCAGCTGAAATAGGGTTTTTAATAGTTTTTAATGTTGCAACTGCACCAGCATTCAGGTCTCGGCCAGTCATAATGGAAGCATCCATTTCAACAGTTTCTTCGTTTGTTAAAACAGAACCTTTACCGGCGTTAAATAGTTCGGAATCTTCAAGTATTTTAATTGCCTTTTCAACAGCATCAATGCTTTTACCTCCATTTTCCAAAATAGAATATCCAACTTGGAGGGCTTCCCTCAACTTATATTCGTATTTTTCTTGTAATTCTTTAGGTGTATTCTCTTCTATTACGTTACCAGCACCTCCATGTATGACAATCGCATAGTTATTCGTTTCAGTTTTACATGAGAAAAAAAATATTGAGACTAAAATTAATCTATTAATCATCAAGCGAGTTTTTAGTAATGTAATAGCGGTAGGCAATTATTAATAATTCAAATTTAGATGCTTGACCTAGAACTAACCCTTTCTTAGAAAAACTTGGTAATATTACCTTATTAAATTTTGCAAGTGATTTGAAAAAAAACAAAGCCATCATTTACAATATACAACTCATGATAATCACTAACAAATCCTAGATTTTATAAAAAAAGAATATTTTATATTAAATACTAATAATAGTTATAAATTTGGCATTCTAATGATTCTTTTCATCCTCCAAATATTTATATCAATTTATTTAATGTGGAAAGTTTCTTCAAGCTTTGATCTCGCTGCAAACTATTTGACAAGAAATTTGGGTGAGGGTATAAAAGGCCCAACTGTTAATGCAATTGCATCCTCACTTCCAGAGCTTTTGATATCATTCTTATTTTTATTTTTCTATAAAGATCTCGAGGGTTTTTCTGCTGGATATGCCACAATAATTGGAAGTTCAGCCTTTAACATCGCTATAATACCAGTTCTTGCATATATTATTTCATATAAACAAAACAAAACAAGATCATTTATTATTGATCAAAAAATTGTGAAACAGGATGGTTTTTTCCTCATTTTCTCTATAATCCTTCTTGCTTTGGGGTTTTTTATAGGACTAAGTATTTTTTATGCTTCATTGTTGATAATCACCTACTTGATTTATATAGTATTTATATACAAAAAAAGAAACAAAAACCCCGGTAAAAAAACAGAGATAAAGGTATTTAGAGATAAATTTAAAAATGGAAAAAACTACAATTACATAAAATCAATTATTAATCTAAGAATTTATAATATTCTCAAATCAAAAACGATCAATTCTTACAATTCAATTATCGTGATTATAATTTCTGTTATTATTATTTCTTTAGCATGCTATAACTTAATATATGTGGTGGAGAAAATATCAGAAATATTTGATGTAAATCTCTTTATTAGCGCATTTTTCATAGCTGCTATTTCATCAAGTATTCCAGATACAATTTTATCACTGAAGGATGCTGAACATAAAAAATTCAATGACTCTTTTTCTAACACATACGGATCCAACATTTTTGACATTTGCATTGGAATTGGTCTACCCGTCTTATTATACACATTTTTTTATCCTCCAATCTCAGTTGATGTAAATATTGAAACCTTAGGACTTTACAACTTAAGTGAGTATTTTTTGGGAGGTAATCTCATGTTGTGGTCCGTTTTAATACTTTTTATTTTTACTGTGCTTATCACATTGGTTTACAGCTCGGGAAAAATCAGCAATAAAAATATTCCTTTAATATTAATTATATATTTTTTGTATATTTTGGCTTTATTATTCTTTTAAATGGACGAAAAAGGTATAAAAGAAGAACACGAACAATCAAATTTTGAGAGAATAGGGGAGAAGATTCTCTGGAGTACAAGATATGTTGTCCTGATTGCTGTAATGAGTTCAGTTATTGCTTCTATTGTACTTTTTGTAGTGGGGAGTTATGAAATTGCTGATACTATTATAAAAGAAGTCTATAATTTGTTAAATCATAAAAATTATCACGAAGAATTATTAGTTGGAATTATTGCCGGTGTTGATTTGTATTTAATATCAGTTGTACTCATGATTTTCGGTTTTGGTGTATACGAGCTCTTCATATCTAAAATTGATATAGCTAGAAAAAATTTAGATATTACGATTCTAGAAATTGAAAACTTAGATGAACTAAAACAAAAGATTGTTAAAGTCATCATCATGGTACTAATCGTAACTTTTTTTGAAAGAATTCTCAAAATGCCTTATGAAACCCCTGTGGATCTTCTTTATTTTGCAATTTCTGTATTAGCTTTATCAATAGGTATTTACATAGTTAGAAAAGATGATCATGAATATGTTAATTATAAATCAAAAAAAATTAAGTAGCAACAAGACTGTTATTTAACTTAGCCTTTATCTTCTTTTAACTCATCACTTAATTCATCAAGAGTTTTTGAATTTCCAAGTGTTTCTGATAAGTAGTCGATTTTACCAAATCTCCCAAAAATAATATCATCTTCAATAAGAAGATGTTTTCTCAGGGATTTAATAAAATCTTTTTCTAAATCATGTTCAATTCCATCTGCTGCAATAATTCTTAGTGCAATTTCTAGAATTATTAATTCTTCAGCAATATTTAATTCTAGATTATTTAATTTTTTAAAAATAGAATCTGTAAAACTTTTAATGTCTTCTTTGCAAGTGTCGAGTAGATTATCTAGATTTTTAGAAATATCTACACCTGTGAAATAGGGTTTTTCATTTGCAAAACTCTTAACAAGTGTTTTTTCTCTGTCATCTATGTCACCATCGCAGGCAATAGCACAAACAGCAATTTCTAACAATACATCTTTAAATTTTAATATTTCCATAATTATTTTTTAAAACCGATTGGTCCTTGACTTATAATAGGACCAGTACTTGGGCCCTCTTCATTTTCTCCCTCAAATTTTTCTTTTTGTCTTCTATATTTTTTCAAATCATCCTCATTTAAAGAAGATTTTTTACTTCTAGTGGACTCAATTAATATTTCTGTTGAAATTGGAACTTCTTTTATTGCTGCTTTATGTGCTGCATCATTTACGATAAATCCAATATCACTTGATGAATAATTTTTAGTCAATTCCGATAGTTTACTGAAATTAATTTCAGAGTCGGCAAATCTATTTGACATAAACTTCTGAAAAAGTTTTTCACGAGCTTCAAAATCTGGTTCGGGAACATATATGTGTTGCTCGAGTCTTCCTGATCGGATTAATGCTCTATCAATTATATCAGGAAAATTGGTCATAGCTATAACAAAAATTCCTCTATCAGAACAATTGTTTATTTGTTTTAAATATTCATTAACCTCAGATTCAGTATGCTGATTGTTTTCGGATCCTGTTCTTTTTCGCATAATTGCATCGGCTTCATCGAAACATAAAATTGAAGGTGCATTTTTCTGAGCTTCATTGAATAACTTTTCAATTTTTAACACACCACCTCTAACATATGAGGAAGATACCTCACCAGAGTCAATAAGTTTAAAGTTAAATCCTGCCTCCTCACCAAACTTCTCAGCAATAAAAGATTTTCCGCAACCAGGAGGGCCATAAAGTAACATTCCGTTGGGTATTTTTACATTATATTTTTTGTAATGCTCAGGTCTTTTCAGCACATCAATAACTTTGGACTGAAGTGTTTTTTTTAAACCTTCCATACCTGCAACATCCAGAAATCCATTCCCTTTTTTAACAATCTGCTCACTTACAATAGTAGATCCATCATCGATAGGAACGTATCTGGCTTTTTCTTTGTTAATCGATCTTAATAATTCAGACAATGAAGAATATCTATCATTTTTGTCTTTAGAAAAGACTTTACTAAGTACATTTTTAATATCCTCATTTATCAAATTAGAAAATTCAAATGAATCATTTCGGTATTTCTTTAGTTTTATTATTGAATTTGGATCTTTAATATCAAGTGTATCATCATTGTAGTAGGGTAATTGGCCCGTTAATATTTGGTATGCTAGCGTGCCAATGTTGTATTGATCTGATTTTTTTGAAAAATCATCATCTAATATCTCTGGTGCAATATGATTCACATTCAACCCATCCAAATAAATACATTTAAAAGCATCATCTAGAAATCTCATGTTTATTAGGTTTCTAAATTTTATTTTTTCTTTATCTCCACTGGTATCAATTATTATATTTTGAAGGTTAAGTCCATTAATAAGAATTGCTGGCGCCATTGAATGTAATTTTTCTCCAATCTTACATAACTCGACAATGATTTTTATTGCATCATAATCATTAAATGGTCCACTTCTGTCAATTCTTTCTTTTACATTTTCACCAATTATAAATTCAGTTGCTATGTATCTGTATTCTTCAGAATTATGCGAAAATTCTCCAAATGTTAGCAGTTTTGGAAAAACCTCAAAGCCAAGTTCAAGAAATTGTATTTCTTTCAAGTTCCCATTTTCATCCAAATCATCACTTGCAATTTCTGAATTTTTATAGATTGATAAATTAACCATTTTGGAAGTTGATAAATCTATCCCTGAGTAAAGTTCACAATAAGAAGTCTTCTCAACAAAGTGTTTAACTTTGTAAAGATTTTTTATTTCTATCCCTTTTAAACTCCACATATTTTAAATTATAAATTGGAACCTATTCTTCATTTTTTGACAATTACAGGCCCACCTGGTCCAGGTGCTTCTGGATCAAGCTGAGAAGGCCATAATATTTCTTTGTGAATTTTAATGGCCTTTTCCTCTGTCAAATTTTCAAAATCAGCAAGAGCTGTATCTAAGGCATTTTTGGCCTCATTCTTTCTATCTTCCTTCCATTCAAGGCTATCGAAATTTTGATGATACCAAATAATACTTGCTCTGAATCTTTTGTCACCCAACTTATCAGCAATTATTTTTTGTAATAGTAAATCACATTCTTCTCTCAAATCAAATATTTGAATAAAATCTTCCGATGTCTTCACTGTCTCTATTCTTTCCTCAATGCTTTTAAAATCATTTTTATGTAGCTGATTTTCAGTTTCATTAATTTCTTTCTTTATAGTATTGAAAACTTCTTGGAGCTTGTTAAGTTCAATTTCAATTTCCAAAAGATCTAGGGCTGTGAATTGTCTTTTTAATTCATCCTTCACCTGTAATCTTATTCCTTCGTCTTTTTTATCATTTTCAAATTCATTTTTTGTCCTTCCAATGGTAAATTTGATTCTTTCTAATTTTTGTTTTCCTTCACCCTCTAGATGTTTTGACGCATTATTTATCTCCGAATCAATACTTTTAAATTGATCACTAAACCATTCATCACTTTCGTTAACATTGTTTACTATAATAAGCTCTCTCTCGATAATCTCATTTAAATACGGAATCTCGAACTCTAGTTTATATGTTCCACTTTCAATCACTTTTAGAGTTAAATTTAATTCAGTTTTTATTGGAAGTAATCTTGGGATATCTTTTCCTGTTATAACTGCATTACTAACCCAAATTTGATTACGTGCCCTGGTCCCAGCTGAGTCATGGCTAATGCCCTGATAAACATTAACAACAAGTTCATCGTCTGAACCTGCTCTTATTTCTGTAAGCGTTTCTACAGTCATTTCTCCTTCAGCAGGATAAGATCTGCCTTTTTCAAGTCCGGGTATGGGTTCAAATATCCCTTTACCTGCTGGGCCAGCAACTTCAATTCCGAAGTCTCTAGCAAGAAGTGCTCCACCAATACCTCCTGAACCATGTTTAATTGATATTGAGTTGGGCTCACACTGAATCACATCTCCAAATTCATTAGTCATTATGATTTCAAAAAAATTTAATTGATTTTTAGAAAGAACAAGATCGAATATTTCACCAATATTATTCACCTCTTTGTTTCCACTTTCCCAACCTGTCCTCTTGACATTTATAAATAATTTACCATCAACAGTAGCCTCTGTTCTTTCTTCATTTATATTTATTGGTATGGATGGTGTCAGATCAGTTGTCATCGGCTCATATGAACAATCAATTTGTATCTTTTTTTCGTCCTTTATATCATCTACAATATCACTTCTAATGTCTTTTGTTGAAGCAAATATTGCAGCGCCTTCAGCAACTACTGTCATGGGATTTACGGACGTATCAGGTTCACAAATTTCATTTTTTATCATTTTTCTCAGTATAGGGGAGTAGGTGGGGCCACCAACTAAAAGAAGCGAGGATAATTTATCTCCAGCAATGTTGTTTCTTTTCAATACCTCTTTTGTCAAATCTACTGCCTTCTTAAAAATTGGACCAATTACATTTTCTAATTCGTCACTTGATACAATCAAATCAAAATCAAAAGGATTTCCTTCATCATCGCTAAAGCCATGTAAAAACAATTCAGCATCATCAAAAACATCATACTCATTAGAAAATGAGAGTTGAATTTTCATTCTTTCTGCAATTAATTTTAATCGACCTTTAAATGAAGAAAACTTTTCATCATCTGATTTTAATTTTACGATTTTGAAATTTTCATGGATGTATTTTAATAAAATTTCGTTAACTATTGAATTATCAATGTCTTTTCCACCAAGGGCAATATCGCCATCATTATCTTTAACAACCATATCACCATCTTCAACATTAAATAAGCAAATGTCAAAAGTTCCACCCCCGAAATCGAAAATTAAAACTTGACCATTAGATATTTTTTCATTTACACCATATGCATACGCAGCAGCCATTGGCTCATGCAATAGATAAATCTGAGAAAAACCAGCCAATTCTCCTGCTTTTTTTGTTGCAGATTCTTGATTGACTGAAAAATTTGCAGGAATTGTTATTACAACAGACTTAAATTTATCATCTTGGGTAAATGATTTTAAATATTTTAAAACCTCAGAAGACAATTCTTCCGAGGAATAATCTTTTTCCATGTTCGAGGAGTAATATTTTTTTTCAGTTCCCATTGTTCTCTTAAATTCAATAAAAGAATTTGGTCCATTTCGGGCATCATTAGAAAAGTTTATAGCATCTAACCCTATCTTTACAGCTTTTCTTTGTGTAAATGCAACACAAGATGGAGTAGTATCTTGAGCGGCAGGGTTTTTTATGATCACGGAATTTCCATCAGTCACTTGTGAAATTGCTGAATTTGTTGTTCCAAGATCGATGCCGTATTTAATTTTCATATTAATTTATTTAACAATTACATTGGCAGTTTGAATGATTTTTCCATCAAACTGAACCTCAGGGCTAAGCACTCTTATAATTTCTTTACCTTCTAGATCTTGGCCTTCACTATTAGGGTCAACTTGTACCTCCATTAACATTCCAGATCTGTATACTTCTCCCACATAATGGGTTATGACATAACCAATATTCTTTAAATTTTCCTCCAATTTTTTACAAGATCTATCAAGCATTCTATATTCTCTAAGGCTTGAATCCATATCAGAAATAGTTGTCTTGATTTTGTTTATTTGGTCTGCACATTTTATTGCAAAGGAGTGATCTTTATCATTATTTTTTAGATTATTTTCTGAATTTGCTATTAACCAATCCGTTAATTTTTGACTATCTGCTACTTGTTGATCCAACAACTCTTTTTGTTTTTTTGATAATTTTTTAGTTTCAGCATTCCATTTTCTTGAAAGTAACACATAAACAACTAATATTATTAAAAGGGAAAACACAATAGTGTATAGTCCTATTTTTTCACTTTCAATCAAGTCTTCATTAACTGAACTGATTTTTTTTTCGTTTTTTGTTGAACTTTCTTTGACTTTATTAATTTCTAAATTTGAATTGTCAATACCCAAACTTAAATTTTCAGCATAATCGTTGGTTTTTTTCAGTGATTTTTGGATGTCTTGGGTTTTATTAATGAAATCTTTATTAAGTAAATCAATATTTGAATTCAATTTAGATATCAATGAATCAAAACTTGAGATTTTTATTTTCATACTATCATATGCTAGTTCTTGCTTTTCCAAGGATGTTCTAAGAACATTTAATCTTTCAATCAAATTCTTTTCAGCTTGTTTTTCAAGAATAATATTGTTCTCAATTTCGATAATTTTAATTTTTATCTCTTCCAACTGGTTGTTAATTAAAGTATCATTATGAGATTGAGAATATGATAAAAAACCTGTTATCAAAAGAACAAAAAGGATTAAATTTTTCATAGAAAGTAACTCACTCAATTTAATAAAAAAAATGGAATTAATTAATTATATTTATTTTGGATGATTTTAGAAAAAATAGTAAAAAATCCCTTTCGACTATTAGGTGTTCCTGTAAACTCTAAATTAAGTGAAATTAATAAGAGTATAAATAAAATAACGGCTTATGCAAAAGTTAAAAAAACCTATCAAACAGAATTTGATATTGGTTTTCTATCTTTTGAAAACTTCTCCCTTGATCAAAATGGTGTAGAACAACTCAAAAGAGGTCTGGACCTGGATGTTGATAAAATAAAATTTAGTTTGTATTGGTTTATTGAGGCGAACAAGTTTGATTCTATTGGTTTGTCTCACATAAAAAATAATAACATAACTAAGACCCTCGAAATATGGAGAAAAATTGTTTCAAAGTCAATTTCAAAAAACAACTTCAGTACCTACAATAATTTATCAAGTTTACTTTTATTGAAAAATATAGACAAATCGAGTAATGATTATAAATTCAATAAAAATGTGGAAGCTGATAAAGAAATTTCAGAAGCAATTTCAATTAAGACCAAACTACTTGAATCTAACTTTCATACTGATCTATTCGAAAGCATAACCAAAACACCCAAGATTTTTTCCAATGAAGAGATTATAAGATATTTTACTGAGTCAATTTCTAAAATGTTGGAGGTTAATCGTTCAAAAATTCAAATAGAGAAATTATTTTCTTCATTGGATCCAAAATTAACAGAGAAATTAAATAAAGAAAAATCTAATTCGCTAATATCATCAATAAGTACTCAAATTAAAAATTGTAGAGCATTAAGAAATCAAGAACCAAAGGAAGAAACTGAAGTATTTGATTTAACATGGAATAGTTCTGATCTTGCGCCAATAGCCGGGACTGGCTCTTTAAGAGAATCTAAGACATATGAATTAAAAAATAAAATTCTAGCTGAGGATGTAGTTGTTAAACCCAGCTTTGGCAGGCGTGATAGCGTCGGAAGAGTTATAGTTAAAAAGGGTACAAAACTTACAAAATTTCAGTTGGATAAGATATTAAGTTCATCATTCAACGGAGATGTTGTTGTTTTTAAAGATAAAGAAGATCAAAGTTCCAGATTCTTAAATTATGGCAATAGTTTAATGAACAATACTAAAGAGTCCATTTCTGAGCTAAAAAGAGTTTTAGGTAAGTCCAGCGCACAATATAAAAAGTACTGTAATGAATTGGCTACTGAACTTAACATTTGTGGAAAGCAACTTCTCGATGAATCTGGGGACAACTCTGAATTTGTTCCTATATATAACTTTTCCTTGTTGGTTTGTGAGGACAAAGATCTTAAAAAACAAATTCAGTCAAATCTGAATGTAGCTAAGGCAATCCAGAAAACAGCAGGTGCATCTGAAATGTATAAATTGATTAAAGATTATGAAAATGGTGATTATAAAAAGAATTTGAAACTTAGTCAGACAAATATGCTGAAGGTATCAGTAATTAAAAACCATCCACTAAAATTGGCTTATTTTTTCTTTGAGGAATGTGGTGTTATTTTAAATAAAATTAATAAACAGATTCAAACAGCATCAACTACTAGAATTGATCCTGAAAACAATATCAGATCTCTCTATCTTGATATCTGTAGCAAATTAACTCAATTAATTTTAAATGATATCATAGCCCATTCAAATGACCAATTAGATGCATTAAACAGAGCCATAGCAGCTGCAAATCAAATAAATAACTTGGGTGGACAATTTGGAGGAGGTATCGGCTTTGGAAGGGATATTATTCAATCCGCTGTTAATAAAATGAAAGAGCGAGTCAATGACTTGAAAATTGTAGATAAGTTATTAAAAAGGTTGGAAAATTTAGAATTAGACTCGGTCATAAGCGAAAGATTAATTAGCAATGCAGAGATTTTAAGAAAAAACTTAAGACAGTCAACAAGTGAAGTCAGAAAGATTGAGCCCTATTGGCAACCATCTATTTGGCCGCCAGGAATCAGAACTGGTCGTGGACCTAGACCGCCTAGACCGCCTAGACCGCCTAGACCGCCTAGACCGCCTGTACCACCTAGACCTCCCCGTAGACATAAACCATCTTGGTGGGAAGGAATTTTTAATGAACTAGCAGAAAGTGGATGTTTGGGTCAATTAATATGGTGGGGTGGAATTGCACTTTTTGTTACGTTAATGGGTAGTTGTTAAAAAAAAACACCCCAAATAAAGGGGTGTTTTTCTAAACAAATATGAGTTGAAAACTTATACTTTTGCTGACTTCACTGTTTTAATAATCCTAGCAGCAATTTTGTAAGGATCACCATTTGAAGCAGGTCTTCTGTCCTCAAGCCAACCTTTATAACCATTTTCAACGGTTATGATTGGAATTCTTATTGAGGCTCCCCGATCGGAAACACCATAACTAAACTCAGTAATTGATTGTGTTTCATGCTCCCCTGTTAACCTTTGGTCATTATATGCACCATATACTGAAATATGCTCATTAACAACCGGTCTAAAGGCCTCACAGATTTTTTCGTAAGTTTCTTTTGAGCCACAGGTCCTAAGCGTTGAGTTTGAAAAGTTAGCATGCATTCCCGAGCCATTCCAATCAGTTGCACCCAAAGGTTTAGGGTGATACTCAATCGCTAGGCCATAATCTTCGGCTAACCTTTCCAAAAAGTAACGAGCAACCCAAATTTCATCTCCAGCTTTCGCTGCACCTTTTGCAAAAATCTGGAACTCCCATTGACCAGCAGCAACTTCTGCATTGGTTCCTTCAATGTTGATCCCAGCATCGATACATATATCTAAATGTCTATCCATAATTTCTCTTCCGAATGCATTTTTTCCACCAACTG
>CENP01066829.1_pt1 | contig 11122 bp, 10 predicted proteins | sample 361281 | NCBI WGS metagenome assembly CENP01 (sample SAMEA2591122, study PRJEB7988) | marine metagenome | biome: marine biome (ENVO:00000447); feature: deep chlorophyll maximum layer (ENVO:xxxxxxxx); material: saline water (ENVO:00002010), including plankton (ENVO:xxxxxxxx) | depth 70 m
CGCTAGCGTTCATCCTGAGCCAGGATCAAACTCTTCGTTGTAAAAAATTTTAAATTTATTAAACAACTTGAATTGTAAAAGGACTGTCTCGGAATGGTTTTGCTAATTCGTTGTTTAGATGATAAATCATCTATACGCTGTCAATTCTCAATACTTTCAATGAACTTAATCATTCTTCTCTGTTCAACAGAAAAGCGGTTGCAAATATACATTCCTTTCATATACTACCAAACATTATTTAAAAAAAAAATTAATTTTTTCTAACATAATTATTAACAAATTGAAAGACAGTAGATTACACATAAAAACTATAACCCCTCTTTTGATAAAATATCTTCGATGAATAAATCTTCTTTGATTTTTTCTGGATTATATTGTGTTTTTAGTGAAATATCAAAAAAACTTGCAACAGTATTGTAAGTAAATGCTCTGAATCCATTTCTAAGTTCTTTAACAAGATCAAAAGCTGTTGTTCCGGTTTCTCTGTAAATTAATTTGACTAAAATTTGTCCTTCAGTTCTAGTTAATCTTTTTAAATCAGCTGTTAATTCATCTTGCAAAAATTTTTCTAACATTCTAGTATATTTTTTTCTTTTTCTCTTTGATTTAATTTTTTCCAATCTTGAATTTAGCTTAACTAATCTATCAGAAGCCATTTTAGCAAATGGATAAACTTTTAATACCTTCCTCTTTAGTGTATAATACATTACTAAATCCTCCTGAGATTCTAACTTTACAGGCTTGTAGATTGTCACCTCTTTCAAATTAATACTTCTAGAAAAAATAGAATCACCATGTATCTTATAATAGGTGTCTGTCGAATCTTGTGCAATTAATGAAGATGAACAAAAGATTATTAGAAAAGTAATAAAAAATTTCACGAGACAAATTTATAAATATTAGGCGCTTATTTTAATGATTTGATTAATTTTGTAACAAACTAAATTTTATGCCTACTAAATCTATTTTAAACAAAAACTCAATAAAATTTTTAGAAAAATATTTAAATAATGCATCACCCACGGGATATGAATGGGAAGGGCAAAAAATATGGATGGATTATCTAAAACCTTATGTTGATAAATTTATTACAGATACTTACGGAACTGCTGTTGGTGTAATTAATCCAAATGCTAAATTTAAAGTAGTAATTGAAGGACATTCAGATGAAATCTCTTGGTATGTAAATTATATTACTGAAAACGGTTTAATTTATGTCATAAGAAATGGAGGAAGTGATCATCAAATAGCTCCTTCTAAATGGGTAAATATTCATACAAAAAAAGGAGTTATTAAAGGGGTATTTGGTTGGCCAGCTATTCACACACGAACTCCAGGAAAAGAAGAAACACCTAAACTGGACAATATTTCTATAGATATAGGGGCTAAAAATAAAAAAGAAGTTGAAAAAATGGGAGTTCATGTTGGTTGTGTTATTACATATCCCGACCAGTTTCACGTGTTAAATAAAAACAAGTTTGTTTGTAGAGCAATTGATAATAGAGCCGGAGGTTTTATGATTGCTGAAGTTGCTAGGCTTTTGAAAGAAAATAAAAAAACTCTTCCTTTTGGTCTTTATATAACCAATTCCGTTCAGGAAGAGATTGGTTTGAGAGGAGCTCAAATGATTACAGAGACTATCAAACCCAACATAGCTATTGTTACTGACGTATGTCATGACACTTCTACTCCAATGATAAATAAAAAAGTTCAAGGTGATAATGTAATGGGTAAAGGACCAGTAATTTCATATGCTCCAGCTATTCAAAACAAGTTGAGGGAAAGAATTATCGAAACTGCTGAAAAGAAGAAAATTCCATTCCAAAGACATGCATCCACAAGAAGTACAGGAACTGATACAGATGCGTTTGCATACAGTAACGGAGGAGTTGCTTCTGCACTCATTTCGTTGCCTCTAAGATATATGCATACGACTGTTGAAATGGTACAAAAAGAGGACGTAGAAAATGTAATAAAATTGATCTACGAAACATTATTAACTATTGGACCAGACGACGATTTCAGTTACTTTAAATAATTATAAGCTATTTTTTAGTATTTGATCAACAACTTCTGGGTTGAGTAAAGTTGATATATCCCCAAAGTTTTCTTTTTCTCCTGAGGCAATTTTTCTTAAAATTCTTCTCATAATTTTTCCACTTCTAGTTTTTGGAAGCCCTGAAACAATTTGAATTTTTTCTGGTTTTGCTATTGGACCAATAGTTTTTGAAATCAAATCATTAATTTCTTTAACTATATTTTGACTTATATAATCATCTTTTAAAATCACAAAAGCATATAATGCGTTTCCTTTGATATCATGAGGATAACCTACTAGAGCACTCTCAACAACATTATCGTGCATGTTAATAGCATCTTCAAGAGGTGCAGTACCAAGATTATGTCCAGAAACTATAACAACATCATCTACTCTTCCTGTTATTCTGTAATTTCCATCATCATCTCTGAAGGCACCATCACCTGGAAAATAATAGCCTGGATAAGCAGAGAAGTAAACATTTTTATATCTTTCATGATCACCATAAATTGTTCTAGCGATTGAAGGCCATGGGAATTTAATTCCTAAGATTCCATTTTTGTTATTTTCATTAAACTCTTTTGAGTTTTTATCAAATAAAACAGGTTGAATACCCATCATTGGTTTTGTTGCAAAAGTGGGCTTGTCTTCTGTAACATTAGCTAGAGAGGTAATCATTATTCCACCAGTTTCAGTTTGCCACCATGTGTCAACTATTGGACATTTTCCTTTACCAACATTATTGTTATACCAATCCCAAGCTTCCTCATTTATAGGCTCACCAACTGTTCCTAATACTTTTAAGGAACCTAAATCATATTTATTAACTAACTCAACAGGATGTTTTGCCAAAGCTCTTATTGCTGTTGGCGCAGTGTAGAACTGATTCACTTTATGTTTTTCACAAATAGCCCAAAATCTACCAAAATCAGGGTATGAAGGAATACCCTCGAACATTAAAGTAGTTGCGCCATTAAGCAAGGGGCCATAAACTATGTAACTATGACCAGTAATCCATCCAATATCAGCTGTACACCAATAAATATCTCCGTCATTGTAATTAAATACATTTTTAAATGAATATGATGAATAAACCATATACCCTCCACATGAATGAACCATGCCTTTAGGTTTTCCTGTTGATCCAGAAGTGTATAATATGAATAGTGGATCTTCAGAATCTACAATTTCAGCTGGATAATTATCATTAACCTTTTTCAACTCATCATGCCACCACTTTTCATTTTTGTTTAAAGTAATACCATTGTTTATCCTATTTAAAACAATTACTGATTCTACACAATCACAGTCAGTTAAAGCTTCATCAACGATAGATTTTAAATCAATTGTTTTATTTCCTCTAAAGCTCCCATCGGATGTTAAAACCATCTTACAAGAGGCATCATTAATTCTAGCAGCTAAAGCTGTAGATGAAAAACCAGCAAAGACAACTGAATGAACAGCTCCAATTCTAGCACAAGCAAGTACAGCAATTGCCAATTCAGGAACCATTGGTAAATAAATACAAACCCTGTCTCCTTTAGTTATCATGTTGTTTTTTAAAACATTTGCAAATGAGCAAACTTTTGAATGGAGCTCCTTGTATGAAATATGTAATGTTTCATCTTCAGGATTATTAGGTTCAAAAATTATTGCAGTTTTTTCTGGTGTATTTTCAACATGCCTGTCAAGACAATTTTCTGTAATATTTAATTTTCCATCTACAAACCATTCAAATTTTGGTTTACTGAAATCATAGTCAAGAACTTTAGACCATTTCTTTTTCCAAATAAATGAATCTGCTACATCACACCAAAATTGCTCAGGGTTATCAACACTGTATTTATAAAGCTTATTATATTCTTCAAGATTTGAAGGAATTAGTTGTTTATCGAAAATCATAACTAAATCTAAAAATTAATTTAAAGATTTAATAATTTCTTTGTTGATATTATAAATAAATGATGGACCATTGTAAATAAATCCTGTATAAACTTGGATTAAACTTGCACCTGCATTGAGTTTTTCCAAAGCATCCTCAGGACTCATTATTCCTCCAACACCTACAATTGGAACTTTCCCTTTTGAATACTTGTGAATTAAACGGATCACATCTGTACTTCTTTTTGTTAGAGGTGATCCACTTAAACCTCCTTTTTCATTTTTTAAGCTAGTTTTAGATTTTAGTTTATCTCTTTTTATTGTTGTGTTGGTACTTATGATTCCGTCAACCTTTAAATCCATAACTAAATCAACAATTGAAATAATATCACTGTCAGCTAAATCAGGTGATATCTTTAATAATATGGGTTTATTTATTCTCTTCTTATTTTCTTCAATTAAAGGACCCAATATAGATTTAAGCCCCTCGATGTTTTGAAGATCTCTTAGTTTAGGTGTGTTTGGTGAACTTACATTAACAGTAAAATAATCTACATGATCATAAAGTTTATCAAAACACACCATATAATCATCAATAGCTTTTTCATTTGAAGTATTTTTATTTTTACCAATATTTCCACCAATTATTACGTTTATATTTTTTTTTAGTCTTTTGACAACTTTTTCAACTCCATCATTATTAAATCCTAATCTATTTATTAATGCATTATCATCAGTCAATCTAAAAATCCTCTTTTTTGGATTACCCTCTTGAGGTTTAGGGGTAACAGTACCAATTTCTATAAATCCAAAACCGTGATCACTCATCTGCTGAAAAATTTCAGCATTCTTATCAAAACCAGCAGCTAAACCGACTGGGTTGGGAAATTTAATTCCAAAAACTTCTTTTTCTAGTCTTTTGTCTGCTTTTCCATTATATACAAAATGATACTTAAAATAATTAAGTCTAAAAAAGGGTTTAAAAATCTTTAAAATTTTTACAACAAGATGATGAACAGTCTCTGGATCTATACTGAAAAAAACTGGCTTCCATAGTGTTTTCCACAAAGCAGTAGATTGAAGATGGTAATTGTCGTATCCAATATGTGTGTAGTTTTTTTCTGATTCTTTAAATTTTTTAAAAAATGACACTACTATTTATTGTTTAACTTGGAAGACATTTCTAATGAAATAGCTGTCTTGTCAAATTTTATTTTACCAGCCATAGTTTCAATTACACAAGTATTGTTAGCGTCATTAACTTCAATAACCTTGCCGTGCATACCACTTTTAGTAACTACCCTATCCCCTCTTTTAAGAGCACTTATAAACATTTTTTCTTTTTTTGCTCTTCTAGTTTGAGGAACTATAAGAATAAAATAAAAGGCCAAAAACATCATTATAAGAAGTGGCCATTGTCCCATTCCTTCCATATTATTTATTTAAAACAAAACCGTTAATTCTGATTAGCTTTCTTCCAGAGTTTGTATTAGTTGTTAAAGTAACTGTTTTCATTTGTTTTCCAGGCTTATTTGAAGTGTCAAATCTAACTTTAAGGCTACTACTTTCACCAGGTTTTATGTTTTCATTTTGGGGATACTCAGGAACTGTACACCCACAAGATGCTGAAGCATTAAAAATTATTAAGTCTGAATTACCAGTGTTTTTAAAATTAAAATCAACTTCTACAACTTCACCATCAAGAACTTCACCGTAATCATAAGTATCAAAATCAAAAGTAATTTCAGGTGCATTAGCGTCATTTGAAGATCTTTCTTCTAATGCCTGTAAATTCTCAGATTTAACTTTTTTTGAGGGATCTGAATTACAAGATGATAGAAAAAACGAAAGTGAGAATGCAATTATAAAAGCATACATAGAAAATCTGACATCTGTTTTTTTTATATTATTAAATTTCATGATTTAAAATTATAAAATTTATTGTGAACCTCTTTCATTTTTTTCTAAGAGGTTTTTTTTACTTAAATCTTTTAAAATATTATTCACAACTCCATTAATAAATTTCCCACTTTCAGGTGATGAATAATCCTTAGAGATTTCGACATACTCATTCATGCTAACTCTTGCAGGAATCGAAGGAAAATACATAAATTCACATATACACATTTTAATAATGATTAAATCAAGTTTCGCGATTCTTTCATTCTCCCAATCTGGCGTGAATTTCTCTATCAAACTATTTAATTCATCATCGATTTGTAAAACTATCTTGAACAATTTATTTGCATATTTTTTATCCTCTTTATTACCGTATATTTTGAGTGGTATTTTATCATCTTTGGTGAATGTAAATGATTTTAAATAATTTAAAAATAAAGAATTTATTAGAGGAAAATCATCAATCCATCCCAACTCATTATCTTCAAAAAACTGATATATTGAATTATCATTAATTATATAATTTTTGAATACTGAAATTATAAAAACTCTTTGCTCATCAATTGAATTTTTTTTATTTGAGAATTCATTAAAAAATTTACTTTCAAGTATTTTCTTAAATAGACGTTCAATTAAGTGATGATTTTCATCCCATATTTTTATATTATATTTTATTTTAATTTTTTCTAAAGTTTTCGATTTACTTAAAAAAGATAAAAACTGATTTTTTAGTACTAATTGCCTTATAAGTTTTGAATTATTATTAAAATTTTTTTTTGAAACAATCTTTTCTTTTACTCTGAACTCTGTTTTTAAATCTCTAAACAACAGTAGATAAGTAATGAAAAATAAATAAAACTTCAATGATCTTTCTTCAAGAATTTCTAGTAATTCTTTTGGCTTTGAATTTGCAACATATTTTGAGTATAGAATCTGCATAACTTTAATACGAAGATGACGTCTATTAATCATTTAAAGAACTTGGATGCAAATGTATTTATTTTTACAAAATAAAAGCAGCTTAAAATGTATATTTGAAAACTTCAATGAAAGAGCTCAAATATCTAAATAAGTTTTTTTTTAAATACCGAAACAGAATTGTAATTGGTGTTTTAATTACAATTATTGCAAGAATTTTTGCATTGGTAGCTCCAAATCTAATTGGTGATTCTATCACTTTGATTGAAAAACATTTTTTACTTGAAGAAATTTCAAGAGAAAATCTAGAAAAAAATCTTCTTAATAATATATTATTAATTATTGGCTCAGCGTTAACAGCTGCAGTATTTACTTTTTTGATGAGGCAAACCTTAATCAACATGTCGAGGTTTATAGAGTTTGATTTGAAAAATGTTATTTATTCAAAATATCAAGAATTAGATCAAACATTTTATAAAGTAAACAGAACAGGAGACTTAATGAACAGAATTAGTGAAGACGTTAGCAAGGTAAGGATGTACGTTGGACCAGCACTGATGTATACAATAAACACTGCTACTTTGTTTGTAATTATTATTTCCTACATGATTAGTGTATCACCAAGTTTGACATTGTATACAATTATACCTCTGCCATTCTTGTCATACTTAATTTTTAAACTTAGTAAACAGATCAACATTAAGAGTAAAAGTGTACAAGAGTCTCTTTCTAAACTCACAACTTTTACTCAAGAATCTTTTAGTGGAATAAGCGTAATTAAATCTAATACCATTGAAGATGTAGTTATAAATCAGATGAGTGAATATTCTAATGACACTAAGCAAAAAAGCATACATTTAGCAAAATTTCAATCTTGGTTTTTTCCCATGATGATTCTTCTTATAGGTATTAGCAACCTAATTGTGATTTTTGTTGGTGGAAATATGTACATAATTGGTGAAATTGAACTTGGAATTTTAGCAGAGTTTATAATCTATGTTAACATGTTGACTTGGCCAGTTGCAACAGTTGGATGGGTTACATCTATAGTTCAACAGGCTGAAGCATCCCAAAAAAGAATTAATGAATTTTTAAAACAAAAAACAAGAATTGAAAATTCTAATAGAAACCAATATGAAATTTTAGGTGATATTAAGTTTGAACATGTCACATATGAGTATCAAGAAACTAATATAAAGGCACTCAATAATTTAAGTTTTGAAATTAAAAAAGGACAATCACTTGGAATAATTGGTGGTGTTGGAACAGGAAAATCAACAATTGCCGAACTAATTGTTAGAAATTTTGATCCTAAAATTGGTAAAGTGTTTATTGATGGAAAAAATCTAAAAAAACATAATCTTGACTTAATTAGAAAGAATGTTGGATATGTTCCCCAATCAACTTTTTTATTTTCAGATACAATTCTAAATAACATAAAATTCGGGGATCCTGAATCTTCATTTGAAAAAATCACTAAGTATGCAAAAATTTCAAATGTTCATAATGATATTATAAAATTTGGTGAACAATACAATTCTGTTCTTGGTGAAAGAGGAATTAATATATCCGGTGGTCAGAAACAGCGTATTGCAATAGCTAGAGCTATGATAAAAGAACCTTCTATATTGATTTTAGATGACAGCTTATCTGCTGTTGATACAAAAACTGAGGACTTAATATTTAAAAATATTTTTAAAAAGGAATCAACCTCAACTAAAATTATTATTAGTCACAGAGTTTCAACAATTAAATATTGTGATAATATAATTGTCTTAAAGGATGGTGAAATTATTCAAAGCGGAAATCACAATAAATTAAAAAAAGAGGAAGGATATTACAAAGAAATTTATTTAGAGCAGATGGAAGCTAAAAAAACTAAATAATTTTGACAATTAATTTATTTTACCCATTTTTACTGATAATAACTAATACAAAAAAATGGAAGAAAATAACTATAATGTTAATGAGGACATATTCTCTAAAGTCCTTAGAGCTGGAAGAAGAACTTATTTTTTTGATGTAAGATCCACTAAAGCAGGAGACTATTATTTAACTATTTCTGAGAGTAAGAAATTTACAAATGAAGATGGTACTTTTTATTTTAAAAAACATAAAATATACCTCTACAAAGAAGATTTTGAAAATTTCACTGAAATTCTTGGGGAAATGACAAAGTACATCATTGATGAAAAGGGGTCTGAAGTGATTAGTGAAATTCATGATAAAGATTTCAAAGGAAAAAAAGCAGAAGCTGAAGAAAAAGCTAATGATGATGAAAAAGAAGATTCTGACGCTGATAAATTTACTGATGTTAGCTTTGAAGATATCTAATCTGTCTACTTAGCTTTACTATAATATAATATGGCTAGAACACCATCTAATATGGTTGACTTAGGATCAATTGCTCCTAAATTTAATCTTATAAATACAGTTGATGATAAATTTATTTCATCAAATGATTGTTTTTCAAAAAAGGGCACTTTAATAATGTTTATTTGTAATCATTGTCCTTTTGTGATTCATGTTATTGATGAAATTATTAAAATTTCAAATCAATACACAAATGAGATTAATTTTGTTGCTATTTCAAGTAATGATGTAATAAACTATCCCGATGATGCCCCAGAATTAATGAAAAAATTAGCAATTGACAAATCTTTTAATTTTCCATATTTGTATGATGAAAATCAGGATATTGCAAAAGCATACGATGCAGCATGTACGCCTGATTTTTTTCTTTACAATGATGAAAAAAAATTAATCTACAGAGGTCAACTGGATGATTCTAGGCCAGGAAATGAAAAAAGTTTAGATGGTAAAGATTTAAGAAATGCTTTAGATTGCTTGATAAAAAATGTTAAAAATAATTTTCTTCAAAAACCTAGTATAGGTTGTAATATTAAGTGGAAATAATTAAAAGGCTGTTTTACAATAATGGTAAAGCCTAAATATTTTTAAATCATCTTCTTCATATTCATCCTCAAATTCATTAATTATTTCATTTATATTATCATCCTCTAGATTATTAAAATATTCAATTAATTCTTTCTGACAATCATCATCAAATAAATCATCAATGATGTATTTTAAATCTAGTTTAGTCCCAGAATAAATAATTGTTTCTAAATCTTTCACAACTTGATCAAATTCAACTCGTTTTGCTTCAGCCATTTCATCTATTGAAAGTTTTTTATCAACAGATTGAATAAAAAATAATTTTATAGATGAATTTACACCACTGCTCTTAATTACTAAATCAAAGTTTTTCGTTATATCATTATCAATTACATGTTTTTCAATAAGATTTATAAATTCGATTCCAAATTTTTTCGCTTTCAATTCTCCTACTCCAGTTATTTTTGAAAGCTCCTCAATATTTGTTGGATATTTAAATGTCATCTCATTAATTGACACATCTTGAAAAATAGCAAATGGTGGAATATTATTCTTTTTTGAAATTGTTTTTCTCAAACTAATTAAAAGTTTTAATAATTTATTATCGATAACACTTGAATCACTTTCTGATTTCTTTATTGTCACATTGGATTTTTCGTAGCTATGATCTAAACTAAGTTTAAAATTCTTGAGTGAATTAATTGATTGTTTAGTAATATCACTAATTTTTAAAACACCATATTCTTCAATTTTCTTAAACAAGAATCCATCCACAACCATTTTTCTTATAAGTGATTTCCAAAAAAATACATCATTTTTTCCCGACCCAAAAGCCTTATTTTCTTTGGCATTATGTGCCCTAAGAATTGGAGTTTCAATCCCTGCTAAATAGCTGGATAATTCTCTTAGTTTGTATTTTTCTTTAGTTATTTCAATTGTACTTATAACCTGTTTAAATTCTTTGATTACATCAATTTGTTCTTTTGGATTTTTGGAATTGTCATCCATTTTTGATCCTTCACCATTAATTTCATCAAATTCCTCCCCAAAATAATTTAAAATAAATTTTCTTCTAGACATTGAGGTTTCACAAAATGAAGCAACTTCTTCTAATAATGATAGTCCTTGCTCTTGTTCTGATATGGGTTTACCTGAAAGAAATTTTTCTAATTTTTCAATGTCATCATAATTATAAAATGCCAAACAATGTCCTTCTCCACCATCTCTACCTGCCCTTCCAGTTTCTTGGTAATAAGACTCTAGACTTTTAGGAATATCATAATGAATTACGTACCTAATATCTGGCTTGTCAATCCCCATACCAAAAGCAATCGTCGCGACGATAACATCACAGTCATCCATCAAAAAAAATTCTTGATTTTTAGACCTCACTTTTTTATCAAGTCCTGCATGATATGGAAGCGCCTTAATTCCATTAATTTGCAGGAGATTCGTAAAATCTTCAACTTTTTTTCTAGATAAACAATA
>CENP01019218.1_pt1 | contig 11104 bp, 10 predicted proteins | sample 361281 | NCBI WGS metagenome assembly CENP01 (sample SAMEA2591122, study PRJEB7988) | marine metagenome | biome: marine biome (ENVO:00000447); feature: deep chlorophyll maximum layer (ENVO:xxxxxxxx); material: saline water (ENVO:00002010), including plankton (ENVO:xxxxxxxx) | depth 70 m
CCGCGGCTTGATGTACCATCATGTGTCGATGGGTGTTTTCAAGATCATTGATGGGCTCGTCTTTGATTTCTGACATGGCCTTTGGGTAAAATTCCAAGGCATTGGTAATAGCCTCAATATCTTCGAAGGAGCCTTCATAGGTTTTTCCCATTTCATGAATGATCGCTTCCCGTAATACTGTTTCTTTTTCTAAAATAGCAGTTCGAAGTTTAGCCATCCACAGCGCTCTCTGCTCAAGGTCAAGTGATGACCAATAATTAAACCCTTGTTGCGCTGCCTCCAGTGCAATCTGGGCGTCTTCCTCGTCGGCCCAAGCAACCTCGGCGATTTGCTTTTCATCAGCTGGGCATATGATGGTTTGTTTACCGCCATTTTTGGCATCCACCAATTGACCACCGATATAAAGTTTTAGATATCCAAAATCCATTTCTTATTATAATGTTGTTGAAAATTCTTTTAATGCTAATTCGTCCACATCTATACCCAATCCTGCGCTTTGAGGAACTTCGATATAGCCATCTTCCATTTTAATTGCAGGAACAGTAAGCGTATCTCGAATGGCGTTTTCAGTTCGATCATATTCAATTAAAATATCTGGTGGGTATAGCCTTCCTGGCAATGGTTCAATGTTGGCAATAAAATGAAGTGCTGCATGGAATCCTATACCGGTTCCCCAGACATGGGGGATAACTTCTACCCCAAAGGAACTGGCTAAACTTCCGATTCGTTTGGCTTCAGTTAAACCTCCCGAAGCACAAATTTCGACCTGTGCAATGTCCACTGATTTATTTTGAAGCAACTGTAAAAATCCATATCTCAAATATTCACATTCCCCTCCAGCGATGGGAATAGAGGTTTTATTTCTCAGTTGCGCATATTGATCATAGAATTCTGGTGAGACGGGTTCTTCAAACCAGGAGATATTATATGGCTCAATTTTTCTCGCCAATTCCAATGCTTCCCGAAGGGAGTAGGCATGATTTGAATCTACCATAAGTTGAATGTCCTCACCTATAGCTTTTCTAATATTTTTTACGTGTTCTACGTCGGCTTTGATGGAAAGGCCTACTTTCATTTTGATTGCCTTAAACCCCTGAGAAACATAATCTTTAGCTTCGGCAATCAGATCTTCTGCTAAATTTTCGCTATCAGAAAAGTAGAGTCCAGTTGCATAGGGAACCACTTTTTTTCGGTGTTGCCCCCCAAGTAAAACACTTACAGGTAATTTAAATGCTTTTCCTTTGATGTCCCAAAGAGCGATATCAATGGCGCTTATGGCAGCAAATAGTACGCTTCTTCTGGCGAAGTCCAATGTTTTTCTATACATTTCATACCAAAGGGCTTCATTTTCGATTGGGTTTTTCCCCAATAATAGGGGTTCAATTAAGGCAATACCCTGTTTAATAACATCAGCTGGGCCGTAACCTTCTCCCCAGCCATAAATCCCTTCATCTGTAATAATTTTAACTACACAGATTCTTCTTTCATCGTATGCCCATTGCGAAAAGAAAAAGCTTTGCGCTAATTGATTGGATAAAACATACGTTTCAATCTTTATTATCTTCACTTTTTCTCTTAGTAAAACTTAGTGGGTAAAACTTTCGTAGGTGAATATAAAAAAATTGGTTCTTTTATTTGCCAATTGTGTACTTAAAAAATCGGTTTCTGGGTTTAACTAAACGCGTCTTAATAGCATCAATCTAAAATCCATAAGTGCTTCCCCAGTTTTTTTAAGTCCCTTGATGCTTAATGTGCCTTTTCCTTTTTTGAGATTGATAACACCAATATTTAAAGGTTTAAAATCCTTAACATAGGATTCCGTCCTTAAGCTACGATCTTCTGCTGCACCAAATTCTTTTGGGTCGTGTGCCTCTACAATTTCACCTCGAATTTTTTCGTCTCCAAAGCTAACTTCAAATTCAGAGCCTACAGCGTCTTTCTGGCAAGTGTAGTAAACGATTACCTCAAAATTTCCACTTTCAGGGATTTCAGCATCCCAAGTTATTTTATCCTCAAGATTAACCCAATTGGTAAAATAGCTACAATTGGGGTACATGTTAGAACGTTTAATAGCTCCATGCCCTTTGCCATCTCTGGCGGGAATTTGTGTGGTATGGAGGCTAGGATGACCAATAACAAAGGGACGTTCGTCCTTTTTCGGAAGTTCAATTAAGACCTCTTTTTCCCATTGCTCTTTTGCTTGAACAAGCTGAGTAAAAATCTCGGGTTGTTCCGCACTTATATCTTTTGTTTGATTAGGGTCGTTAATCATATCAAAAAGATTATTTTCCTTATCTAGGCGATAATTCTGATTCCTTATGCTGAATTTTCCTTTCCAGTAATTGAAAATCAAACGATCCTCCCATTTCGGGTTTTGTTCAAGTAAAAGGGGTTTGAGACTGATGCCATCAAGTGCTTTTTTGGGTTGGTGCCCAATGCCAGCCAAATCTTTTAGCGTGGGTAAAAGGTCAATACCACTAGCGATATTTTTGATGATCTTACCTTGTGGAATTTTACCATTCCAATTCATAATCATTGGTGAGCGGACTCCACCTTCGTCAGTAGCTCCTTTTGTTCCCTTCATTTCAGCATTCCAACGTTTGCCATTAGGACCATTGTCAGAGAGGTAAATGACGATGGTGTTTTCCATCAAACCGTCGGCCTGTAGTTGCTCCATTATCCTACCTACATTCCAGTCAATATTTTCACACATCGCTAGTGCAGCTCGGGTGTGATCAATTTGGCGTTGGGTCTTAAAAGGGCCATTACTTCCTATTTGGCTGAGTTCTTTGTTTTTGAATTTTTCCCAAAATCTATCTGGCACTTGCATTGGACTATGGGGCGTATTGTAGGGTAGGTAAAGAAAAAAGGGATTATTTTTATTTTTCTTGATAAAATCAATCCCGTGATTGGTCAGGTCATCAACGATAAAACCATCTCCTTTAACTAAGGTGCCATTGTGTTCTAAAAGGGGGTTGTAATAGTTACCCCAATGACCGGAACAAAAGCCGTAATAGTCATCAAACCCCCGGTTGTTGGGGTGGTAAGGTGCCTGCATACCATTATGCCATTTACCATAGGCAGCAGTTTGGTAGCCAGCGGTTTTAAAAACTTCTGCAATAGTTTGTTCGTCAATATCAAGTCTTTCTCCACCTGAACTTGTGCTGTAAACCCCACCGCGAACATGGTGTCGCCCCGTGAGTAATTCTGCCCTAGTAGGGGAGCAAACAGGGCTGACAAAAAAGCGATCAAACCTGGCACCAGTTGTTGCTAAAAGATCAATATTGGGGGTTTCCAAATCGAGATTACCGTTGAGGCTCAAATCTCCCCATCCTTGATCGTCAGTGAGGATAAGAATAACATTAGGAGGATTTTCATTCTTAGTTTGGCAACTCAAAAAAATTAAAATCAGAAGGGCTGCTAAAGTTCTTATATAGTTTAGATTCATTTTTGATGTATACTTAATGCTTAGTTATTTCAAGCACCAATTAACTAAATTATTTTGAATTATATATCAATACTAAGCCCTAGTCCAAATAATTCCCTGATTTGTAATCGTTTGATGAGGTCATCGTCATATTGGATATGAACAATTAAACTGCTGGAGATTTTATCATTTACTTGTAATTTTATATTGGCATTCCACTCGACATCAACATTTTTTATTTTGTATAGGTAGTTGATGTAAAAGTTGAATTTATTTTCCATTGTTATATTTTCCATCAAATTGGATTTGAAAAATCCAGAGAGAGAAGCACCAAGCGAGATTATGCTGGTTTCCCCTGGCGCTACACCAAAATGCTTTTTGCCGGCAGGGAGATTTTGCGTGTAGCTTTTACTGACAAAAATCCCTCTTGCTGCGAGTGGGGCAACGTTGACCCAAGCAAGTTCTCCTTCCCTGTAATACCAACCTAATCCCAACTGAATAATGGCAGGAGAGAAGATTCTTGAAATTTTTTCCTTTTGTTCTTCTCCCTCGTTTTCAAAGAAACGGAATCCTGGGAGTAGTTGAGTACGGAAATTAAAATAGGCGGAGTAGTTCCAATAAGTATTTACTTTTTTGCTCAATACGGAATTGATCTCTATTCTATCGTCTGCTTTTTTAAAAAATGAACTTCCAGAGAGATAAGTAGTTCCAATGGAGAGCAATAGCTTATTGTCCCATACCCAACCATTTTCATCTTTGTAATTAATATTGTAATCTAAGCTAAAAAGTCCGGTTAAGGAACTTTCACCTCCCGAGACCCAATTTTCAAAATAGGCTTGGTTAAAAGTGAAATTGGTAACGCCATTGAACTTAAACTTTTTTTCCTCTTTATTAGCATTTACATTGGGATTAGAAACAGTACTGTCTATAGCTTTTTCATTTGCCTGCGCATGATTTTGGGCAAAAACTAGAACGGCTATGATTAGCAGTAATTTTTTCATTTTTTCAGATTTGTAGGGATTAAATTTATTTTTTTATGATCACTATATATCACATTCCAAATTTAAGGGCTAACAAGGTTTTATATATTGTTAAAACTAATTATAATTAAATCATTTTAAAAATAGTATGGTTTATTAAGTATGTGGCTCTTTATTTAAGAGCTCAGTATCCTCCCGTCATTAAACGACATTCAAATATTTTACAGCAGGTTTTATCTCAAAAAAATAGCCATCGTGATTCGTTTTAGGTGGATTTTTATTAATTTTAAAAGGTATTTAATGACGAAGATTTATGTTTGGATTGAACGATATTCAGTATTTGTATGAGTTTTTATTTTGGTTTGTTACCTTTTTTATTCTCAAGAAAGTTTGGCACAAGCCTGAAGTTCGACTAATTTATGGCTACAGTGTAGCGCTTTTTAATCTGCTCGCGGTTTTTTTCTTTTCATTATCCTCAATAAAAGGTGAAATGAATGGACTCGACGGATTCGCTTTCGGGTTTTTACACACTATGGTAGCAGTAGTGATGGTTACACTTGTTCAAATGAGCAAAAAACTCGAAAAATAGATTACAAAACCACTTATTACCTTTTAAAAATTGAAAACTAAAGCCATGAAAAAACAATTGTTTGTTCTGTTATTACTTACATCTTTTTTTTCTTATTCGCAAGAATGGATAATCATTGATATTTTGGAGCAATCGAAAAAGCAGCTCGTATATAAAGTTGATGACGGGGAAGAGGTGATCAAAAAAACAGTCAAGAACCCATCAATTGTAAAATTAATTAAGCAATATCAAAGTGAGGGATTTGAACTTAAAACGGTGACACAGGGGGTAGAGTTAGACCTCAATGGAAACCTCCCCTTGATGAATAGTTCAGCTAACAATTTTGGTGTTACCAACCTAATGCTCTCTAACAATAATAGGGTAATGCTTTGGTTTGAAAAAAAAAGAAATAACCTCTAATCAGCATTAGGATGCGAGGATTTTAAACTTCAAGACTCTTGATTCGTGGATGGTTTATCAAATTTATTCGACAACTGAACCAAAAACCAGATGAGTAAATTTTTGTGAAGTAAATTCATAGGTGTTCCTTGTTTGCTTCATTAAAATTCCAATTACTTTTTCGTTGGGGTCGGCAAAATATTGCGTATTGAAATATCCACCTCCACGAATAGATCCTTCACTTCCACTGATCCCTATAAAGAGATCTTTTTCTCTTATAATCCTTGAAATTAGTCCATGTCCGGAACCTTTGTGCTTGTTGGAAGTAACAAAGTCCATCTGATCTAATTGCAATAGTTTATTGGTCATTTTCCCTATAATTTGTTTGCCATTGTACCTGCCATCGTTTAGGAAAATCGATAAGAATTTAAAATAATCTTCGGCTGTACTGGAAAGCCCTGCTCCCCCCGAAAAGAATTTTTTTGCACCCGCTATGGGGTAGTTTATATTGTAATAGACTGCCTGATAGGGAGTCCATTTTTCATCTTCTCTGACCAGTACTTTCACCAGTCTTGAGGCTTTTTCCTCTGGGAGATAAAAATAAGTGTCGTTCATTTCAAGCGGGGTGAAAATTTCATCTTTGAAAAATTGATCTAGCGTTTTACCAGAAACAATCTCTATCAAATAACCTAAAACATCTATACTATTAGAGTAGTTATACCTTATCCCAGGCTGTAACTCAAGCGGAAGTTTTGCAATCCTTCTTATGGTTTCACCAATTGTGATGTCTTCATCGGAGAATGCGATGCAACTGTTCTTCATGAATTTTTGTTTTTCTTTATGAATTATGGCTCTCATTGGAGGAGATCCAATGATATCATATCCAATACCTGAGGTGTGGGTTAATAAATTGCGAATCGTAATTTTCTTATTTACTGGTTTGGTGACAAAGGTGGAGTCTGCTTTATTAAATTTATCTAAAACTTCTACTCCTTTAAACTCCTTTATATAGTTTGCTATTGGGTAGTCAAGGCTGGGGATTAATCCTCTTTCCCATAGCATCACTACTCCCAGAGAGGTAATTGCTTTGGTCATTGAGGCAATTCTAAAGATATCATCTGTTTGGAATTTAGCGCCTGTTTCGGGGTCTTTTATTCCAAAGGCTTTTTTGTAGATGATTTTATTATCTTTAGCGATTAAGGCAACTGCCCCTGGGATTTTATTTTTTTTAATGGCCTCTTCTATCATTTTATCCACCAAAGACATTCGCTCGGGATCAAGCCTGCTTTTACCTGATGGGGATTGGGTTTGGCAACCTATTGCTATTAAACTAATTAAAAGACAGATTAAAAATGACTTTTTCATAAGATGGTTTTTCGTTCTAAATGTAAGCAATCCCTATAATTGTCTGAATAATTGTTTTTTAATTGATAGCAGGTTAATTTTATCACAAATTCAATGATAAGCTGATTAGATGCTGTAGAACACCCGATAATCTAAATGGCTGAATGGGTTTGATGGATTTGGGAATAGATTTTATCAATACTGATGACCCTGTCGGGTTGTCAAAATATTTAAAGAGAAATTAGTGATGAAGGATGTAATTATAATTGGCGCAGGTCCCATCGGACTGGCTTGTGGCATTGAGGCTAAAAAGAGAAAGCTCGATTATTTGATTTTTGATAAAGGTTGTTTGGTGAATTCACTGTTTAACTACCCGATGAATATGACTTTTTTTTCAACTTCAGATAAACTGGAAATAGGGGAAGTTCCTTTTATTTCCCATAATCCAAAACCCACAAGGGCGGAGGCATTAGAATATTATAGGCGGGTTGCTTCTCACTGGGAATTATCACTTAAACTGTACGAGGAAATAAAGACAATTAAAAAAATCGACGGTGGTTTTGATTTAAAAACCTCCAAAGGGCAATACAAAGCTAAAAAAATAGTTTTGTCAACTGGTTTTTACGATTTCCCTTATTTGCTAGATGTACAGGGGGAGGATCTGGATAAAGTATTACATTATTACAAGGAACCTCATCCGTTTTTTGGGATGAATGTTGCGGTCGTTGGAGCAGCAAACTCTGCTGTAGATGTTGCTTTGGAGGTATACCGCAAAGGTGCCAAGAGTGTTACCATGATTATTAGAGAAAGTGAAATAGGAAAAAATGTTAAATACTGGTCAAGGCCAGATATAAATAATAGAATTGAGGAGGGGAGTATAAAGGCTTATTTTAACACAGAGATTGAAAAAATAACTTTAGATAAAGTAAGGTTTCAAACAGCAGAGAAAACGCTCACTATCGAAAATGATTTTGTCCTTGCCATGACAGGTTACAAACCTAATTTTGAATTACTAGAATCTCTCGGAGTCGAATTTGAAAAAGACGAATACAAAACGCCAGTTTACGATCCATCTAGTATGCAGTCAAATCAAACGAGTGTTTATCTTGCTGGGGTGGTCTGTGGGGGACTCAAAACCAACAAATGGTTTATTGAAAACTCGAGGGATCACGCTCAAGTGATTATGAATCATATTCAAAAAACGCTATAAAAAAAGCCTCTCTTGGCAAAGAGAGGCTTTTTAAGATTTTGATATTTATCTCTCGAATAAAACTAATTGCATGTTTTCGCGTCTGACAAGCGATAACATTTTTTGCATCTTTTTTCCTCTTTCCTTTTGAGCTGCACTAGGCTCTCTGGTATTGATATATCTTTTGTAAGAATCCTCGGGAGAATCATAAAAACTTGCTGCGATATAGTCAGCTTCGTCATTGATTTTAGATACAATTTTATGGAGTCCCCATCCTTTTAAATACTTGCTCTTTTGCTTGGATTCGACCGTGCTTAGCGCCATTTTTTCGTAGTCGTAGGAGCTTGTCCAATCCACATCATAAAAGTTTAGTGTAAGGTGTTTTGGTGGGGGAGTTCCCTCAGCAGGAACAAAACCTCCTTTAAATACAGTCTGAATAAATTGGGTTTTTACAATCATTTTACTTCTAGACTCCCACACTTTACTCATTTCTGACTTAGAAAACATGTTATTATCCGTTGGTGTCAAGGGTTTATCGATTTCTTGGAGGTGGGCAAAACAAAAGGTAACGTACTTGTCAGAATTTGAAAATGGATCTTGAACACGCCACATATCCCATCCAAGTTTTTCGCCTGCATCTATTGAAGCCTTGTGCATTTTGGAATAGTATTTTCTTTCTTGTTGAATAAATTCTTGTTGGAACTCTTTCTTCACAGTAAAATAATGGAGCCCAACATAAAATTCTTCCTGAGCGAATAAGCCTATACAAAACAGGCTAAATAAAAGTGTTAGTAATTTTTTCATTTTAAAATATTTATGGTTAATAAACTTATATAAATATAGTAAATCTGATAACTCCTAAAAATTTAATTCAGACGAGAATATAAACTTTTAGGATCTCATTGAATTATAATAACGAAAACTTAGAGCTTGGTAACAATCTGTTTGCGTTAAAACTTATAATCTAAATTTAGCCCTCTAAGGGTTCAAAGGCATACATCTCGTTAGTTTTGATGTTCATTTTCTCAGTTAATTCAACCAAGAAATCTGAACTCATGAGTTTTTGCATACCCGCCATATCAACGTCATAGAGCATAACGATACAATTTTGGTCATCTATTTTCCCTACACTTGTTCTTGACTCATCGCAAACCTCAGCTCTTTCTGCGTGATTATCAAATGCTGATTTCCATTCATCGTAATTATTAAAAGATACTTTTAAGACTAAATTCATTTTAAATATTTAATAGTTAGTAAAGTAAAATTAAAGTATTAAGGCCTAATGATAAACTTTAAACACCAACTTTTCTGTATTGGTATTCGAAAACTGTAATTACATAGTGTAGGGTGTTTAAACAGCGTATTGTTCGGGTTTAAATTGAATTGAGTAAATTGATTTTGAAAAAAACAGACCAATTTTTGTCTTTTTGAAAAAAGCGATATATTGGTTCCTATCTTACTGATCAAGGAAACAAACTAACAATTAAAAAAGTGATATGGGTAATCAAAACAGACGGGATTTTATAATTAAATCTGCCCTTGGGGGATTGGGTTTAGCCAGTGCTTCTTCAATGGGAATGAGTGCTCAAAGCTATAATAATATTATTGGATCAAATGACCGCTTGCATGTGGCTATTGCTGGGTTAGGAAGAAGACTAGGGGCCTATTTTTCACCTATCGCCGACAAAAAAAGTAATGTCAAGTTGCGTTATCTCTGTGATGCAAAACAGAGTCAAATGAGCAGAGCAGCAGAAAGGTTCAAAAAACATATTGACTACAATCCTCAGCTAGAACAGGATATATTTAAGGTATTGGATGATGACAAAGTAGATGTTTTGATTAACGCTATGCCAGATCACTGGCATACTCCGGGTGCGATTATGGCGATGAAGTCAGGTAAGCACGTTTATGTTGAGAAGCCTAGTAGTTGTTCTATGGAGGAGAATGAACTTTTGGTTGAAGCAACAAAAAAGTTTGGAAAGATTGTTCAAATGGGTAACCAGCAACGGTCATCAGTTCACACCCAAGAAATCATTAATAAAATTCACGAGGGTGCTATAGGTCATGCCTATAAAGCTATCGCATTCTACAGCAATGGCAGGGGTGAAGTACCAGTTCAAAAAAAGGCAGCGGTTCCAGAGGGATTGAATTGGAATTTATGGCAAGGTCCCGCAGTTCACAGAGAATATACCTCAGAGACTTGGGACTACAACTGGCACTGGTATGGTTGGAACTACGGAACAGCAGAAATGGGAAATAATGCGACCCATGAACTTGATATAGCCCGATGGGCATTGAATGTAAACTTGCCTCAGATGGTGGAGGTGGAATCTGATAAGAGACACTTTTTAGATGATGGCTGGGAAATGTATGATACCATGAAGGCCAGATTTACGTTTGAGGACAATAAACAAATTGAATGGGATGGTAAAAGTAGAAACGCTTATAATACTTATGGAGGTGGTCGCGGTGTAGTAATTTATGGAACTGAGGGCTCAGTGTTTGTAAACAGAGACTATTATAAGCTTTTTGACAGAGCAGGTCAGTTGATAGCAGAGGTCAAAAGTGGGGGTAAAGAAGGTGGCGTTGCCCTCGGTGGTGGCGGTGATATGTCTACGCTTCATGTAATGAACTTCTTCGATACCATTCGAGGAAAGACAGCTGCAAATGCTCCTATAGCTGATGCCAATATTTCGATGGCGATGGTTCATTATGCTAATGTTTCCTCTAGGATAAAGCAATCTTTTGAAGTTGATCACAATAAGGGTACAATGTTTAACAGAGATGCAATGGAACTTTGGGCGAAACCCTATGAGGAGTCTTGGAAAAGTAAGTTTTTGAATTTGTAATAATTTTCAAGAAAAGATGTTTTTGAAAAGCTACTCCCTTTTAGAATTTTTTAGCTGTATTTTGTTTTTTTTAGTGAATTATTAATCCAATAGAAATTTGGATAACAAGAGAAATACGGTTGTTAATTTGTGTTATATTTGCATAATTAATAGACTAACTGTTAATTAAAAGTGCAAAAGTTAAAAACTACCATTGAAACTAATAGTGGGCTACATTTAATCGGCTCATTTTCCTCTGAATTTGGTATGATAATTCCTTTTTCAAACATTAAATGTGTTGAAAGGTTTGGATGTAATCAATTCGTTTTTGATTTGGAAGGGATTAAATCTCATCAGGAGTATTTAACT
>CENP01212662.1_pt1 | contig 11102 bp, 11 predicted proteins | sample 361281 | NCBI WGS metagenome assembly CENP01 (sample SAMEA2591122, study PRJEB7988) | marine metagenome | biome: marine biome (ENVO:00000447); feature: deep chlorophyll maximum layer (ENVO:xxxxxxxx); material: saline water (ENVO:00002010), including plankton (ENVO:xxxxxxxx) | depth 70 m
ATTTAGATAAAAAAAATTATCCTGAAAAAGTTTACATTGATAGAAGCGATTCAATTTCAAACACAAAAAATCTCCGTTCAATTACTAACGAGAGTAATGTGAAAGAAATCTTGAGACAAAATGGATTTGAAATTCTAGCTTTAAGTAATTTTTCTTTTGAGGAACAAGCAAGAATATTTTATAAAGCTAAACTAATAATTGGTTTACATGGCGCCGGATTTGCAAACTTTTGTTTTTGCGAACCTAAAACAAAAGTTGTAGAACTAAGGAGTAATTCCTCAGGAAATGTATGCGAGAATTTAGCTATAAGTAATAATCTTAATTATAAATCTATAAGTTGCGAGTCAATTGGTGTAAATTATAATAATCAATTTGGACATATTAAAGTGCCTATCGAAAAATTAGAAGAAACCATCAAATGAGCTATCTAAAAAAAAGATATTACAGAATTATTGAGTCTATAATTAAAAGGATAATCAAAATTAAAGAAAATTCTAAAAATAAAAATTTTAAAAGAACAATTAGAAGTGCCATTTATAATTCGGGTTTTAAAAATAAGAATTTAATATATTCAGATAATAATGAAATTAAATATTTGATGCAGTCTTATGACTGGGTTTCAAAAAAACTTTTTATTGATCAAACTTTCGATGACGGTATTTTAAAAAAGGCAGTTAAAATACTTAAAATTAAAAAATTTAAATATACTTTAATAAACGTAGGTGCACATATAGGGTCAACTTGCGTGCCAGCAATTAAAAGAAAATACTTTAAGAATTTAATAGCTTTTGAACCTTCAAAAAATAACTTTAATCTGTTATCAGCAAATATTTTTATAAATAATATAGCGGATAGGACCAAGTTGTTTAATATAGCTTTGAGCAAAAATAAATCGTACGTAAAAATTAAAAAATTTCAAAACAGCGGAGATTATAGAGTTGTAAAATCAAAACAAAATAATTTAGAATTGGTAAAATGTGATATTTTAGATAATTACACAAATAAATTAAATAAAAAAAATTCACTTATTTTTATGGACGCACAGGGACATGAACCATTTATATTTTTAGGATCCAAAAAAACTTTTAGAAAAAAAATACCTGTTGTTTTTGAATTTGCACCATTTTTAATGAATAAAAACTGGATTAAAAGTTTTGATCAAATATTTAAACATTATAAATATTTTTACGATCTTCAAACACCTTTGAAGAAAGAAAAATTAACAAAACAAGAAGTAATTAAATTGTATAATAGATTATCTTCATATAAAGATGATGCGTATACAGACTTATTAATTTTATAATACAGATGGGTATAAAAAATTTACTAAAATATTTTTATAAATTTGCTAATAAAAAAACCTATAACGATATGAAGCATCTTCAGAGAACTGAAGAGTCAGTAAAAATATATAAATCTAAATTTGAAAGCTCTATAAATGAGATACAAAGTAAAATTAATAATCAAAAAAGTCTATCTTTTTTACATTCAGGACATATTGGGGACATAATAAATGTGCTACCAGTAATTAAAGAATTATCACTCTCGCATAAGTGTAACCTTTTTATAAACATAGACAAACCTTTAGAAAGAGCTCATCACGCTCATCAAGCAGGCGATGTTTATATAAATAAAAAAATATATGATATGCTTTATCCTCTTTTTAAATCTCAAAAATACATTAACAATATTAATTTATACTCTGGTCAATCAATAGATATAAATTTTGATTTGATAAGAAGCTTACCTATCAACTTACTATTCGACAATTTAAGATATGGTTTTCAAATCACAGGAGTTCAACCAGATATTAATAAACCATATTTAGATGTTGAACCTCATAAAACCATATCAAATAAAATAGTTGTTTTAAGATCATTAAGATACAAAAATCAATTTATAAATTACAACTTTGTTTCAAATTATGAAGACACTTTATTTATAGGAACCAAAGATGAGTATATTGAATTGAAAAAAGAGATAAAAAACTTAAATTTTCACGACTGTAAAGATTTTTTGGAAATGGCCCAGATTATTAAAGCATCTAAATTTTTTTTAGGTAATTCCTCTCTTGGAATTGATCTAGCAGAAGCCACAAAAGTACCAAGACTTTTAGAGGCATGTCCAGGTTTTCCAGCTCGACAAGTTCATGGGGAAAATGCTTATGATTTTTATTTTCAATCTCATTTTGAAAAATACTTCAAAATTCTATTCAATAAAACAAGATGATATCTAAACCTTAATATTTTGCGTAATTTTTGACTTCTCTTATATTAGATTTAGTGATCTTATTAATTTTCAATTTTGTATTAGCCCTTTCATCATTTAATTTGTAGACGTTTTTGGCAATTTCTGAAAGTTTTTCAAGATACTTTTGTGTTATTCTTTTCTGATCTTCAAGTTCCCAAATTTTGTTATTTGTGGCTTTTAGATTTTTCCATAACTTTTTAATTCTACCATCTATTTTAATATTTTTTTTTAGAATTTTTTTTAGTATCTGACATTCTTTTTTTACATAACCTAAATCTTTTTTATTTAAAATTTTAAGTTTTTTAATTTCTAATATAGTTATTCTATCGATCAGATCACCAACGGAGCTTTCTGCGTAAATTTTATTTGTTTTCATTTTATAAATTTTTGCTGTAATAAGTACATTAAATGAAAAAAAAAATAAAAAAAGTAAAAAAATGCTTACTTTGTAAAAGTTCTAAATTGATTTCATTGTTTAATATTGGCAATTTATTTGTCAGTAATTTTGTGCAAAAAAAAGATATAAAAAGAGGAATTAAATCTCCTCTTAACCTTCTTTACTGCAATAATTGTACACTTATACAATTATCACATATCGCCCCACAAGAATTAATGTATAAAAGATTTTACTGGTATAAATCTGGAGTTACTAAAATTATGAAGAATGCTTTAAAAAATATCTATGATGAAAGTTTAAAGCATGTGAAACTTAAAAAGAATGATGTGGTTTTAGATATAGGAGCTAATGATGGCACTTTACTTAAGTATTATAAACGAGGCGGTTTTAAAACAATAGGTTGCGAGCCAGCAAACAATCTTAAAAAAGAATTATCAAAAAATTGTGACAGTGTTATTAATAATTTTTGGTCTTATAATGAACTAAAAAAAATCTTAAATAAAAAAAAAATTAATAAACCCAAAATTATTACTGCAATAGGCATGTTTTATGATCTAGAAGATCCAAATAAATTTATAAGCGACTCAGCAAAATCTTTGTCAGAAGATGGTATATTTATCGCACAACTAATGTGTTTAAAGTCCATGATTAAGCAAAATGATTTAGGAAATATATGTCATGAACATATTGAGTTTTATTCTTTAAAATCTTTAAAATATTTGTTTGAAAACAACGGAATGGAAATATTTAAAATTGAGGAAAATGATATCAACGGGGGGAGCTATCGTATATATTGTAGAAAATTTAAAAAAGGTAGTATAAAACTAAAAAGTGAAAACGTATTAAAATTAGTGAAAGAATTTGCTTTTCGTGTAAAACAAAACAAGAAACAAATGCAAACATTTATTAACAAAAAAATAAAAAATAAAAATAGAATATTTCTTTACGGTGCGTCGACAAAAGGAAATACGTTATTACAATACTATAAATTAGATAGCAAAAAGATACCTTTCGCTGCTGAGAGAACTCCATCAAAGTGGGGGAGATATACAATAGGAACAGGAATTAAAATTATATCTGAAACAGAAGCTCGTAAACTAAAACCGGACTATTTTTTAGTAACTCCTTGGGCATTCATAAAAGAATTTATTAAAAGGGAAAAAAATTGGTTACAAGCAGGAGGAAAATTTATTCTACCGTTTCCAAAATTAAAAGTAATTCAAAAATAATGTCAAAAAAGAAAATTTTAGTGCTTGGTGTTACGGGTCAAGATGGATCATTTATAGCTAAATTTCTGTTAAAAAAAAAATTTAAAGTTCATGGATTGGTTAGAAAATCTGCAACTGGAAATTTAAATAATATATTAGATATAAAAAACAATCCGAATTTTTCAATTCACCATGGTGATCTACTAGATTTAATATCATTACAAAAACTTATAAGAAAATTAAAGCCAGATGAGATATACAATTTTGCTGATCAAGACCACGTAAGATGGAGTTTTGAAATACCCTCTTATTCATTTGATGTTACTGGTTCATCAGTTATAAAGATTTTAGAAATAATTAAAAACCACTCGCCAAAGTCAAAATTTTTTCAACCATTATCTTCTAATATATTTGGTAATAGTAAAAAAAATAAACAAGATGAAAATGAAAAATTTTCACCACTTAGTATTTATGCACTAGGAAAGGTGACATCATATTATGCATGTGAAATGTACAAAAATATATATGGTATGAAAATATATGGGGCGATATTTTACAATCATGAGTCTGAATTCAGACCAGAGGAATATGTAACAAGAAAAATTACTAAAGCTGTAGCAAGAATATTTTATGGAAAACAAAAAGTTCTTAAACTAGGGGATATAAAATCTAAAATTGATTGGGGTTACGCTGGAGATTATGTAGAAGCAGCCTACAATATAATGCAATTAAAAAAACCAGATTTTTTTATAATAGCTTCCGGCAAAGGTTATTCAGTAGAATACTTTGTGAAAAAATGTTTTGAATATGTAAATTTAGATTATAAAAAATATACAAAGATAGATAAAAAACTATTTAGAATTAAAAAAAATTCTACTCTTATAGGAAATACCTCAAAAGCAAAAAGATTTATTAAATTTAAAAATAAAACTAGTATAGAGAAGCTAATTTCAATAATGATGGAAAATGATCTAAAAATTGAAAAACAAATCTAAAATTATAGAAAACCAATGCAGAAAAAATGATGAACAGAAAATTAAAATCAAGTAATATAAGCCTACTAAATACTTATGGCGAGGTAGCTCAGTTGGTTAGAGCACAGGACTCATAAGCCTGGGGTCGGCGGTTCGAATCCGCCCCTCGCTACCAAAAAAGTTATGAATTTATCTGTTATTATAATAGCTTTCCAAAGCAACCATTTACTTAAAAAAATTTTAATTAATTTTCCAAAAAAATATCAAGTTTTAATAGTTGAAAATTCTGGGCTTAAGTCAACGAAAAAATTAGAAAAAAAATTTAAAAACACTAAAGTAATAATACCAAATTGTAACTTAGGTTATGCCAAAGCTTTTAACTTAGCTTTAAATAAATGTAAAAATAATTTCGTGATAACATTGACTCCAGATGTTCTAATAAAAAAAGATCTAATATATCAAATAGAAAGATTTCTCAAGATATTCAAAAATTTTACATTGGCTGCACCGGAATTCAAAAATCAAAAAATATATAAAAATTATGTACCCATCGAACAGAAAAAGTTAATAAAAGTAAGGAATAATAAGTTCCATTTAAAAATGGTCAAAGAATTAGATTGGTGTTTTTGCATAATAAATAAAAAAAAATTAAAAAAACAAAATATTTTGGATGAGAAATTTTTTATGTATTTTGAAACAACAGATCTTTGCAGAAGGCTTTCATCATTAAATCATAAAATGTTTGTTATTAAAAACTTAAAATTTGACCATATAGGTACAGGATCAACTCAAAAAAAATATAATAATGAAATCTTTTTAAATAGGAATTGGCATTATACTTGGTCAAAATTTTATTTTTTTAGAAAACACAATAACTATCTATATGCATTGAGGAAGATATTACCAAATATTTATCAAAATTTAATTGGTATTTTTTTGAGCTTTTTAATGCTTAGGTTCACTGATTTAATAAGACACAAGGCGAGTTTATCTGGAGGTTTAAGTGCAATTTTTTTAAAAAAATCATATTATAGACCAAATTTGAATCACAAATGAAAAAAAACGATCTTAAAATGTTTTGCCTTACTATGGAGCCAAAACATTTAAATTTTATTAAAGAATTAAATTATACACCAGTGGGCTTAGGAGATAATAATTTTCCTAAAGATTGTATAAGTGATAAGCAAGGAAATAATATATCTTCTAAAAATAAGAATTATGGAGAATATACTTTTCATTATTGGTTGTGGAAAAATTATTTAGATAAAATTGATCAAAATTGGGTAGGTTTCTGTCAATATAGAAAATATTGGTCGTTAAATTTTACACCAAATGAAAAAATTAGTTTTTCAAATCTAAAAGATAAAGTTCTAAGTGAAATACCTACTGAGTTCAATAATTATGATGTGATTTTAGGAAAACCTTTTTACGTAAATAATAGAAAAACTATGAAATTTTTAAAAAATGGATTTCCACTTATACTCTCCAATCCAATGATTTTATTTAACAAAAATCTAAGAAATATAAAATTTCACTTTGATCTCATGCATGGAAGAAAAAATTTGGATAAAGCTATTGATCTTCTAAATGATGAAAATAAACAAGATTTTAAAAGATTTGTGAATACTGAAGTATCGTTTAATCCACACAATATGTTTATATGTAAATCAAAAAAATTATTAACGACTTATTACGAGGAAATTTTTACTTGGCTTTCAGACTGTGAGAAGTTATTTGGTTTTGAAAATCTTAAAGGATTTGGGTTAACAAGGATATACGGATTTTTAGCGGAGAGATTTATGTCTTATTGGTTCCAAAAAAATTCTAATTTTAAAGAAATTCCTATAATATTTCACGATATCAGAGATCACTTAAATAAGTAATTTTTTTAAATACCTGGAGTAATCGCAGTTACCATAAAATTTAATAGAATTTAACAATTTTTTTCTATCTATCCATTTGTTTCTTAAAGCTATTTCTTCAAGACAAGCGATTTTAAATCCTTGTCGTTTTTCAATAGTTGCAACAAAAGAGGATGTATCATAATAATCATCTATCGTGCCCGCATCTAACCAAGCCCCACCTCTACCTAGAAATTCAGCTTTTAATTGTTTTTTGTTTTTATATTTGTTCAATAAATCTACTATTTCTAATTCTTTTCTATTTGATAATTTTAAAGTTTTGCTTAAGTTGACAACCTTTTTATCAAAAAGGTATAGGCCGGTAATTGCTAAGTTTGAATTAGTTTTTAGTGGTTTTTCTTTTAAACTAATTATTTTTTTATTTTTTATAGTTGCAATACCATATTGTTTTGGATTACTCACTGGATGTAAAAAAACTTTTGCACCACTCTTAAGTTTAATTGCTTCACGTAAAGTTTTTGTAAGACTTTGGGCATAAAAAAAATTATCACCAAGTATTAAAGCTACATTTTCTCCATTAATAAACTTTTCTCCGATTATAAAAGCCTCAGGTAAGCCATTTGGACTCACTTGTTCTTTATAATGTATTTTAATTCCTAATTTATCACCATTATTTAAAACCTTTTTAAATTGAGTAACCTGACCTTTGTTGACTATAATTAATATATCTTTAATTCCTGCCAACATAAGAACTGACAACGGGTAATAAATTAGCGGCTTGTCATAAATTGGAAGCAATTGTTTATTTACAGATTTAGTAATTGGACTCATTCTTGTACCTAGTCCACCAGCTAATATAATTCCTTTTTTAATCATATTTTTAATCCCAATCTCTTAACATACAATTTTTTAGATATTGAATTAATAAACTTTCTATTATTCAAATACCAGTCTATTGTCAGACCTAAACCTTTAATTAAATTTATCCTCGATTTCCATCCAATACTTTTTCTTATTTTACTACTATTTAATGCATATCTAAAATCATGACCGGGACGATCTTTTACAAAATTAATTTTAACTTTTTTGCCAATTACAAATTTTTTTTTCATGAATATTTTTAAAATTGTTTTAACTAAATTAATATTCTTTAAATTAATGTTAGATCCAACATTATAGCTTTCTCCAATTTTACCTTTCTTATATATATTATATAAAGCATCACAATGATCTTCGACATGTATCCATTCTCTAGAATTTTGTCCTTTAGCATAAATAGGCAAAGGCTTATTATTCAAAATATTTGAGATTATTTTTGGAATAAGTTTTTCTGGAAATTGATAGGGGCCATAATTGTTACAACAATTTGATATCATGGCTTGCAATTTATATGTCCTTACATAAGATTTTATTAGATGATCGGCACTGGCTTTCGTAGCAGAATAAGGAGAACTTGGGCTGTAAGGAAATTTTTCATTAGATCTATTTTTAATGACATCCCCATATACTTCATCTGTTGATATATGAACTAGTTTTATCTTTTTATTTTTTTTATTATTTTCTCTAATAGCTTCTAAAATATTATAAACGCCTAATATATTTGAGTGTATAAACTGAAAAGGAGAGTCTATTGATCTATCGACGTGCGTTTCGGCAGCGAGATTAAAAATAACCTCTGGTTTGTATTTTTGGATTATTTTATTAATCTTAAATTTATTATTAATATCAATTTTAAAAAATTTGTAATTTTTCTTCGAAAGATTAAAGTTTGGATAAGTATTTGAAGAGTAAGTAAGTTTATCAATATTAATAACAAAATATTTTTTTTTGACTAAATAATTAACTAAATTACTACCTATAAAGCCAGATCCACCTGTAACTATTATTTTTTTCATATTTGAATAAAGAATATTTAGTGTAATTGTGTTAAAATAAAGAATTATTATACAAAATCAATTATTAACATAAAAAATGGGTAATAAAGATATCACAGCAGTTATCACATCATTTAAAAGTGAAACTAAGATCCTAAACTGTGTAAAATCTTTAGGTAAAAACTTTAAAATTTTGGTGATAGAAAATTCAAATGATAAGAAATTAAAGGACAAACTAGAAAAAGAATATTCTAATTTAAAATGTATTTTATCAAATCAAAATTTAGGTTATGCAAAAGGTAATAATTTAGGTTTATCCATGGTTGATACAAGCTATGCTTTAATTATAAACCCAGACGCAGAAGTTCAATCTCAGGCTATTGATAATTTCTTTTTAACAATTAAGGAAAAACCTAATTTTGCAATCATTGCTCCATATATTCAAGAAACAAAGAATAAAGACGCTACAATAAATAAACAGAATGGAGTCTTTGAAGTTAAAAACGTAAAAGGCTTTGCTATGTTTTTAAATATTAAACAGTGTAAAGAAGAAGGATTTTTTGATGAAAATTTTTTTATTTATTTTGAAGAAATAGACTTATGTAAAAGATTAACTCAGAAAAATAAAAAAATTTATTTAGATACGAATATTAAAATTAATCACGCTGGCGGCACTTCTCATGAAGAGTCAATTAATCATGAAATGGAAAAATCAAGAAATTGGCATTGGATGTGGTCTTCATTCTATTTTCATTATAAACACTACGGTTATTTATACGCGTTAATAAAAATATTACCAAAATTTTTATCGGCCATATTTAAAACAGTTTTTTTTAAAATAATTTCAGATAAAAAAAAAAAAGATATTTATTATTGTAGATTTAAAGGAATGCTTAACTCTATCTTGATGAGAAAATCATGGTATAGACCAAAAATTAATTAAAGTTGATTTATACCTATTAAAATTATAAATATTCTCCAGTGAGTAATATTCAATATAAAATACTTGTTACAGGAGTTGCTGGTTTCCTTGGATCTCATTTATCAGAACAACTTTCAAGATTAGGTCATAAAGTTGTTGGGATAGACAACATGATCGGTGGTTACAAGGATAATATTCCTAAAGGAGTCGAATTTCATAATATTGACTGTTGTGATTTTGATAAAGTAAAAAAAACTATGAAAGGAGTTCAAATAGTTTATCATTGTGCAGCAACAGCGCATGAGGGCTTATCAGTTTTTTCACCTTATGAGATTACAAAAAATAATTATCTTGCATCTGTATCTATTTTTTCAGCAGCTGTGAACGAAAAAGTAAAAAGGATAATTTTTTGTTCATCTATGGCAAGATACGGTTCCCAAGAATATCCTTTTAAAGAAACAATGAAACCAAATCCAGTTGACCCTTACGCAATATCTAAAGTTGCAGCGGAACAAGTTCTTATTAATTTATGTGAACTTAATAAAATTGAATGGGTGATAGCTGTCCCTCATAATATAATTGGTCCAAGGCAAAAATATGATGATCCATTCAGAAACGTTGTCTCTATTATGATTAATAGAATGATACAAGGTAAGGCGCCAATAATTTACGGAGATGGTGAACAAACGAGATGTTTTTCATACATTGATGATTGTTTGTCTTGTTTAATACCGATGCTTGATGAAAAAAAATTAAACAAACAAATAATAAATATAGGACCAGATGAAGAATTTGTTACAATTAATAAAGTTGCTGAACTTTGTTCAAATGTAACTGGAGTAAATTTACCTCCAATTTATAAAAAAGACAGACCTCAAGAAGTCAAACATGCTACTTGTTCAGCAGATAAAGCGAGGCAATTATTAAATTACAAAACTAAAGTTTCACTAAAAGATGGAATCAAAAAAACATATGATTATATAAAAAAAAGAGGGGCTAAACCATTTGAGTATCATATCAATTTAGAAATTAATAATGATCTCACTCCAGATGCTTGGAAAAATAAAGAAATTTAATGGCCTGGAAACTCGATTAAACTCTCAGTAAAATAAGATTTTTTTTTAAGTAGATCGTTACCGGGTAAATCAAATAAGTTTATAACAAAAATAAATCCAGCAACTGAACCACCAGACAACTCAATTAGTTTGGCCGCAGCATCAGCTGTTCCACCGGTTGCAATTAAATCATCTATCACTAATATTTTTTCTCCTCTTTTAATAGAGTCCTTATGCACCTCGATTGTTGCCTCACCATATTCTAATTTAAAATCAACAGAAAGTCTTTCTGCCGGTAATTTATTTTTTTTTCTTAAAAGCACAAGAGGTTTATTTAATAAATATGAAACTGCTGATGCAAATACGAACCCTCTTGATTCTATAGCTGAGACTTTTTCAAATTTAATTTTTTTTGATATTTCTATAATCCTATCTATTGAATATTTAAACGCATCCGGATTTTTAATTAATGTAGTTATGTCCCTAAATAGTATTCCTTTTTTTGGATAATCTGGTATTGATCTTATATATTTTTTTAAATCCATATTTAGCTTCAATAT
>CENP01237664.1_pt1 | contig 11084 bp, 13 predicted proteins | sample 361281 | NCBI WGS metagenome assembly CENP01 (sample SAMEA2591122, study PRJEB7988) | marine metagenome | biome: marine biome (ENVO:00000447); feature: deep chlorophyll maximum layer (ENVO:xxxxxxxx); material: saline water (ENVO:00002010), including plankton (ENVO:xxxxxxxx) | depth 70 m
AGTTTGATTGATGAAATAAATAAATAGATTAAAGTTATTGAGGTTTTTTATAGTTATTAATTCTTTCAATTAATTTTGCTGAAACTCCTTCTACCTTTCCTCTCCATATAAAATTGCCATCACCATGTTTATTCTTCCCCATTTGAAAATATGCTCCTGTAATAATTATACCTTTTAATTCCTCAAATGGTCCATTACCCCCTATCCATTCCCAACTTGCTATAGACGAACCTAATCTATCTCCAATCATACTACCTATTATTTTTTTTTTATTTGCTTCTACTGCTTTTAAATAACCTTTATTCCCGAAACTATCATTGACCGTACATAAAATATTCCTGTGATGCTCACCATCTTTAATCTCTATCGTACCATCACAAGTCCCAAATCCAAACATAGATGTATTTGTAGTAAATTGGTTTTTATTAGAAAAAACCATAAATATATTTTTATCATCAATTTTTTCATATATAGGAAATTTATCAACTCCTGATACTGTCATAATAAAATCGGCAGAAATAGTATTACTAATTATGAAAAAATAAAAAAACAACTTTAATATAACTCTCATGATATTTACTCCTTAAAAAAATATTTCATCAGTCAAACTTACTCTACGGTAACTGATTGACTTCGATTTCGGATTTAGTTCACAATCTTACATTTATCTGTAGTAAAATATGCATCATCCACATATGTAATTGCGTAATTACACCTTTTTCCTATTCTTTTTTTCCAAGGACCCTTGCCATCTATATAAATGTAAAAACCTGTTCCAGAGTCCATTTCACTGGTTCTGTTATACTTAGCAGTGTATGTGTTTCCTTGGTAATCTTTTCCATTACAAAATAGAAGATAATCTATAATTGACCCTTGTAAATTAATGACTATGGTACCCTTACAAGTTTCAGTGCCATAGTTACCTTTATTATTTGTCCATGTACCTTTATTCTTATAGTGTGATATGGTAGTGCCATCAGATAAAATATATTTTTCGGTTTCTGAATAACCTGTTACTTTTCTAACTAAATCTTCTGAATATAAAATTCCAGGTAGCAAATTTAAGAATAAGGATATAATTAAAATAAATAGTTTCATGTTCTTTTCTTTTAAATTATAAAGTTTTATTTCACTAGTCAAATTTATTCAACGGTGACTTATAAAAAAGGTTTTTTTTGAGAAAGTTTTTATTTCATTGTATTACTCAAGATTACATTTTTGTTTAATAATACTACCCTTATTTTCAAATTGGTTTACCGCATAAATACATTTTTTATTTTTATAATTTTTATACTTACCTACAGCATCTATGTAAGTTGACTTACCAACTCCAGCATCAAAATTTTCTGAGTCTCTTTCAAACATTATTACAAAGTTATCATTACTTTTATTAATCTCTTTACAATACATTTTCAGCAAGGTCCTTTCGGACTTAATAATAGTATGATTGCCCATGCACTCAACAACCCCATAATTTCCTTCATTATCCTTCCAGTTTGCATTAGATTTAAATTGTCTTAGTGTGATTTCATCAGTAAACTCCATTATATCAAAATCTCTATCATCTACTGTAAAGAAAAACTCTACCTCATAGTTAGAAGCAAACAAATTATATGAGAAAAAAAATATTATTAAGAGTAAAATATTTTTCATAACATAATTTATCTTACTCTTTACAGAATTAATAGAAATATTTAATAATAACTAACTCGCACCCCTACAGCACACTCTGTCGAAGGGTATTTTTAAGTTCAAAAACCTTAGAAAATCAACGTTTTTATTCTACAGTTACTGATTTTGCTAGATTTCTAGGTTGATCTACATCAGTCCCTTTAAAGCATGCTATATGGTAAGCTAGAAGTTGAACGGGTATAGCGCATATTATAGGCTGTAAATTGTGATTGCAGTTTTTTATACTAAAGATTAAGTCAGATAAATCTTCTAATTTTTTTCTACCTTCTTCGTCAGAAATACAAATTATTTTACCTCCTCTAGCTTTTACCTCTGATAAGTTAGAATAAGTTTTTTCGAATAAAGTATTAGTTGGAATTACACCTATTACGGGAACGTTTTCATCTATTAATGCAATAGGACCATGCTTCAATTCTCCAGCTGCATAACCTTCTGCGTGAATATAACTTATTTCTTTTAATTTTAATGCTCCTTCTAATGCTAATCCATGTCCCATACCTCTTCCTATATATAAAACATCTTTTGAATTATATATTTTAGATGCAATGTCTCTCAATTCATTTTCTTTCTCTAGTATATCATTTAGCAAAGATGGCAAGTCTAATAGTTGACTAATTATTTCACTTTCTTTACTGTCACTAATTATTTCTTTATTTTTACCTAATAGAATAGCCATAATTAAAAGAGTAAGTAACTGAGTGGTAAATGCCTTCGTTGAGGCCACACCTATTTCTGGACCTGCTAGAGTAAATATATTTTCGTCAGCCAGCCTAGAAATACTACTATCTAAAACATTTACAATAGATATAGTTTTTAATCCATTTTGTTTTGCCTCTTCAAGACTAGCTAATGTATCACGTGTTTCTCCAGATTGAGAAATAAATATTACTACTTCATTATCAGTTTTAAGTAATTTTCTGTATCTATATTCTGAAGCAATATCAACATTAACTGAAATATTAGCATACTCTTCAAACCAGAATCTAGCTATTCTGCATGCAAATGCTGAGGTACCGCAAGCTATTAGAGTTATTTTTTTTATTTCGGTGTGAAGAATTTTACTGTTTATTTTTAAAATTTTTTTTTCTGGATCAATAAAAGACTTTAAGGTTTCTCCGATAACAGTTGGTTGTTCATGAATTTCTTTATGCATAAAGTGTTTATATCCACCTTTTTCTATAGATTGTCTAGAAATACTTGTAATATTTATGTCCCTATCTACTTTATTTTTACCGTGGTATATCTCAATACTTTTATTATCAACAATTGCCCAATCATCATCTTCTAAATAACTAATTTTTTTTGTAAAAGGAGCTAGTCCAATAGCATCTGATCCTATAAAATTATTTTCTTCACCATAACCTAAAGCTAATGGACTACCTCTTTTAATAGCTAACAATTTATTTTTTTTAGAAAATAATACGGCTAATGCGAAAGCACCTTTTAACTCCTTTAAGAGCCTTTCTACTATTTCAGCATAATCTAAATCTTTTTCAATATAATCAGTTATAAGATGTGCAACAACCTCACTATCTGTTTCACTTTTTATTAACTTTCTATTACCTACTTTGTATTTAATCTCTTTATAATTTTCTATAATACCATTGTGTACTATTGCTACCTTATCAGTTGCATGAGGATGTGCATTTAATTCATTAGGTGATCCATGTGTTGCCCATCTAGTATGAGCTATACCAATATTACCAAACAAAGGATTATCTTGAATTACTTTCTCTAAGTTTTCTATTTTTCCCAAAGCAACCCTTTTAACTATATCATTGTTAACTAAAGTCGCTAATCCAGCTGAGTCATAACCTCTATATGCCAATTTTTTTAAACCTTCTATTAATGCACTAATGCAATTTTTATTGCTTGCAATACCAACTATTCCACACATGACTCATACCTTTATAAATTTATTTCTACCATTTTTTATTATTTTTTGTTTTGATCTTGCTATACTAAAATCATTCTGTCCTATATTATTTGAAATTGTACTTCCAGCAGCAACAAAACTTTTATTACCAATATTTATAGGCGCTATTAATGAAGAATTCGATCCTATAAATACATTGTTACCAATTATAGTTTTATTTTTATTAGTTCCATCATAATTACATGTAATAGTTCCTGCTCCTATATTAGTATTAGTTCCTATTACCGCATCCCCTATATATGCAAGATGATTTATTTTTGTTTTATTACCGATTAATGAGTTTTTAATTTCAACAAAGTTTCCGATTTTTACATTTTTTCCTATTTTAGTATTTTTTCTAATCCTACAAGTTGGTCCTATTTCACTAAATGAGTTAATATAAGTATCATCTATATAACTATTACTCTTAATTAAAACATTAGATTTTATTACTACATTATTTCCTAAATATACATTAGGCTCTATTACAACATCCTTATCTATTAGAACATTACTACATATATATACAGAATCAGCAGCTATCAAAGTAACACCATTTTTTAAATGATATGATTTAATTCTTTCTTGTAAAATTTTATCTGCATTGGATAGTTGTAATCTATCATTTATACCCATTAATTCTTGTTCTGAAAAAGTTAGTATTTTGATTGGGATTTTTAAATAATTAAAAATATTTGTAAATAAATACTCTTGAGTAATTTGATCTTTTTTAACCTTACCTAAAGCTTTAAAAATTTCTTTACTGGAACCACATAAAATTCCAGAATAACAAAGATTAATATTTTTTATTTCTTTATTAGCGTTTTTTTCTTCTATAACAGATACTGAAGATTTATTATTTGTAATTCTGCCATATCCTGCAGGATTTTTTGCATAAAATCCTACTAAACTTATATTATTATTTGTATTTCTAATTATTTTTTTTAAAGAATCTTTTTTAATTAATGGCATATCACCATATAAAATTAATAATTTTCCTCTAAATTCACCTATACTTTTCCTAGCACTATTAATTGCATCTGCTGTTCCTAATTGATTTTCTTGATAAATAAACTTAACTTTAAAATTATTTACTTCATTAATTATTAATTCTTTTTTTTCTCCTAAAACAATATATATATCTTTTAAACTAGCAGATAAACATGTATCTAAGATATGGGTGAGCATATTTTGTCCTGCTAATTCATGCAATACCTTTGGCTTGTTTGATTTCATCCTCGTACCTTTTCCTGCAGCAAGAATTAAAACTTTTGTATTATGCTTCATAATAATTATTATTTATAAAAATTTTTTACTAATTTAGCAGTCTGATTTGCTTTTGCCAAAAGGTTATTTTTCTTATCTACTATTTGACCTTCTAAAAAAGCTATATTATTTCCTGCTTTAATTACTTTACCCTCCACTTCAACTGGCCCAGGATTAATTGATTTGATAAAAGTTGTTTTAATTTCTAATGATAATACTAGTACATCTGAACCAACTTTACACATACACGCTAATGCCATTGCTGCATCAAGCCATCCTGTAATGAAACCGCCTTGGACAATATTTCCTGAGTGACACATATTCAACTTAGCTGAATACTCTACTTTAGCTAATCCCTTTACAGTATTTAATTTTATTATTTTTTTAACACCTAGCGTAGTTTGTGGCGACTTGGTAAACATTTCTTTTATCATTTTTTTATTTACTTTATTGGACATTAAAATATCCTCTTAATTAATGGTTAAAAAAATAGTTACAGGAACAAAACAATTAATCCTCAATGAAGATAATGATGTTATTACTATAACTCTAAACAATCCACAATATAAAAATGCTTTATCTGAAGAGTTAACTCCTTACTTAAGAAAAATTCTAAATAAAATATCTAAAGAAAACAATTACAAAATGCTAATTATCCAAGGAAAAGGTGATAGCTTTTGTTCAGGTGGAAATATAAAAAAAATGGATATAACTAGTAAAAATGTTAGGCAAAATGATAAACAGAAAATTGATGACCTTTATAATAAACAATTAGACTTAACTCATGCTATATCCTCTTTAAAAATACCTACAATTGCTGTAATAACTGGTCCAGCTGCAGGAGCTGGATTTTCATTAGCATTATCATGTGATATAAGAATTGGTAATAATAATGCATTTTTTTTGTCTAATTATAGCAAAATAGGATTATCTGGAGATTACGGTATCTCTTGGTATCTTACTAATTTATTAGGGCCTTCAAAAGCAAAAGAAATAATGTTTTGTAACAATAGAATATATTCTGATGAGGCTTATAAAATTGGTATTTTAAACTTTTTATTTAAAACCAAACTTGAAGAAAATTTGCAAAAATTTAAAGAAACTTTGTTATCACAGTCTTCTTTTGCACTGAAACTTATTAAAAAAAATATAAATTTCTCTCAAATTAATAGCTTAAAGAAAACACTAAGACTAGAAGCTAAACACTTAATTATGTCCTCTAAATCAACAGAACATAAATTAGCTGTAGAAAAATTTAAAAACAAATAGTTATTTCATATGTCTGATATATTTTCAAAGATTAGATTTATAGTAAAACAAAAAAATAAACCTTACTATGAGAGTTCTGCTATTACAGGAATGATCCCAAAATTATATTTTAAAACAGAAGAAAAAAAAGTTATCATAAGAGATATTAGAAAGTCGAAAAAATTTATGTTGAATAAAAATGGTTTTACATTAAAAAAAATGAAATTTAATATTCAAGAAAACGATTTTAAAAATAACTATGAACATTATAAACATGTTTTATCTCGATTTCTTAAAAAAATAATCCCATTTAAACATGTAGAAATATTTGATATTACAAAAAGGTCTAACAAAAAGAGTGGTGCTCTTAATAAAGACGGCCCAAGACAACCTGCAGAAAGAGCTCATGTAGATTATACTATTCATTCTGGGCCATTAAGAGCTAAACAAATTCTAGAAAAAAATTTTTCAAAAAACTTTTATAAATATAGAATTATCCAACTAAATATTTGGAAGCCACTATCAAGTATAGTATTGTCATCTCCATTAGCTATAGCTGATGCAAGTAGCATAAGTTTAAAAGACTTAGTAGCAACTGATCAAATTTTTCCAGACAGAGTAGGAGAAATCTATCATCTGGCCTATAATAAAGGACAAAAATGGTATTGGGTATCTGAAATGCAAGATAATGAAGTCTTGATATTTAAAGGCTGGGATAGTACTAATTCTAATAAAGTTGTAAAGTTTACCCCTCACACGTCTTTTAACTTAAAAAATCAAAATATTGAAAAAGATCCAAGAGAAAGCATTGAAGCTAGAGCTTTTCTTATATTATAATTATACAAATTATAATTTTTTTTATTTTATGGAAAATTTTATTCAATAATATAAAATATTAAAATGTATTTTTATAAGCCAGACTATAGCAATGATATAAATAGCCCCTTTGCTAGAGATAATCAAAATAAGCTTGTTAGAAGAAGTTACTGGCTAGACCTTCCTGATCAGTCAGTTGTACTACTATTTACAAATGGAGTAGGTAGAGATTTAACCAATGAAGAAAAGAGAAACCATTTAATTGATATTAAAAGAGAACATCTTATTGATAAAGTGTGTATTCAAGAAGTAATACCGAAAAATGATTAATTATAATATTTCTTAATAGTATTAAAATAAAAATCCTTGAGACTCAAAACTATTGCCTTCTTATCTATTAAACCTTCAATTTTTCTAAAATTTTGATAATCATCCAGATAGGCAGGACAAACTTTAAATATAATATTCCATGAATTATATTTTTTTTCTAAAACTAATATTACTTCCTCAACTTTAGTATTCAAATAATATGAAAAAATTTTAACAGAATTAATTGAAGCTTTTGCAGCAACTTTTTCAGAAACTAAATTAGCCAAATGTTCATACAAATCATTTATTAAATTTTCAGTTAGAAAGTCATTTTTGTTACTTTTGAAAGAACTCTTAATTACTTTATTTGCTTTAATTTTAAAATTTTGTTCTTTTAGATTGTATTGCATAGTAATTTTAACGACTTGAATTTATAATTAATTAGTAAAAGTGCAAGCTCCCTTGATTTTTAAGATGTTGTTATGACTTTCACTATTTATGTATGTTTTATATATAAACATCTTATCTTTTTTATTTATTAATATAGTTTCTAATCCGAACTCATTTCCTATAAAAGAACTATTTAATGCTAGGAGACCATTTTTACTTCTATTGATTACTTCATATTCACCATTTCCAGAAGAACCAGACATAATCAATTTATCTCCTAATATATAAAAATTAGTTATTAATTGAATAGAGTTATCTTTACTGTGAGTACAAATATATCTTTCAAATGCGGAAACTTTTAATATAAATATATAAACCAAAAATGCTATATAGTAACAAAATTTCATTTATTTTTCTGTTAAAGCTATTTCAAAACTTGAAAAAATTGGTTCTAATAAATAATCGCTGATAGTTCTTTCCCCAATATTAATTAATGTCAAAACTTGTGTGCCAGGATACATGAAAAACTTCTCATTTTTTCCTTCAAAATAATTATTTGCTGTTTCAATTCTTATCTCATAATAAGGTTCTTCTTTAAAAGTATCAGAATAAATTGCATCAGGACTAATAGTAATAACCCTACCTTGTATAGGCTCATATAAAGAATTGTTTTTTCCTAAAAGCTTTACTGATACATTTTGAAATTTTTTTATATATCCTATTTCATCCACTGGTAACTTTGAACTAATTATTAATTTGTCATCAATTGGAACAACTTCGAATAAAGGTGTTCCAGCTTTAATAACGCCTCCTAAGGTATCAACAAATCTTTGCTTAATTATACCATCTTCAGGTGCCTTGATTATAGTTCTATTCAAATTATCTTTAAATTTATTTTTTCTTTCTAATAATTCCTCATATTCTGAAATCTCTTTTAATAATTCAGTTCTAACCTCAGTTAAGTATGTTTCTTTGATTTTCTTTATTGCTGACTGCGTTGTATCTATTTTAGCTATAGCTGAATTTTTTTCTTTTAAAAGATCTAAATGAGTCAGCCTATTTGTTAGTTGTTCCTCTAAAAGTGATTTACTTATCAATACTTGTTCTTCTAATAACTTTAAACTGTTTATTTCATTTTTTAAAAAATTACTTTGTTCTTCTAAGGTTGCATTTATTTTATTATTTCTTACTTCGAATAATTGTAATGAATCTTTTACCAGATTAGGATAATTATTTTTAATTTCTTTAGAAAAAAATAGTTTTTTATTTTCTGATTCAGCTCTTAACCTAGATATATTTATAGATAAAGTAGTTAATCTTTTTTCTATCTCAGAAAAGTCTGCAAGAGTCTTGATAGGTTCTAGCTCTAATAATACTTCGCCTTTTTTAACTATATCTCCTATATTAACATTTATTTTTTTAATAATACCGCCTTCTAGATGTTGAATTACTTTTACCTTTGATGATGGCACTATCACACCCTTAGATTCTGATATAATACTTAGAGAAGTATTATTAAAGTAATAGATAGTAATTGATACCGCTACTACTATCAAAAAAATAAAAAAAGAAAAAAAGAAAAAAAAACTTTCCTCTTTTTTTTCAATTTTGTTTAATTCAAATTCTTCCTCTGTATTTAACATTTTATTTTTTTTTTCTAACTCCTATTCTAGGTATTGGCTTCACTGATAAGTCTATAATAATTCCAGCACTTTTTAAAATATTTTGATCATGACTAGCAATTATAATGGTTTTATTTAATGCTCTTAGATCATTTAAAATTTTATATAACTTTTTTATTCCTTCGATATCTAATGATGATGTTGGTTCATCAAGAATGACTATTTTACCTTCAGTTATTAAAGCTCTAGCTATAGCTATTCTTTTCTTAATACCTCTTGGTATATTTTTTCCATTATCTTCAACAACTGTATCTAAACCTGCATTTAAGTTATTAATATATCCTTCTAAGCCTACCATTTGTATTATTTTTAGTAAAAATCCATCATTATTTATATTGAGAGATTTATTATCTAAATTAACTTTTATATTTTCTTTTAATGATAGATTAAATAATTCTATCTCTTGTGGTACAAAGCTTATATGTCTTCTTAAATTTTTAATATTATAATTTTTAATATCAATATTATCAAATAAAATATTACCTCTAATTGGCTGTATTAGTCCTAGAAGACTATTGCATAAAGAAGTTTTTCCAGACGAATTAAAGCCATTAATAACAGTTATACTTCCTGCTGGCATAGTACAATTTAATCTTTGAAATAAAATATTTTTATTTTGATCAAAACCTAGAGATAGGTCGTTTAAGGTTATATTACCTTTAAAAATTTTAGGACTTACTCCATTATAGTTTTCATATTTAATAAAATCTGTATTTTTTTTAAGAAAATTTTCGGTTTCATTTTTTTCAGTTAGGTTAGCAAATATTGAAAATCTATTTATCGGGCCATATAACCTTGAATTGAGTATATTAATACCAACTAAGGCACCCACTGTCAGTAATCCTGAATTTACTTCCTGTGATCCATAAAAGATGATTAGTATAGTTGAAAAAACTGGAAACATTATTCCTAAAGTAAAATATATACCTAATAAATTCTTTAAAGATTTTTGTCTTTCCCTTTGCCTAGCATAATGCAATCTAAATCTATTAATCAAAAAATCGCTTGCATTAAAAGCTCTTAAAGTAAGAGGAATTTTTTTTATATCATTAATAGTAGAATATGTTTTTTCTGAAAGATATAATAACTTTTTATTTAAATAATTCTTAATTTTAATTTTTGAAAATATCAATAATGTAAAAATTAAAGCTAAGATAAAACTAATTATTCCTAGATTTAATGATAGTAAACTTATGACTAATAAAAAAATAATGATAAATAATATATCAATAAAAGCTACTAAAGTTTCTCCTGCATTTAAATCATTATTATCAATAGGGTTGATCTTACTAAATATTTTTTCATTAACATTTTGACTTGAATTTAATTTTATAGAAACTAACTTTCTGACAATTTTTTTAGAAAAGTTTTTTAGATTTAAATTAGTAGTTTTATTTAATAAGTAACTTCTAATAATCCTTAAAAAAAACTCCAATAAAAATGCTATTAGAACTCCTAGGGTTAGAGCTAAAAGAGTAGTATCTTGTTTGTAATTTAAATATTTATTAAAAACCTGAATCACATAAAGTGCACCAGATAAGGCTAAAAGGTTAATTAATAAAGAAGCTGTAATTATCCAAAAACTTTGGAATTTGTTGGTTTTTAAAAATTCTACTAAATTCAACATATGATAGTATATTTTAGAAAAAATATGAAAAAAAGATATAAATATATCTATTTGTTGTTTATAACAAATAATGTATGTATATTATTTTTAATTAATCCGCGGTAGCTCAGTGGTAGAGCAATCGGCTGTTAACCGATCG
>CENP01234553.1_pt1 | contig 11065 bp, 7 predicted proteins | sample 361281 | NCBI WGS metagenome assembly CENP01 (sample SAMEA2591122, study PRJEB7988) | marine metagenome | biome: marine biome (ENVO:00000447); feature: deep chlorophyll maximum layer (ENVO:xxxxxxxx); material: saline water (ENVO:00002010), including plankton (ENVO:xxxxxxxx) | depth 70 m
GGAAGGTTTTTTAAGTCAACATTGCCTCCGGTTAAAATAATTCCAACATTTTTATTTTTAAAAGTTTTTTTTGTTTTTAAAACAGCAGCTAGCGGAACAGCACAAGATGGTTCACAAATTATTTTCATTCTTTCCCATATTAATTTCATAGAGAAAACAATTTCTTCTTCAGAAACAGTTATTATTTTTTCAGCACCTCCAAGTATTATATCAAATGTCTTGTTCGACAAAGATGTCATCAGTCCATCGGCAATTGTTTTAGGGTTTTTAACTGGGATTAGTTTTTTTTCATTAAAAGACATATAGGCATCAGATGCATTTTTTGGTTCAGCTAAAATAACTTTCGTTTTTGGTGAAAAAAAATTTGTAGATAGTATTGTTCCTGAAGCAAGACCCCCTCCTCCAACAGGGCATAAAATGTAGTCCAAATTTAATTTTGGAGAAATATCATATATTTCTTTAGAGCAAGTGGCTTGGCCCGCAATCACTCTATTATTATCATAAGGGTGAATAAAATTAGCTCCTGTTTTTTGAATTAATTTTTGACAAGATTCTTTTCTAGCATTTTCATTGTTTTCACAAAAGGTAATGTCTGCACCATATCCTTTTACTGCATTTATTTTTATTTTCGGGGCGCTTTTAGGCATTACAATGTAAGCGTTGGTTTTCATAATTTTAGAAGACAGCGCAACAGCCTGAGCATGATTTCCAGAAGAATGTGTTACAAATCCTTTTTTTATATCTTTACTAGAATGAGACATTACAGCATTCAAAGCTCCCCTCATTTTAAAGGCTCCAATTTTTTGAAAATTCTCACATTTAAAATACAGTTTTGCTCCAGAGATGTTGTTGATAGATTCAGAGGTAAGAATAGGTGTGTTATGAATTAAATTTTTAATTCTTTTTTGAGCACGAATAATTGTTTGTTTTTTTAACTCCATAACTAATGGGCTTCTAACCAGTTGCTTCCGTACCCAAAATCAACAGATAATGGGATTTTCATGTCTATTACGTTTTCCATTAATGGTTTGATATTTGATTGAAATAATTCTAACTCATTTTTTTTTACATCAAATACCAACTCGTCATGAACCTGCATTATCATTTTAGATTTAAGGTTATTTTTTTTCATCCATCTGGATATTTTAATCATCGCTAATTTTATAATATCAGCTGCGCTACCTTGAATGGGGGTGTTTATTGCATTTCTTTCAGCAAAACTTCTTAAAGTATAATTTCTAGAATCTATATCTCTAAGATACCTTCTTCTTCCTAAAATAGTAGAAACATGTTTTTTTTCTCTAGCGAGTTCTATAGAGGTTTCCATATATTTTTTTACACTTTTAAATTGATTAAAATAAGAATCAATAATTTCCTTAGCTTCTGCTCTTGGTATATTTAAATTTTGAGATAAGCCAAAAGGAGAAATTCCATATATAATACCAAAATTAACTTCTTTTGCTCTTCTTCTCATGTCTTTAGTAACATCATTTATATCAACATTAAAAACTTTTGATGCTGTTGTGCTGTGAATATCTTTTTCTTCTTTAAAAGCTTTTATCATTTCTGCGTCTCCACTAAAGTCTGCGATTATTCTTAATTCGATCTGGGAATAATCTGCCGCTAAAATATAACTTTCAGAATCTCTTGAAACAAAAGCCTTTCTTGTTTTTCTTCCCAACTCAGTTTTTATTGGAATATTTTGAAGGTTTGGTTTGTTGGAACTAAGGCGTCCTGTTGCTGTAACTGCTTGTGCATAATCTGTGTGAATCAGCCCGTCATTATGAGATATCATTTGCGGAAGGGCGTCAACATAAGTTGATAAAAGTTTTTTAAACTCCCTATGGTCTAATATAAGATCCACAATTTTATTTTTTTTAGATAATTTAATAAGTACATCTTCACTTGTTGAATATTGACCAGACTTGGTTTTTTTAGGGTTTTCATCAATTTTCAATTTATCAAACAGAATTACACCTAGTTGTTTTGGTGAGGAAATATTGAATTCTTCACCAGAAGATTGATATATTGATTTTTCTGTTTTAGATATTTTATCAACTAGCTCCTCTGACATTTTTTTTAAAAAATGAGTATCTATTTTTACCCCATTGTTTTCTAATTCTGACAAAACAAACAACAAAGGTGTTTCAACGTTTTCTAACAATTTATTCATCCCAAGGTCTTTTATTTCTTTTTCAATAACATTTTTTAATCTGAATGTTATGTCCGCGTCTTCACAAGCATATTTATAAACGTCTTCAGGAGATAAATCAGTCATTTTTTTTTGATTAGGTCCCTTTTTACCTATTAGGGTTTCAATTGGTATGCATTTATGATTAAGATAATTTTCTGATAAAACATCAAGCTTGTGACTGGCTTCGGGATTAATAAGATAGTGAGCTATCATTGTATCAAAAACATTTTCTGACACATTCACATTATATTTTTTTAAAATCTGAATATCATATTTAAGGTTATGTCCAATTAGTTTTATGTTTTCGTTTTCAAGAATTGGTTTTAGTTTGTTCAATATTTTGGAAGTATTTTGAATAGTTGGAACATAATAAGCTTCTTTACTTTTAACAGAAAAAGCAATTCCCGCCAATTCTGCTTCTTGAATATTTAAACTTGATGTCTCTGTATCAAAACACATCTCCTCACTCTCTTTAACTTTGTCTACAAAAGAATCTAATTCATTCTCTTTTATAATTTTATAATTAACCTCTTCTTGATCAATTGATGTTTTTGGTGAAGAAAAAAAGCCAAGTTGTTCTTCTTTTTTTTCTGTTAACAGCCCCTGCGTAATCATTCTGTTTTTTATTGTTCTAAATTCCAAATCATCAAGAAGGTTGTTTAACTTTTGCGAATTGGGTTTTGTAACCTCTAAGTCTTTAAGAGTAACAATAATAGGAACGTCAACTTTAATCTTAGCTAGTTCTTTTGACATTAATGCGTTTTCTGTGTTTTCTCTAACTTTATTTCCTACAGAGCCAGAAATTGAATCTTTATTTTTAATTATTCCCTCAACTGATCCAAAATCCTTTAGAAGCTTTTGTGCTGTTTTTGGACCAACACCACGAATCCCAGGAATATTATCGACACTATCTCCTTGGAGACCTAAAAAATCAATTACTTGCTCTACTTTACTTATTTTAAACTTTTCTAAAACCTCTCTTTCTCCAAGAATATCAACACCCCTACCCATAAAGGCTGGTTTATATAAAAAAACATTCTTTGAAACTAGTTGAGCAAAATCTTTATCTGGAGTCATCATAAAAATATTTGTATTCTCACTAATAGATAAGCGGGAAGCGATTGTTCCAATAACATCGTCTGCCTCAAATCCGTCCTTTTCTAGAATTTTAATGTTCATATGTTTAATTAGTTTTTTTATTATAGGTATTGCTATTTGAATGTCTTCTGGTTGGCGTTCCCTGTTAGCTTTATAATCATTAAAAATCTCCGTTCTAAAGGTTGGTGCTTTTGTATCAAAAGCAATTGCAAGATGTGTTGGTTTTTCTTTTCTAATCAATTCAAGTAAGGTGTTTAAAAATCCATATATAGCGCTTGTGTTTAAGCCTTTTGAATTAACGATTGGATTTTTACTAAATGCAAAATGGGCTCTATATATAAGAGCCATAGCGTCTAATAAAAATAGTTGGTTGGTTGGTTTATTCAATTGTTAAATTTAAGCTTGTTAGAATAATTAAATTGTTTTTTGTAAATTAAAAAACTTAAGCAACATTATATGTTTAACAAAAAAAAAATTCTTGTTTTATTCTTTATTGTTTCAATTTTATTTGCTTACAAAGGGGCATTTAAAAGTTTTTTGATTACTAAAAAGGATTTATTAGGGGCACAAAATGTTTTTGGAATCTCTTTTTCAAATGAAGAGTTGGATACATTAAGACCTTATTTGGAAAGAAACTTAAAGGGTTATAAAAAAATGAGGGGATATCCTTTGGGTATAGATGTTGAGCCAATAACAAAATTTGAAATAAAATATACAAAAAAAACCAACCTTAAAGACAACAAAATATATTTAGAAAAAACGCTTGTTCCAGAAAAAGACAAAGACATTGCTTATTTACCAGTTTATAAGTTGGCTTATTTAATAAAAAATCAGCTTTTAACTTCTGAGAGGTTGACAAAAATTTACTTAAGAAGATTAAAAAAGCATAACACCTCGCTAAATGTTTTAGTAACCCTCACTGAAGATTTGGCATTGAAACAAGCAAAAAAAGCAGATGAAGAGATTAAAAAAGGAGATTATAAAGGTGCTCTTCATGGCATACCATATGGTGTAAAGGATTTGGCTTCTCATCCAAACTATCCAACAACATGGGGTGCGGCTCCATACAAAGATCAATATATAAAAACAAAAGCAGTAGTAATAAAAAAACTTGAAGATGCTGGTGCGGTTTTGTTAGGAAAGCTTAGCTCTGGAGCTTTGGCTAGAGGAGATGTTTGGTTTGGTGGTAAAACAAAAAACCCTTGGAATGTCAATACGGGCTCAAGCGGCTCATCGGCGGGTTCTGCTTCAGCAACTGCTGCTGGACTTGTGGGGTTTTCAATTGGAACTGAAACTTTAGGCTCTATTATTTCTCCATCAACAAGATGTGGTGTTACTGGTTTAAGGCCGACTTATGGAATTGTGAGTAGGGTTGGAATAATGAGTCTTTCTTGGACTATGGATAAGGTTGGTCCAATTTGCAGGTCATCTAAGGGCTGCGCAATTGTATTAAATAAAATAAAAGGTAAAGATGAAAAAGACTCGTCTATTCAAAATTCATCTTTGGTTTTTAATGAAAAAACATTCAATTTAAATGACTACAAAATAGGGTATTTAAAAAGTTTGTTTGATAGTGATTCATCAGAAAATGGTATAAACAACGAGCAAACTCTTAATCTTATTCAAAAACTAGGGGGAAATTTAATTCCAATAGAATTGCCTAAAAATTATCCTTTTGAGGTATTTGATATAATTTTACGAGCAGAAGCAGGCGCCTTCTTCGATAAACTTCTTTTACAAAGAGCCGATTCTATATTGACTCAACAAAACCAAAGATCAAGAGCTAACTCGTTGAGACAGTCTCGGTTCATACCAGCTGTTGAATATATTCAAGCTAATCGTTTTCGATCAAAACTAATTCAAGAAGTAGATTCTCTTTTAAGGAATTTTGATATAATTATTTCCCCAACCTTCGGTGGAAGGCAAATGTTAATAACTAATTTGACTGGACACCCTGCTTTATCTGTCCCAAATGGATTTAATAAAAACAATTCTCCAACAAGCATAACTATACTGGGTAATTATTTTGAAGAAGGAAAGATTCTTTCTTTTTCTCATTTTATTCAAAAACAATCTGAGTTTCACACAAAAAAACCTCCTGGGTTTTATTAATTTTATCAAAAAAATTTAGATAAAATATGCATTGTCAAAAATCCAAGTTTATTCTTTCAAGAAAAGTAACATATTTGAACTGCGCTTATATGTCGCCAATGCTTAAAAAAGTTGAAAAAGCTGGCATTAAGGGAATTAAAAAAAAAAGAAAACCTTATCAAATATTACCAAATGATTTTTTTAAAACCTCTGAGGTAGTAAAAAAAAGATTTTCCTCAATAGTTGATTGTGAAAACCATAATAGAATTACTATAATACCTTCCGCGTCATATGGGTTGGCTAATGTTGTAAATAATATTTCTATAAAAGAAAAAGATGAAATTATTTTGTTAGATGAACAGTTTCCTAGTAACGTATACCCTTGGCTTAGTTTAAAAGAAAGAAGTAAAGCTAAATTGGTTTTTATAAAAAGACCAGATACCCTTGTTGATTCTGGGAAAAAATGGAACGAAGAAATATTAAATGCAATTACAAATAAAACAAAAGTGGTTGCGCTCGGAAATATACACTGGGCCTGCGGAACTCTTTTTGATTTAGTTGCTATTAGAAAAAAAACAAAGGAGGTTGGTGCTTTATTAATTATAGACGGAACACAGTCTATTGGAGCATTGCCGTTTAGCATCCAAAAAATTCAGCCAGATGCATTAATTTGTGCTGGCTATAAATGGTTAATGGGTCCTTATAGTATTGGTGTAGCTTATTATGGAAAAAATTTTGATAATGGGATCCCTATTGAAGATAATTGGATTAATAGAAAGGGTAGTGAAAATTTTTCTGGCCTTATTAACTATAGTAATAATTATGGTGAATTTGCCACAAGGTATAATGTGGGTGAACAAAGTAATTTTATATTATTGCCGATGTTAATTGCTGGGTTAAATCAGCTTGAAAATTGGGGCATTGAAAATATTCAAAATTATTGTAAAAATTTAATTTCTAACGAAGTTGAAAAAGTTAACAAAAAGAAATATTGGATTGAAAACAAAAACTATAGAGCAAATCACCTTTTTGGTATAAAACAACTTGATAACAAAATTAATTTAATAGAAAAGTTAAAAAATAAAAAAATTTCAGTCTCTATAAGGGGTGATAAAATAAGGGTTTCACCTCATGTTTATAATGACAAAAAAGAAATAAAAAAGCTGTTTGAATGTTTAACTTAATTAAGCTTTTGGTTTTTATGGTTTTTTCCTATAGCCTGTACGCACAAGACCAATCACCCCCATCTATTAAATGGAACCAAAAGAACAGTGAAAATTTTAAAATTGTTTTTCCATTAGAATTAGACTCTATAGCAAACTATACATTAAATTATTTAGAAAGTATTTATAAAAAATCGTCTAAAGATCTGGGTATTAGGGTTAGAAAAACACCAATCATACTTCATAACTCTAGTGCTATTTCAAATGGTTTTGTAACGGTAGGGCCAAGGAGGTCAGAGTTTTTTGTAAGAACACCCCCCCAAGATTATTCATTTATTAGTAATAATAACTGGATAGATCTTTTGTCAACTCACGAATTTAGACATCTCGTTCAAATAGAAAAAGCTTATAGTAAGCCTATAAACAAATTGGTTTACTTTTTGTTTGGTGAAAATGTATTTAGGGCTTTGGGCTCAGCTGCTACTCCATTTTGGTTTTGGGAAGGAGACGCTGTAGATATTGAAAGTCGTTTAACTAATTACGGACGAGGTCGTGAGCCTAATTTTATAAGAGTAAGTAAAACTAACGTTAATAATTTTGGTCTTTTTAATTATTATAAACAGACTCTTGGAAGCTACAAATTTAAAACACCAAATGAATATGAAAGTGGTTATATAATGACTCGTTATTTAAAAAAAAACTATGGTGATTCTATATATAATAAAATTATTAATAAGACATTTGGCCAATCACTATTTCCTTTTCCTTTTGTTAGAAGTCTAAAAAAAGAAACTTCCTTAAATATTAAAAAGCTTTATAAAAAAAGCTTTAGTGAGCTAATAGATAAAGACACCACACAAACATCTAAAACAAATCCTTTAAACTTTAGAAATTCTAAAATATATAAAAATTATCTTTATCCAAAAAAGTATAAAAACAATGAGTTACTTGTTTTAATAAAAGGCTTAAAGTCTATTTTACATTTTGCGACAATTAATAATTCTGGGGTTATAAAAAAATTATTTACTCCAGGTTTAATTTTAGATCAAGGTTTTATTGCTTATTCAAAAAACTTCTTGGGTTGGATAGAATACCATAAAGATCCTCGGTGGGGAAATAGAACTTATTCTAATATTAAAATATTTGATATTGAAAGAAAGAGGTTTATAATAAAAACAAAAAAATCATACTATTCCTCAATAGATATTTCAGCTGATGGAACTTCTTTTGTTGCCTTGGAAAACTTAAGTGATGGAAAAAGTAGGTTGGTTTTTCAAAATATTATATCAAAACAAAAAACAGACTCAATTGCATTAAATAAAGGCGCGTATTCTTATGTAAAGTTTTCAGATGAAAAAAATAAGATTTTAGCAATCAAAACTTTAAATGAAAAAAAGCAAATAATTTTAATAGGTTTAGAGGACAAAAAAGAAAATGTTTTATATGAAACTTATGAAAATATTGGCAATCCGGTTAAAATAGGTTCGGTTGTTTTTTTTAATAGTTCTATTAATGGAACAGATCAGATTGTGTATACATCTATAAAATCACAAAAACTTTATAAAGTTACCAATAGCAGGTTTGGAGCATACAACCCCAATATACGGTTAGATGAGGATGATGCTACCTCTTTAAAAATAATTTATAATGATTACAATGTTTTGGGTTTTGATGTTAAAGAAACACCTTTTGTTTCGTCAGAAAAAGAGATAAAAAAAGTGGTTTATAAAAGAAAAGAAATAAAAAAATCAAATAAAGAATATACGTCCACAAGATATTTTAAGTGGAAAAACTTTATACGACCTGTTGATTGGGGGGTTTATAATTATAATGGAGATATTAAAGGTATAGATCAGGTTGCTTTTGGAATTAGTTCAAAAGATTTAATGGGTAATATGATGTTTTCAGGAGGATATCTTTATGATAATGATAAAAAAGAGGGTTCAACTGTTTTTAAAATAAGTTATCTTGGTTTATACCCTATTTTAGATTTAGATTTTCTAAAAACTAAAAAAAAATCTACTCTATCAAATGATTCAAAAAACTATGATGTAGAGTGGGATGAAAAAGAATTAAAAATAGGTGTTAAAATTCCACTATCATATACAAAATCAAAATATATGACGTATTATCTTTTTGAGTCAAATTATTCGATGACCAAGCTAGAAAATATTTATTCTCCTTTATTTCCGGGAACGGTTACATTAAACTATGATGATATAAATTATTTAACAAATACGGTTTATTATTCAAGGCTTCATAAAAAAACCAAAAGAAATGTATATTACCCTTGGGGTCAAACGGTTTTATTTCAACATAAAGTTATGACCGATAGAAGTGATTTTTCTGGTTATTACTTTCGGGCAAGTTCATTTTTTGATTTTCCAGGTTTTAAAGAGACACATTCTTTTAGGTTAAATTTAAATTATGAAAACCAAACACAAAAAGGTTATGCTTTTGCAAATTCTGTTTCGTTAATAAGTGGCCTAGATAATAATAATAAATTTAAAAAAGCTGTAGTTGCTGAGATTGAGTATGAACTACCAATTATATATCCGCATATACATGTTGGGCCAATACTTAATATTCAAAGAATTAGATATACCTCATTCATAAATACAGCAATGGTTGAAGGGATAGATAGTAATGATGATTATGTTGAAGAAAGGCCTTTTGGTTTTGGTGGGGAATTATATTTTGATGTTAATTTTTTTAGACAAACCTCTGTTTTTAATTTAGGGTTACGTTGGTCTTATGTAAATCTAATATCGAAACCAAAAATAGAACTACTTCTGTCTAGTATAACTTTTTAAATTTTGTACTTATATTTGCTCGTATTTAAATTAAAAATAAAAAATTAAATGTTTCCTACTAATCCACAAATTGAAGACGGCGCAAGTTTTTTTATTTGGGCTGTTGTTATTTTGCTTGCTTTTGTGTCGGCTGTTTCTATAGTTGATTTCAGAAATGTAAAAAAAGACAAGTAAATTAGAAATCTGAGTCTTTTGGATGATTGCTCACTTTGCTATTAGGAACAAAAAAAGCACACAATATCGCTGAAATAAAAAGTACAATTATAAGTATCACCATTTCCATATTTGCAAATTTAAATTAAGTTGTAGTATTCTAACAAAGAAAAAATAAGTTTTTATTTTATTAAAAATTTTAAGTATAATATTTTTTAAATTTATACGATAGCCTTTTTGTTGTTTTTAAGCGCTTTTATACACATCTCTCTTCCTAATTTTATCATCTCCCTGGCTTTATAAAACTCTAGTGGATAACAAGAATCAAAAGGGATATTCACAATAAAATCAATAGGGTGCTTCAACAACATTTCATTTGCTAATTTATTTTGCATTATATGAATAGATTTATAAGTAAGATCGAAAAAACTTAATCTTTTTCTATTTCTTTTATTAAAATAAAAGTATTCTTTTAAAACATTAAAATAACTGCTTTCGGGGTTTTGAGTTGTTGGTGATGATTTTTTATTTTTTATGTTGCTTTTTGTTTCATTAAGATTAACAGCTAGTGTTTGGTTAGGGGAAAGTAAATGATTTAAAGGTAGTGGGTTTAATACCCCACCATCAACTAGTTGGGTTTTTTTATATACAAAAGGCCTTACTAACCCGGGAATTGAACAAGAGGCTCTCATAGCATCATACATACTTCCTTTTTTAAAAACTATTTCTTTACCATTAACAACGTCTGTAGCTATAATTTTCATGGGAGTATTTAAATCTTCAATATTTTGGTCACCAACAATAGTTTTTAACTTATTAAAAACTTTATCTCCTTTCATCACGCCATGTCCGCCAATTGTAAAGTCCATTAAAGAAAATACTTTTAGTTTATCTAAACCAAGAACCCATTTTTTAAACTTAAGTAACCCCCCTGCCGCATAAATTGATCCAACCACCGAGCCAATTGAAGATCCTGAAATTTGTTCAATCTCATAGCCATTTTCTAAAAGAACCTCTATGACGCCTATATGAGCAAGACCCCTTGCTCCCCCGCTTGATAGACATAGGGATATTTTTTTTTTCATTTTTTTTAAAATATTTTTTTTAAAAACACAATATTAATACTTTTATAAGTATGAAAAACCCTTTTCATTTAGCTTTTCCAATTAAAGACATTGAAGAAACAAAAAAGTTTTATAAAAATATTCTTGGATGTAAAATTGGTAGAGAGTCAGATGCGTGGGTTGATTTTAATTTTTTTGGCCATCAGGTTTCTGCGCACTTAAAGCCTGAAGAACTATCAAACGCAAAAAAAAATAAGGTTGACGGTAAAAGTGTCCCTGTAAGGCATTTTGGTGTTGTTTTAGATTGGAAAGAGTGGCGTTCTTTATCAGAAAAGCTTCAAAAATTAAAAATAAAATTTATTATAAATCCATATATTCGCTTTAAAGGAGAGGTTGGCGAACAGGCGACTATGTTTTTTCTTGACCCTAGCGGAAATGCATTAGAGTTTAAGTCATTTAAAGACCCAAAACAGCTGTTTAAGGCTTAAA
>CENP01044337.1_pt1 | contig 11037 bp, 10 predicted proteins | sample 361281 | NCBI WGS metagenome assembly CENP01 (sample SAMEA2591122, study PRJEB7988) | marine metagenome | biome: marine biome (ENVO:00000447); feature: deep chlorophyll maximum layer (ENVO:xxxxxxxx); material: saline water (ENVO:00002010), including plankton (ENVO:xxxxxxxx) | depth 70 m
ATTAATTCATTCTCATATCTTAATCCATCTTTATTAAGTGGTTTCTTATCTTTAATAACTATAGCGTTTTCAAGTGAGCCGCCTTTAATTAAATTTTGAGACTTAAGATACTCTATTTCTTGAAAAAATCCAAAAGTCCTTGCTTTTGAAATAGACTCAATATAATTACCATTTAAATTTCTAATCTTAATGTCTTGATCTTCATACTTTCCATCAAAACTAGACTCTAAGTTTATATTTAAACCTTGATCTCTTGATGAGTTTGGTGATAATTCAGCATATCCATAATTACATAAGAATTTTACAGGCTTAGTTATTTCCAAAATATTTTGTTCGGAATCCTGCTCTTTCAATCCTTTTTTTAAAATATTTTCAACATATACCTTAGAACTGCCATCAAGAATGGGCACCTCAATATTGTCGATTAAAATTTCACAATTATTAATATGAAGACCAGCAAGTGCACTTAATAAGTGCTCAACTGTCTTAACTTCAGTTCCATTTGAGGCTATGTTAGTTGAGAATTTTGTGGATACTACACTATTCCATTTTGCGGGAATAATAACAGACTTATCAGTTCTATTAAAAAAGATACCAGAGTTTAGCGGAGCTGGATTAAGAGTTATATTCGTATTAACTCCAGTGTGTAAACCAATTCCATCTAATGTGATAGGTTCTCTAAGAGTATAGCTTTTCATCTTTATTATATTAAGAAAATACCCAAAAAGTATTACTTTATAATTGTAAAACTATGTAATTATGAGATTTAATGATTAGAACCTTTTCGAAGATATGATGGGGTGTCAATATCCTCATTTATCTCACTTTCATCACTAAGTTCAGAAATATCTGAAATCTCAGAAATTTCGTTATTTTCTGAGATTTGTTTCGCTTGATTACTCTCTTCATCGACAACATCACTAAATAAAAATAGATTTGGATCTGTCTTTGTTTTTTTTTGCTTTTGCTTTTTTTCTGGACTTTTTTCATTGACTTTAGTTGTTTTTTTATCTGATGTCATTAAATTGGAAAGCATACTAAAAAAACCTGTTTTTTTGGTCTCTTCAAGATTTCCGTAATTAATGCCATTATCTTTAGTTTTTTCAATGATTTCCTCTTTATCTTCAATATTTTGATCCGTCCCATTAGTCAAATTAAATTCTTCATTTTCTGAAATATCTGTCTTTTCTTCAACTATACTTGAAATATCATCATTTGATTTAGAATCAGGGTCATCGAAGTTTACATTTTCTTCAATTTTATTTTGAATAGAGCTTAAGCCTGAGTTATTTTCAGACTCAGGATAATAGAGAATTTTTTTTCCTGTTGCTTCTATACCAGTGGCAAAAATACTAATTTTTAATTTACCTTGAAGAGTTTCATCAATCAAAGAACCAAAAATTATATTAGCATCAGGGTTAACACTTTGTCTTATAATGTTGGCAGCATGATCTACTTCTAATAAAGTCATGTCACTTCCTCCAGAGATATTCACGATAACTCCTTTTGCAGTATTCATATCTATATTTTCGATTAATGGATTAGTTAAGGCTAAATTAGATGCTTCTGCTGCTTTGTTATCACCCTCAGCAATAGCAGTGCCCATCATCGCAAATCCCATTTCTTTAATGATAGTTCTTACGTCTGCAAAGTCTAAATTAATAAGTCCAGGTTGTGTAATTAAATCAGTTAATCCTTTTACTCCATCAAATAAAACATTATCTGCTTTTTTAAATGCCTCGGCAAAAGAAGTTTGTTCATTAGATACCTTAAATAAATTTTGGTTTGGTATAATCAATAATGTATCTACAAAATTTTTGACCTCTTCTAGCCCTTGTAATGCTAAGTTCATTCTCTTAGTGCCTTCAAAATTAAATGGAGTTGAAACTATTGCAACAGTTACAATACCTAATTTTTTTGCAATACTAGCAATTACTGGCAGAGCACCCGTTCCTGTGCCTCCACCTAAACCAGCAGTTAAAAATAACATATTAGTATTTCTTAATTCCTCTGATATCAAATCAATACTCTCTTCAGCTGCGTCTTTTCCAATAATTGGATCTGCTCCAGCACCTAAACCTTTAGTTTTTTCTAAACCTAGTTGGATACGATTATAACAAAGAGAATTTTCAAGAGCTTGGGCATCCGTGTTGGCCACAATAAAATCAACGTTATTTAAATTTGATTGAATCATGTTATTTACAGCGTTACTACCAGCTCCTCCAATCCCCATGACTGTCAAAGATGGTTTTAAGTTTTTCTGATCAACTACTGGTTCTATATCTAGTGTCATTTTTTTCCCCGCAAATCAACCTATAGTAGGTCTACGAATCTTTTGTACCATACTTTATTTGAAAAAGAATCAATTTTTTTTATAAATTCAATATTTTCAGAACTTTGATTGGTCAAAATCCAATAACTTGAGTAAGTGGACATAATACTAGCATCGTTTAAAACTTTAGGAATACCGCATGTCTTTGGTGGTTCTAGAAATTGTATATCAAAACCAAATCTTGCTCGGAAGTAATTATAAAAATTTTTTATTTTTGAGCCACCTCCAGTAAATACATACGAATAAAAACTATTATCTATTGGTAAGGATTTTAAGACTAATTCAAAAGTTTCATCTAAACGATCTAATGTTATTTCCTTTAAATTATCGTGTCCTACGTTTTTTTTTTTGTTATCACCAAATTCTTCCCAAATAGGAATTTCAACTGTCGAATTTCTATTATCGGATAAATCGATTGTAGAAATTTTAAGTTTTTCAGCAAAATCAAAACTTATATTGTGAATATTAACTAAATCATTAGTAATTTTTTTACTACCTTGTGGTATTTTTTTTATGAAATGTAAAACTTTATTTTTAATCATGATTATATTAATATTATTAAAACCAAAATCTATAAGGATTAGATTTTTCTTAGTTTTAGGTTTATTTTTTAAATAAAAATAATAAGAAGTTGTTGAGTCTAAATAATTTAGAATTTTAATTTGTAATTTTTGAAATATATTATTTAAAAGATTTATTTGTTTTATGTTAATCATTGAAACTAAAGAAATTATAGATAACTTATTGCAATTTAAACCTATAGGGTTATCTGTAATTAATTTATCATCAATTTTATAATGTGAAGTATAAATGTTATAATGATAATTATCACTCTGAGGAATTTTAACTTTAGAAATTTTCCTTAAATCATTTTTTTCAATAATTGCACCATTAAGATAAAGATTTTTTTGTGTTTTCTTAATTTGTACACTGTGATTAGTAATTAAAATATATGCATCTCTAATAATATAATTGGCTTGTTTTTCAGCTTGAACAATAGAATTTTTAATACAGTCAATAAAATCATCAAAATTTTCTATCTCTTCTCCTGTATACCCTCTTGTTCTAGTCTTACCAGTTCCAATTATAGAAAACTCTTTACTAAATTGTGAATAAATAATTGTCTTTATAGAAAAAGATCCAATCTCAATTATTGTATTATAATTATCCAATTATTTTAATATAATAGTCTTATTATAGAAATTTCTTAAATCTATAAACTGATTATAATTTGTATTTTTATCAATTAAATCAATATTACTCTCCATAAAATATAATAACTTTGAATCAATCACTTTTGGAAGCATAACAATTTTACCATTACTTAAAACTAAATTGTATCTTCTATCATCTATATATTCTATTTTTTCAATATTAAATATGGAAGATAAAGTTTGATAATTTTCATTTAGGTAATTATTTATGTGCATACTATTTTTTGAAATATCAATAAGTTTAATTGTCTCTAAATATTTCGGTTTGAAGTAATTGAATTGAGCTTTGATATTATCATAAAATATCACCTCTTGAGTTAAATAATTTCTGGCAAAAGATTGCTTTAGATTTATTTGGATATTAATTTCATTGTCGTTACGTTGTAATAAAAAACTTTCAATAAATGGAAATTTTTTTAGATATTTTTTAATGTTATTTAAATTATTTGTTATTTCAATTTCAAAATTTTCATTTATATCAGAGTCAATGAAATTAATTATTTCTAAAGGTTTCGTTTTTAAATAGTTGATAGAAAAATAAACAAATAAAATTAAAGATAAAATAGATAACAGATAAATTGAAATATCTTGATATCTTGCTTTCATAAAGATGAATTAATTATTTGTTTTAATAAATATAAATAAGAAAAACCATTATAATTTGCTTGTTCAGGGGCTAGTGATAATTTAGTTAATCCTGGATGGGTATTCATTTCTAAAAAAAATATTTTTTCATTTTTACTACTTATTATATAGTCCAATCTAGCTATTCCTTTACAGTTACAAACACGAAATATTTCTTTTGATATTTTCATCAAAAAATTATATTGCAATTTAGACACTCTGGCTGGAAGAAAATGTAAACTTTTATTTTTTGTGTATTTTGAGATATAATCATAATGTTTATTATCAAATTCGATTTCTGTGACACCAAGAGCTATAACTTTATTATAATTTTCCATGACAGTTACTGTTAATTCTTTTCCGAAAATAATTTCTTCAATTAAATATTGATTATTATTTATTTTCATTTTAAGTTCACTTTTATTATTTAAGAATTTAATACCTTTGGATGACCCTCCCCAATTTGGCTTTGATATAATAGGAAATTTAATTTGGTTTTTATGTACAATCTCTTTGGGAGATAGAATATTAATTTTTTTTTTAAGAAAATTCTTTAATAAGCGTTTATTAAAGCATAGAGCAGATGAAATAGCTCCAGAGTGAGTAATCGGTATATTATTTTTTTGGGCAAATGTGTTTATGCCTCCATCTTCACCAAATTCACCATGGAGAGAATTGAAAATAATATCTGTTTTATATTGTAAAATTTTTTCAATATTATTTTTTTTTATATCAAAAAATTTTACATTGAATTTATTTTTTTTTAGGCAAGAAAAAACGTTTTTTCCTGACATAAGAGATACTTCCCTCTCATCTGACCATCCACCTGCTACAACTAGTATCTTAATAAATTTAATATTTTTATTTATCAATCTATAATTCTTAATTCTTTTTCGAGCATAATTTTGTGTTTTTCTTTAACTCTTTCTTGAATTTTGGAAATAAATAATTCTATGCTGTTGGCGCTTATATAAGGTTCATTTTCAAAAAAATTAGAGTGTGTTTTAGATAATTTTATAGGACCACTATAAAAACTCTCATCTATAGATGACTTAATTAGTTTCCAAGCACTTTGATTAACTGGATTCTTGAAAATACTTCCACAGCAATTCACTTTTTGAGGTTGAGTATGATTTCTAATACCTTCGTATTCTTGCATTAATTTTTTAATATTTTTCTGATCTCCATGGGAAATTTTAAATTTTCCATATAGAATTATTGTATGAATTTTTTGAAAACCCTTTCGGTAATCAAATTTTAATTCTCTAATATTTTTTTCATAGACCTTGTTGTCGTTAATGTCAAAATATATTACACTAATTAATTTATCTTTTATTTCCTGATTGTAACAGCCAGCATTCATAAATATATTTCCTCCAATAGAGCCTGGTATTGTATATAGGAACTCATAACCTGAAATACCTTTTTGAAAACAAAATTTTGATAAGTAATTATCTAAAACTGCTGAGCCAACTAACATATGATCTGTATTTATTTGAATATTAGTAAAATCACCCAAAAGCTTTATACCTATTCCTTTGAATCCCTCATCTTTGATTAATGTATTTGAAAGATTGCCTATTACTAATAATGATTTTGCTCTGATATTATTTCTATTTGATAGAGTAATTAAATCGATTTGATTATAAATTTTATAGAGATGGCTAATTTTACCACCAGATTTTAACCAAGAATATTTAGCCGATGAATAGTTAGTAACTAAATTTTTATTTTCTAGAGTCATAAAAAAAACGGAATTGGTTTGAGATATCTCCTGCTCCAGCACAAATAACTATACTTTCCTTTTTATTTGATACAAATTGATCTAACAAGCTAAATAAATCCTGATAATTATCAATATATTTACTTTTTTGATTATTTAATACATTCAGATCATTCACCAAGTTTTTAGAATTTTTCATACCTTCTTTATAACTCTCACCTGCTTCATATGTTTTTAAAATAATCAAGTTATTGGCATTCTTTAATACACGCAAATATTCACTATATAAATCATTTAATCTAGAGTATCTATGTGGTTCAATTATTAAGATAACATATTTTTTATTATACAATGATGAAATGTTAATTAATTTTTCTATTTCAGTAGGGTGATGTGCGTAATCATCAATAAATGTAGTTTTTTTTATTTTGCCAAGAATGTTCATTCTTCTTTTAGTACCTTTAAAATTAAGTATATGAGATTTTTTTATTTTATATCCTAAGTCATCTATAATGGATAGGACTGCTGTTAGATTTTGTACATTGTGCTCACCCAACAAATTTGTAGATAAACTCTTTGATATAACTTTTTGGCCTTTTAAGATATCAAATGACGATTTTTTATTAGTTAACTTTTTTAATTTATAGCTATAATTTGCTTTTGTATTTGAACCAAATGTTTTCAGGTTTTTAGAATATTTTTTTAATGAAGAGAGAAAATGATCGTCATTATTTATAAATATTTTTACATCTTTTTTACTTTGTCTTAGAATGAAATTTTTAATTTTGGACTTAAAATTAGAATAAGATTTATAAAAATCAATATGCTCTCTATCAACATTTAAAAATAATAAATATTTTGGAGTTAATTTAAATACCGTTCCATCACTCTCATCAGCCTCTACAACTACATACTTACTATTAGTTAGATATATATTTTGACCGAAGTTCTGCATAATACCGCCAGAAATAATAGTTGGGTTAAGACCTGCACTAACTAGCAAATGTCCTAAAAAAGAGGTAGTTGATGTTTTCCCATGTGAACCAGATACAACAATTGTGAATTTATCTTTACATATTAGTTGAAGAAGTTTGGATCTATTATAACAAGGGATTTTATTTTTTTTTGCTTCTTCAATTTCAGGATTATTTTTAATTGCTGACGAGTAAAATATAATTTCTCTGTCTTTAATGTTTGAAGTTTTATGACCAATAAATACAGGTATCTTATGTTTTTCTAAATTTACAGTATTAGTATTATATGTAATGTCACTTCCAGTAACATTTATGTTATTTTTGCTTAAATAAATAGCTAAAGCACTCATACCAATACCGTTAATTCCAATAATATGGACTTTACATGATGCTAATTCTGAAAATTTCATCTAGTGGTGTAACAAATTATTTTTTCAATTGAATGAGGATTTATAAGTGAATTAAAATAAAATTTATTCAAAATTTTTTTTTGGGTTGGCATAACAAAATTTCTCAAACTCATATTACGAGAAAGGAAGTAACTTAAATTTAATTTTTGATGATGATCTCTAGATACTAAATGAGGAATAAAATGGACACTATCTGTAAAATATAAAATTTCATTAATAGAGCCTGAACCAGATCTAGATAGTATAAAATCATATTCTTGAAAATTAAGATTATTTTTGAAACGGAAATATGAAAAACTTTTGTTACTAATGAGTTTTTCATATTTTTTTTCAAAGTCGTCTATAAAAGCGCTTGGTATTTGAATGAAAAATTTTATTTTTTCTAAATATTTCTTATCTAAATTCTTTATTTTATCTAACATTTTATTATTTAATTCAAGCGAACCTGCGCTACCCCCAATTAATAAAATATTAACAAACTTATCATCAAGTTTTTCTCTAAATTTATTTGTATCTAAAAAAAAATTACCAACTAATATTTCTTTACCACTCATATTTATTTTCGGAAAAGAAATGAAAGCATTTTTAGCAATTATATAATTTATCTTATTAGCTAAACCATATATAACATTCTGTTCATGAATAAATATTTTATTAGACGATAGAAGAAAAATGTTAAATAATTTTGAGATTATAAGTACTGGTGTTGTAATAAATCCGCCAAAACCTATTAAGGTTAACTTTCTATTTAATAGACATATTAAAGATACATTTATAAACACCTTTAAAATAAAAAAAGTTTTATTTTTAGAGTTTACAATAAGTTTGTTGATTTTATTACTTTTAATTTTTTCTATATAATTTTTTCCTATATCATTTGTTATAAAAAGAATTTCATTTGGTTCTTTTATATCACTTAAGTTATTTAGATATTTTATAGCAGGTAAAATATGGCCTGCAGATGACCCTGCTATCACAATGAATTTAATTTTTTTCAATAACTATTTCTTTCAAAACTTTATTTGTTTCAATGTCTATAATTTGAAAAATTGCTTTGTTATCATGTATAAATTTTTGTTGATATTGATTTTCGTTAATTAAGTAAATATCACTGAACTCAATATTTTTATTAATTATCATAGCAGAATTATTGTTATTACTCATTTTATAGAAAACACCAAAAATAATTGCTATTATACCTGCTATTATAAATAAACCTTGAATAATAACTAAACTAATTAAAAGTTTTTTTTTTAACATTTATTCTATGAGTAAATCATATAACTATAAAGATTTTAGAATTGAAATATTATACGAGGACAATGATATAGCAATATTAAATAAACCCTCTGGGCTTCTTACACATAAAAAAAATGAATTTGATAATAGCCCGAGCTTACAGGAAAGTCTAAAAGATCAATTTACGATAGACGATGATGAGAGGTTTAAAGAGGGTATAGTTCATCGTCTAGATAAAGATACAAGTGGTGTTATAATAATTACAAAAAATCTAATTTCAAAAAATAAATTTAAAGAAATGTTTAAAAATAGGAATATTAAAAAAAATTATCTAGCCTTTACCTATGGCGTACTTAATCAAAACAACCTTGAAATCAATAGGAATATATCTAGAAATAAAGTTCAGAGGACAAAATTTAATGTATCTGATAATCTTGGGAAAAATGCTATTACTAAGGTCTCAAATGTTAAGACATTTCATGGCTCTATAAGTCTTCTAGATTGTGAAATTATTACAGGCAGAACTCATCAAATAAGAGTACACCTTTTAAGCTTGGGTCTTCCGATTATTGGGGACAAAGATTATAGATTTAACAGGGAACAAAAATTTCGTTTAAATAATATGAATGATAATCTTAGGAATTTAATTTCATTATTTCCAAGACAGGCTTTACACTCCCGTAAGGTAGAATTTAATCATCCAATTTTGAAAAAACACATTATAATTACTTGTGATTTACCTGATGACATGAGAGATTTAAACAATGATTTGCAATGAATATAGAAAATAAAAATTTACTGCCTGTTATTACCTCTGAGAATGATGTTTATCCTTATTTAAAAAAAATAAATCAGTTCCCTATTTTGACAGATGAAGAGGAAAAAAGACTTGCTATAGATTGGCTTAAAAATGGGGATACAAAAGCTGCTCAAAAACTTGTAACCAGTCATTTGCGACTAGTTGCAAAAATAGCGATGGGTTATAAAGGATATGGCTTACCTTTGTTTGATTTAATTTCTGAGGGTAATTTAGGTCTTATTCAAGCAATAAGAAAATTTGACCCTGAAAAAGGCTTTAGACTAGCAACATATGCAATATGGTGGATTAGAGCCTCTATTCAAGAATATGTTCTCCATAGTTGGTCTCTTGTTAAAATAGGAACTACCGCAGCTCAAAAAAAACTTTTTTTTAATCTTAGAAGACTTAGAAATCAACTTAAAAAATACGAAGAAGGATATCTAACTAACGATCAAATCAAATCTATCTCTGACGATCTTGGAGTAACTGAAGATGAAGTAAAGCAAATGGAAGGCAGAGTCTTTAATCAGGATTTTTCTTTGAACACTCCTTTGAATGATGAAAATGACTCAGAGTGGATTGATCAAGTACAAGATGAGACAATTGATACAGTAACAAAAGTTGAACAAAGTGATGAGCTAAAAAAAAGAAAAACACTATATAAACAAGCAGTTACTAAACTTGAACCGAGAGAAATAGAGATATTAACTGCAAGGCGACTAGATGAAGAGCCAAAGACGTTAGAGGACCTAAGCCAAAAGTATTCAATAAGTAGGGAAAGAGTCAGACAAATAGAGAATAAAGCTATTAAAAAACTTCAAGATGAAATCAAAATTATCTCTGATCAAAAACTTTTAACAAAATCTTAAATTATCTGATAATCGTTTGATTTCTTTCAGGTCCTAGTGAGATAATCTTAATTGGGATATTTAAATAATTCTCAATATATAAAATATATTTTTTTAGATTGTCAGGTAATTTTTCAAACTTACTTAAATCTTTTATCTCACCCCAACTCGAGAAAACTTCAAAATCACTCTCTTCTAAAGATAATGACTCTAATAAATCACTTTCACTAAAATTAATATCCTCATATTTTTGTGAATTATAACTTTTGCATATTTTAATTTCTGAAAGATTATTTAATACATCAGCTTTAGTCATACAGAGTTCGTTTACACGATTTATTTCACAACTATATTTTAAAGATACCAAATCTAGCCAACCACACCTTCTTTTTCTTTTTGTAACTGTTCCTATCTCGACGCCCTTTTCAGCTATGTAATCACCAATATCATCAAATAATTCAGATGGAAATGGACCATTTCCAACTCTGGTGGCGTAGGCTTTAAATATTCCTACTGTTTGATAATCAACTTGCAAAGCAGAACCAATGACAATATTTGATGAAATAGTATTGGATGAAGTTACAAAAGGATATGAACCATAATCTAAGTCAAGTAATGCCCCTTGAGCACCTTCAAATAATATTTTCTTATTTTTAAATTCTTTTTTTATTAGAGAATTATCAACTATTAGTTTTTTTACTAAATCATAGAAACTTAGTAAATCTTGAATTGTTTGTCCTATATTAATTTTGCTTTCATTGAAACGTTCTAGAATAGGGTCGTAAAACTTCTTTATCGAATACATTTTTTCTTCAATAGTGTTTTTAGATTTTAAGTCATAAAGTTTAATACTTTTTCTTCCTACTTTATCTTG
>CENP01023839.1_pt1 | contig 11034 bp, 3 predicted proteins | sample 361281 | NCBI WGS metagenome assembly CENP01 (sample SAMEA2591122, study PRJEB7988) | marine metagenome | biome: marine biome (ENVO:00000447); feature: deep chlorophyll maximum layer (ENVO:xxxxxxxx); material: saline water (ENVO:00002010), including plankton (ENVO:xxxxxxxx) | depth 70 m
ATCACTATCAATATCCTCGAAATGTTCTTCAAAGAAATATGGGTGACAATGATTTTTTTGAAATTGGAAGGTTTTCTAATTTATCAGCCTCTGAATGGAGTTGGGCTTCCTTAATATTTGATATGAATAATGATGGTTTTAAGGATATTATTATTTCTAACGGAATCTATAAAGACTTATTAGATAGAGATTATTTAAATTATATTTCTGACCAACAATTAGTTTCCAATCTTATAAAAACAAAAAAAGAGGGCATAAAAAAGCTTATAGATTTAATGCCATCAGATCCTGTAAAAAATCAAGTTTACTTAAATAAGGAAAATTTTTTGTTCGAAGAAGTAACTGATAAAATTGGTTTTAGTATGAAAACCTTTAGTAACGGTCTTGCCTACTCTGATTTAAATAATGATGGAAGTCTAGATATTATTGTTAATAATGTAAATATGCCTGCAATGATCTATCAAAATAATTACCAGTCTAATAATAGTATTCAATTTTTATTAAAGTATGACGGGAATAATATTGATGGTATTGGATCAAAAATTATTTTAAAACTTGATAATGGTAAGAAGTCGATGCTAGAACATTTCCCATCTAGGGGCTTTCAATCCTCAATATCAAATAAATTACACTTTGGAATTGGTAATAGTATAGAGGTCGACAGTGTTTTTGTTATTTGGCCTAACAAAAAAATATCCGTTTTCAAAGATTTAAAAGCTAATGAAGTTCATTTATTAGATTTTAATAATGGAAAAAAAATTGATAAAAAGCTAGATTACTTGTCAGACACAAAAAAAGTTGATTTCAAAAAAAATGATCTATTTAAATTTTCACATAATGAAAATAATTTTGTTGATTTTAATAAAGAAAGACTGTTAATTGAGATGCAAAGTAATGAAGGCCCATCAATTACAGTGTCGGATCTAAATAATGATGGATATGATGATTTTTTTGTAACAGGGGCAAAAAATCAATCTTCTTCTCTATTCATTTATGAAAGTGGTACTTATAAAGAGTACACTTCCCCATTTAATGAATATTCAAAATCAGAGGATGTTGAGGCATATTTTTTCGATAGTGATAATGATGGTGATCAAGATTTATATGTTGGTTCAGGAGGTAAAGCATTTTCTAAATATGATCAATTGTTAAACGATCGATTTTATATAAATAATGGGCAGAATAATTTTGAATACTCTAATAAATCTTTTGTGTTTGAAAAACCTTTTGCAACTGGATCTATTGATGTTTCAGATTATGATAATGATGGTGATTTAGATGTTTTTGTTGGGGAAAGGTTCAACCAAAACATTTATGGTTTACCAGTATCAGGCCACTTATTTAAAAACATTGGAGACAACAATTTTATTGAGGAAAAATCTAAATCATTTGATAAACTTGGGCTAATTACAGATGCTAAATGGGTTGACTTAAATGATGACAAATTAATGGATTTGGTTATTGTAGGAGAATGGATGCCAATAACGATTCTCATAAATAATGGTAAAGGATTTGATAATAAAACTTCATCGTACAATTTAAATAAAACAAATGGTCTGTGGAAAGCAATTGAAGTCATTGATCTTAATAATGATGGCCTTTTAGACTTCGTTGTTGCTAATTCTGGCAAAAATTCTTTTTATAAACCAGGTATGAAAATTTTTATTAATGATTTTGACTCAAATGGAACTGTTGAACAAATAATATGTGAAAAAGTTGATGATAAGTATTTCCCAATTCTGGATAAGGATGAATTATTGAGTCAAATACCTGCACTAAAAAAGAAACTATTTTATTATAAGGACTATTCAAAATTTTCAATGGATGACATTTTTGGAAATGAAATCTTAAATAATTGTATTTCAAGAGAATTAAATGAATTAGATAGTAGTATTTTTTTAAATAGTTCAAAAGGTTTTATAAAGACACCCCTGCCATACGAGATTAATTATTCATCAGTTTATGATATTGAAATTTTATCTCAAAAATCAAATATTACTAAAGTATTATTTGGCGGAAATCAAAGTAAAGTAAAACCTCAGTTTGGAAAGTATGACGCATCCAATGGTTGGTTAGTCGAGTTAGTTAACAACAATAGTGAATTAAAAAGTAATACTCCTATCAATTTAAATATCGAAGGAGAAATACGAAAATTTACCAAATTTGAATTTGGGAAAATTAAAATGTTTTTGGCTGGAATAAACAATAAAGAAATAGAATGTTATGAGATTAATTGAAATTACTAAAGTCTTATTAATTTCATTTCTTTTTTTTGAGTTAACTAGTTGTAACTTTAAATCTGAATATCATAACCTAGTTGAAAGAGAAATAAAAAAAGGTGAAATAAATAATGATTTAATTTTAGGATTTAGTTTTGGTATGACAAAACAACAATACTATGATAGATGTACACTTCTAAACAAGAATAAAATAATTACAGTGGGGGAATATAATTTTAACCCGGAGCAAATTCTTTCATCGCCAATAAATAATAAAAAAATTAAAATGTCTTTTTCTCCGAATTTTAAAGAAAAAAAGACAATTGAAGAACTTGAACTAAGATTTAGTTTTCTAGGATGGTCACATTGGAATACAGATTATCAGTCAGGAGTATTAATTAATCAAGTTAAAGATTCATTAATTTCTTGGCTCCCAGGAAATGATTTTATAGAAGTTAGTATAGACGGGATTGATAAAAAACCACTTGTTAAGGTTGATGGAAATAGAAGAATTATGTTATATAAGATAAACTCTAAAGACGTGATAGCAAAAATCAATAATCTCAAATAAATTTTATGAAAAATCAATTTCTAGTATTTGTCTTGGGAATTTTAATAATATCGTGTGATTCAAAAACATTTGAATTAAAGGATAATAATTTGATAGGAGTTAATTTCTCTAATAATCTAAAATTTAATGATGATTTTAATGTTTATAAATACAGAAACTTTTACAACGGTGGTGGGGTTGCTTTAGGTGACATAAATAATGATGATCTATTAGATATTTATCTAACATCTAACCAAGGTGAAAATAAACTGTTTTTAAATTTAGGAGATTTTAAATTTAAAGATATTACAGAATTTGCAAGAGTAGGCGGGGAAAAAGCCTGGTCTACAGGTGTAACAATGGTTGACATAAATGGAGACGGTTATTTAGATATATACGTTTGTAATTCTGGTGATGTACAAGGGGATAATAAACAAAATGAATTGTTTATTAATAACGGTGATCTTACCTTCAAAGAGTCAGCTTTAGAATATAATCTTAATGATAAAGGTTTTTCAACACATGCAAACTTTTTTGATTACGATAAAGATGGTGATTTAGATGTCTATATACTTAACAATTCTTTCCAAGCAATTGGGAGCTTTGATCTTAGAAGAAATGAACGGCCTAAAAGAGATGTTTTAGGAGGTGATAAGCTTATGAGAAATGATAATGGATACTTTAATGATGTAAGTGAATCTGCCGGTATTTATGGAAGTGTTATTGGTTTTGGTTTAGGGATTACTATTGGCGATATTGATGGAGATAATTGGGATGATATTTTTATTAGTAACGATTTCTTTGAAAGAGATTATTTGTATTTAAATCAAAAAAATGGAACATTCAAAGAGGATCTAATAAATCGGATGAATTCTATTAGTGGGGCTTCGATGGGAGCTGATATAGCTGATATAGATAATAATGGAACAAATGATATTTTTGTCACAGAAATGCTTCCATCAGACTATAAAAGATTAAAATCTGTAACCACTTTCGAAGGATGGGATAAATATAAATACAATGTAAAAAATGGCTACCACCATCAATTTACCAGAAACGTTTTACATCTAAATATTGAGAATAATAAATTTAGTGAGGTAGGAAGGTTTTCTGGTGTAGAAGCATCTGACTGGAGCTGGGGGGCATTATTCTTTGATTTTGATAATGATGGCCTTAAAGATTTATTTATAGCAAATGGGATTTACAAAGATTTAACAGACCAGGATTATCTTCAATATATCTCAAATAAAGAAGTAATTAATTCGATTGTTTCAAAAAACAAAGTGGATTACAAAAAATTAGTTGAGATTATACCCTCAAACCCTATTTCAAATCACTCATATAAAAATTTAGATGGTTTAAAATTTGAGAATTTTAATAATTCTGGTTTAGAAAATCCGAGCTTTTCAAACGGATCAGCTTATGGGGATTTAGATAATGATGGAGATTTAGATCTTGTTGTCAATAATGTGAATATGTCTGCTTTTATTTACGAAAATCAGACAAATAAAAAAGCTAACTACATAAAATTTAAACTCATTGGTGAGAACAGAAATATTTTTTCTGTTGGAGCGAAAGTCTATATAAAAACTAATGGGGTAAAACAAATGCAACAAATTCAATCCGCTAGAGGTTTTCAATCCTCGGTAGATTTAAGACCTAATTTTGGAATTGGAAAAAACACCAAAATAGATGCTAAAATAGTATGGCCTTCGGGGAAAACTAAAAATTTATTTAATCTAGAGCCTAATCAAACTATTACATTATATGAAAAAGATGCTGTAGCTGATTTAAAAAATAAAATTTCTGAAAAAGAAAATATTTTTAGAAAAGTGATCTTAGATTCTATTGTAAATCATGAAGAAAATAATTATGTAGACTTTAATAAAGACAGACTTTTATTTCATATGTGTAGTTCAGAAGGACCAAATCTTGCTTTTGGTGAAATTGATAATTCTGGATATAACAGTTTATTTTTATCTGGATCTTTGGGAAATTACATTAAATCATTTCAAGTTGATAAAAACAATTTAATTAAGAGTGGAAATAAAATTCTAAGTGAAAAATTAGATTTTGAAAATTCAGTAATTCTTCTTTTAGATGTTGATAATGATAATGATTTAGACCTTTATATAGGTAGTGGAAGTGTTGAGCTTTCTAAGTTTTCTGAAAAATTATATGATAGGATTTATATAAATAATGGAAAAGGTAAGTTTAATCTAAGTGGTCAAAAACTACCCGATGTTGATCATAAAATTAGTACTGGCACAGCTTCATTTGAAGATATAGATAAAGATGGTGATCTAGATATTTTTGTTGGGGAAAGACTTAAAATAAATAATTATGGACTACCCTCATCTGGTTTTATGTTAGTTAATGATGGAAAAGGTAATTTTTCAAATCAAACACAAAAATTATCTCCAGAACTTAATGAAATTGGGATGATCACAGATTCTGAGTTTTCCGATATTGATAATGATGGAGATAAGGATTTAGTTATTGTAGGAGAGTATATGGGCATTGAAATATTTACAAATGATAATGGGTATTTTTCAAGGTTAAAAAGTGATCTTGGAGAATTAAAAGGTTGGTGGAATGAAATTCAAATTGAAGATTTAAATAATGACGGTCTTGATGATTTAATTATTGGAAACCATGGTTTAAATTCTAGATTTGAAGCCAGTAAAAATAATCCTATAAGATTATATCATAATGATTTTGATAATAATGGGTTTGCTGAAGCGATTGTTTGTTTTACGGCTCCAAATGGAAAGGAATACCCTTATTCATTAAGGCATGATTTGATAGATCAAATAAAAACATTGAAAAAAACTTTCCCTGATTACAATTCTTTTAAAGATCTTGATATTAAAAAAATTATTGGAGTGAAACCTTTGTCAGAATCAATATTGTCAGAGGTTAATTATCTAGAAACCAGTATTTTTATAAACGAAGGAAATTTAAAGTTTCGTAAAATTAAAATTCCAAAACCTGTTCAATTCAGTCCTATATACGCAATAGAAACTTTTGATTTTGACTATGATGGCGATATGGATATAATTATGGGAGGTAACTTATACAACGTAAAACCTGAATTTGGAAGATACGATGCTTCTTATGGAGTCTATTTGGAAAATATAGATGGTGAAAAGTTTAATTTTTATAATAATGGTAGAGGGTTTTTTGTAGAAGGACAAATCAGAGATCTTAAAGTTTTGAATGATAAGATCTATGTTGCTAAAAATAACTCTGATATGGAAATTTTTCAAATAATTAGATGATGATTAATAAATTTCTCATTTTTAGTTTTATTTCTATAATTTTTATAGGATGTAATAGTGAACAAGAAAGTGTTCCCTATAGCGAAATATTTAAAAACTTAAACTTCTCAAAAACAGGGATTGACTTTGAAAATTTATTAAGCTACAGAACAGAATTAAACATAATTGAATACTTATATTACTATAATGGTGGTGGTGTAGCTATTGGAGATATAAATAATGATGGTTTAGAAGATATTTATTTTTCTGGTAATCAGGTTTCTGATCAACTATATTTAAATTTAGGTAATTTGCAATTCAAGAATATATCTGTTGAATCAGGTATAACTACTAATAATTCGTGGTCTAGTGGTGTTACTATGGAGGATATAAATAATGATGGTTATATAGATATATATGTTTCAATAGTTAGCCCTGCAAGCCCTCAAGTAGAAAAAAATAAGTTATATATAAATAATGGAGACTTAACATTTTCAGAAAAGGCCAAAGAGTTTGGTTTAGATTTTTCTGGATTTTCTACTCAAGCTACATTTTTTGATTATGACAGAGATGGTGATTTAGATATGTACCTTTTAAACCATGCCATTCATACTGTAAGAAGTTATGGAACCTCTGAAAAAAGAATGGAGTCAGATTCTTTAAGTGGAGATAGATTCTTTGAAAATAAACTAAATGAAAGCAACAAAAAATTTGTTGATGTCACAAAGGCTAGTAAGATTTACGATACCCCACTAGGTTATGGATTAGCTGTTACAACAACTGATATTAATAACGATGGTTTACTCGATATTTATGTTGGAAATGATTTTCATGAAAATGACTATATATATATAAATAATGGAGACAAAACATTTTCAGAATCGTCTAAAGATAAGTTAGTTCAAATGTCTCATTTTACGATGGGTGTGGATGTAGCGGATCTTAATAATGACGGTTTCTTAGATATTTTTACTACCGATATGATGCCCTTTGATTCAAAAGTTTTATTAAAATCGGGTGGGGAAGATCCTGATAAGATATCAAGAATCAAAAGTGAATTTGGATTTCAAAAACAATTTTCAAGGAATAATTTTCAGTTAAATAGAGGGGACCAGACTTATTCTGAAATTGCCTTTAAAACTAATACATATGCTTCTGATTGGAGTTGGGGTGTTCTGCTTCAAGATTTTAATGTAGACGGAAAAAATGATATTTTTATTTCAAATGGTATTTATAAAAGGCCAAATGACTTAGATTATATCAATTATTTAAGTAATGTCGATTTTACTAAATACAATAACTCTAAACAAGACAAAATCAAAAAAGAATTAATATCAAAAATCCCGACAAATAAAACTTCTAATGTTTTATTTACTAATAAGGGCAATCTTAACTTTGAAAGAAATGTTGTGGGAAAACCAAATTACAGTAATGGAGCAGCCTATAGTGATTTAGATAATGATGGCGACTTAGATATCATTTTAAACAATCTTAATTCTCCTTCTGAAATACTAGAAAATACTACCAATAATTTGAAAAACTTTGTTTCCTTTTCTCTGAAAGGAAGTAAAAAATATACTATAACTCGTGGAAGTAAAATCAATATTTATACCAAAAATAACATCCTAGTTAAAGAGAATATTACCACAAAAGGTTTCCAATCCTCATCTACTAATCGAATTTACTTCGGTTTAGGAAACGAAAAAAATATTGACTCTATTGTTATAAGATGGCCAGACGGATTTGAACAGAAAATATCTGATCTTTCAATAAATAAGAATAGAATAATTAAAAGATCTGAAAATAATTTAAAAGTATCGAGCAAAGATTTAAGAAATAAAGTAAATGTCAAGCCATCAGTTAAAATTTTACCCATTAAACATCAAGAAAATATATTTTACGATTACGAACGAGAGCGTTTAATTCCTGAAAGATTATCATATGAGGGACCTGCTGTTATTAAATATGATTTTAATAAAGATGGAATATTAGATTTTTTTCTAGGCGGTGCTAAATATCAAAGATCTAGAATTTATTTGGGATCAAAAGCAGGTGAGTTTTTTTTAAAACAAAACCCAGATTTTGAGAAAGATAAAGACTTCGAAGATGTTGATGCTGCCCTTTTTGATTTTGATGGAGATGGCGATAAAGACTTGTACATAGTTAGTGGTGGTAGTGATAATATGGAACTTGATAAATATTTAACAGATAGAATTTATATAAATAATGGAAAAGGTAATTTCAAAAGAATTAAAATTGGTCTTCCAAAAACTAATGGCTCTAGTGTTTCGGTATCGGATATAAATAAAGATGGCTATGATGATTTATTTATTGGTAGTCGTTCTATTCCTGGATCCTATGGTTTAAGCCCTTATAGTTTTATTTTACTTAACAATAAAGATGATAAATCTTTTAAAGTGATTGATAAAAAACGATACGGAATGATAACAGACTCGAAATGGGTAGATTTTAATAGTGATGGTTTAGAAGATTTAATTCTAGTTGGAGATTGGATGCCAATTCGTCTTTTACTTAACAAAGGTGATCTAACTTTTAGTGAAGTGACTTCAGATTATGGTTTGGAAAAAACTAATGGTTTATGGAATGTAATCTTTCCCTTTGATTTTAATAAAGATGGTAAAATTGATTTTTTAGCGGGAAACGCCGGACTTAACTTCAAGTGGAAGGCAGACCAGCAAAGACCAGTAAAAATGTATCTAGATGATTTTGACAACAACTCTCAATTAGATCCAATTATATTTTATGATTATAATGGAAACTATGTACCATTTACTTCTAGAGATAATTTAAATAAACAACTCCCCTATCTGAAGAAAAAGTTTAATTCATATACCTCGTTTTCTGAAGTTGATAACTTGTATGACCTTACAGGTAAAAAAGAAGAAGATTTATTGGAAATAAAATATTTATATGATTTAAAATCAAGATTATTTATAAATAACAAAGATAGTTTTAAATCAATCCCTCTTCCTGATGAGGCTCAATATAGTAGCATAGAAGATTTTTTCGTAAGCAATAAAGATTCTTTAGAAGTTATTTATGTTGGAAATACAAGATATTTTGTAAATGAGCTGGGAAGTCCAAACTCAAATCCTGGTGGAAAATTATCTGAATATGATAATATTTCAAATAGTTTTAAAAAATCCAAACTTTTAAAATTACCCGTCGGTATTAACGCAAGAAAAATTTTTGAATTTGAGAGTGAAAAAATCTATATTTATACTAATGATGATTATATTTTTAATTTAAATTAAGATATTTTGAAAGCATCGGTTTACATTTTATTTCTTTTAACTATTTTTTGTTCGTGTTCAATTGATATTCCTAAGCAGGTAACGGTTGAAATTGATGAAATCGATAGGTTAGTGGATTTTAATTACGATGTACAGCCTATTTTGTCTGATAGATGCTATCAATGTCATGGCCCAGATGAAAGCTCTAGAAAAGCTGGACTTCGGTTAGACGATGAAAAAATCGCTTTTTCAAAGCTTTTAAGTGGATCAAGAGCCTTAGTTTCTGGGAGTCTATTTAAAAGTGAAGTAGCCCATAGAATTCTCTCAACAGATCCAGAGGAGATAATGCCTACCCCTGAATCTAAACTTTCACTTACTGATAAAGAAAAGGCTATAATTTTAAAATGGATTGATCAGGGTGCTCAATGGAAAGATCACTGGGCTTTTATTCCTCCAGAAGAAGATAAAATAATTTCATCTGAGAGTGAAAAAGCAGTAAATCCAATTGATATTTTTATTAATGATAAACTTAATGAAAATGGATTAACTTTTTCTGAGCCAGCAAGTAAAGAGAGATTAATAAGAAGGGTTTACTTTGATTTAACTGGCTTACCTCCTTCCCTAGAGGATGTGGAAAATTTTAAAGCCGATACAAGCCCCATGGCTTATGAAAATATTGTTGATAAGCTACTCACTTCAAATGAAAATGCTGAAAGATTGACAATGGATTGGTTAGACTTGTCAAGATATGCAGATTCTCATGGTCTCCATGCCGATGGGCTAAGAACTATGTGGCCTTGGCGAGATTGGGTAATTAATGCTTTTAAAAATAATATGCCTTATGATGAATTCGTAACCAAACAACTTGCGGGTGATTTATTTCCTAATCCATCGAGACAAGATGTAATACCAACTGCTTTTAATAGAAACACCCCAATGACAGCTGAAGGTGGGGTTATAGACGAGGAGTGGAGATTAAACTATGTCTTTGATAGGGCAGAAACCTTCGGAACTGCTTTTCTAGGCCTGACGGTAATGTGTGCGAAATGTCATGATCATAAGTTTGATCCCATTTCACAAAGAGATTATTATGAACTTGCAGCTTTTTTTAATCAGACAAAAGAACTTGGGATGACTGGAGATGATGGTGATTTTGGACCTCTACTGCTGCTACCAGAGCCCAAAAAAGAAAAAACTCTAGATGAAATACAAGAGCAAATTGCCTTAAAGAAAAAGCAATTGAAATTAAAGCAAAACGAATTGTTTCAGGTCTATAGTTATGTTGATCAGTTAAACAACAAAAATAATTTAAAATCTATCGAAAGGTCAGTTATTCAAAATGTTTCTTTTGAAAATTTCAAATCATTAAAAAAGAAAAGCCCTGATATTAGTTATATCGTTCAAGGAAATTTTGGCAACAAGACCTCTTACATAATTGATAACAAGTCAGATATCACATCCAACGAAATGCCAAAAATTTCAGATGGAGTGGTTGGAACATCATTTTCTTTTGGAAATGAAAATGATGTTTTGTACTTAGAGTCAGTCCCTAACTTTGAGTGGACTGATTCGTTTTCTGGTGCTTTGTGGTTAAATACTAGAAAGAGAAAAAAAGATTTTAGCCAAACTATTTTTGGAACAACAGGAGGTAAAAATAATTATTGGAGAGGTTGGGATATGTTCTTGGATGATAAAAATTATATCAATTTCAGATTGATAAGTTCTTTACCTGGAAATGCAATTCATGTAAA
>CENP01449834.1_pt1 | contig 11026 bp, 8 predicted proteins | sample 361281 | NCBI WGS metagenome assembly CENP01 (sample SAMEA2591122, study PRJEB7988) | marine metagenome | biome: marine biome (ENVO:00000447); feature: deep chlorophyll maximum layer (ENVO:xxxxxxxx); material: saline water (ENVO:00002010), including plankton (ENVO:xxxxxxxx) | depth 70 m
TGATAATATGGAGGGTTCTTACTTAGGGCCAGAATTTTCTGATGAAGAAATTAAATTAAAACTAGAGGCAATAGGAGCAGTTTTTGAAAATTATTCTGAAAATATAATTTTAGATAAAACAGCACACGCATTGGCAGATGGTCAGGCTGTTGGTTGGTTTCAGGGTAGAATGGAATTTGGACCTAGGGCGCTTGGAGGGCGATCCATTTTAGGTGATGCTAGATCACCTAAAATGCAAAAAACACTTAATCTTAAAATAAAGTTTCGAGAGAGTTTTCGCCCCTTTGCTCCATCAGTTCTTCTCGAAGACGCAGCAGATTGGTTTAACTTGGAAGGTGAAAGCCCCTATATGCTAATAGTATCTGACGTTTTGAAAAAGCGTCGATTAACGATAGGGGATGCTGAAAAAGATCTTTTTGGTATTGAAAAACTTAATGTTCAGAGATCTAAAATACCTGCGGTAACACATGTTGATTATTCCGCTAGGATTCAAACTGTATCAAAAAATAATAATCTAAAATATTATAAATTAATTAGTAAGTTTAAAGAACTTACTAATTGCCCCGTGATTGCGAACACCAGTTTTAATATACGCGGAGAGCCAATTGTTTGCTCACCCGAAGATGCCTTTCAATGCTTTATGGGCTGCGAGATGGATGTTTTAACTATAGGTAACCAAATCCTATATAAAGCCGACCAAGACCCGGCATTAGCTTTAGATTATCGAGACATGTTTAAGTTAGATTAAGTTATATAATTTCTTTTTAAAAATATTTTATTCCATCTAGATGGTCGTCTTTTATTAAATGTGCCATACCCGTCTTAATGCTAGTAATTCTGTAAATATTTTTACAAAACTTATGATTAAAGTTATGGAGATTGATGCATGCCTGACGTTAAGATTGCAACTACTTTAGAATCCCAATTATCTTGGAAATATTCTTTTCTAGCCTGAACTAAACTTTTGTTTCGTTCTCTAAAAAGTTTATTATTAGAGAGCTTCAACAAAGATTGAGATAAAGCTGTATCGTCTCCTCGATAAAACATTAACTCTTTATATTTTAGCTGTACTTTATGTGCCTCGATATCTGATGCAACAATGCAACACCCAGAATCCATGGCTTCAAGAATCACTGTTGGAAACGCATCAAAAAATTGTGTTGGTGAAGCCACAACATCAATGAGTGGCATAAGCTTATGAGCCGCTGGGGCTCTCCCCAAAAACGTAACACAATTTTCAAGCCCCAAACGTTTTATATTTTTTGGAATAAGAAATGCCTCACTTCCATATCCAATAATAATAGCATGAATTTTGGGATTAGTTTTTAGTCGAGCCATTGAGTCCAAAAATACATCAAAACCCTTTGCCCTATAAAATACTTGGGCAATAATACCGACGATAAATTTGCCTTGTTCCTTATAAGCCTCAATCATTTTTATATGCTCAGCATTTGGTTCCTCAGGATGCCAATCAAAAGAACAATTAGTTGTTAAAACCGTATATTCACATGGTATCGTAGGGTGACGCTTCTTCAAAGTGTTTGCCAAGAACTCTGCTTGAACAACTACGTGTGAGAGGCACTTCAATACCTTTCTTTGTAGCATTGGATAGAATAACAACATAAGGCGACTCTTAATCCGCCGACTTAAACTATATGAGTTAATAGCTAAATATTTCTCACACTCGATTGTATCCCCGTGCAAAAAGAAAATGTGTGGAACACCTCTAACCATCTTGTCAAGAATACATCCGAATGCATCATATTCTTTAGTCGTAAAAATAGCATTTATATCTTTTAAATGTTCGCGATAATACCTAAGGTTACAAAACAACCTAAGGATCCAACCCATTGGCCCAGGTAACCAGCTAAAATATTTAATCAGTGGCAGAAAATCTTCACCAGCAGAGTTTTTTATCCCTGGTGCGAGCCAAACAACCTGATGTCCGGCCTCAATCAATGCCTTCGACATTCGCCTGTGTCGCTCGTATCCGCCATGGCCTTCTGAATACATTGATACTGTTAAGAATTTCATTCGAATATTTTTGCTAAATTGAATTTTTATCTAAAGTTATATTATCATACATTAATTTTAAACCTTCATGTAACCCAATCAATGGCTTTAAACCTGTTAGGGCCTCCAACTTCGCGGTTGAACCATAACTTCTCCTTATCTCAGCGTTCTCTCTTCCCTTTGGTATAGGCAGGAATTCACAATTTGAAGTTGAGCCTGTTATCTTAATTACCATTTCTGCGACGGAGCGAATAGTAAAGTCTTTTCCAGAGCAAATGTTAATTATTTCCTGATTTATTTTTATATCCATTAGAGCTGAAATTAATTTTGCGACATCATCAATATAAATAAAATCACGTGTTTGGTCTCCACTTCCAAATATATTAATCGCGGATCCATTAAATGCGGCCTCAAAGAATCTATGTATAACCATGTTTTTAGGTTGTTTACTTCCATAAGGGTTAAATATTCGTACTATCAAATAATCTAAGTTCATCTCATTGGAGTATGCTTGGATCAGCAACTCGCCCATTCTTTTTAATGCTGCATAATGTGATTTCGGTTGAATAGTATTTTGTTCTAATAAAGGGCCACTGTGGTTATTATCACCATAAACAGCGCAGGACGATCCAAATATTATTTGTTTTATATTATTTTTTTTTGAACTTTTACATACATTTTGAAGCCCAATAATTTCTGTATCAATTGCATCAACAGATAAGCAATTAGCCGCGTCACTATCTACAATACCAGAAAAATTATAAATATAATCGCAGTTTCGACTCGACTGATCAACGGCGGTGAGGTCTCTAACATCACCTATTATTAGTTCCACATCCCCAATAATTTCTTTAGAGATAGAATTTGCTGTTCTTGATCGACTTAAAACTCTCACGGAGTGGCCAACTTCCACTAATTCTTTCACTAAGGCCGACCCGATAAAACCAGACCCACCAGTCACCAAACACCTCATAAACCATCTCCCAGATAACTATGTCATATTAAAATAACAACTAAGTAGTTAAGAAGAAACCTCTTCTATAAATTTAGTTTTATTGGTAGTTTATTTAGAACATTATTCGACCTAAAATAAAATAGTTGGTCAGGTATAAATAATTCCGGTTATTAAAAGTTGTTGTCCAGAATTGATTATTAATCATATATTAATAAGGGGTTAACAAAAAATTGTATCAGCATCCAACTTTAATCAAGTTGTCTCAATCGATAATCAAAAATAAAAATCGTTACGAGGCCCACGAACAAATAAAAAAAGAAGTGACAAAATTATGTTCGGATCGCGAGTTTATTTATGAAGCTCTTCGCGGGTTTCTCTCCGAACCTAAAAGTCTTCACAATGCAGATTACCTAACTATACCGTTGTTGAATAGTGGTGATATTATTATACAAATAAATTTATTCTGCCCCATTAGAGATCGCGCAGAGAATATTACACATGACAATATCCATCACCATGGTTGGAGACTATTAACCACTGGGGTCATATCGGGAGATGGATATGAAACTATCAACTTTAAACGAAAGTCACATGAGGTTAGGTCAGGACTGGCCGTCAAACTTGAGATAGACGAAATTTATAGACATACTAAAAATGATATTCGTTTTATTGACTCTTTCACTCCACATGTGGTTTTCCATAATGACAGTCTAAGCGCAACGTTAGCTGTGTGGAGCGCGGACCGAATTATACCTAGCCAAAACATCAAACGCTTATTAAATCGTTTTCCCCAATTACGGCGAATGAGTGTAAATGTATTACATCGATTAAACTTGAATAAATTTTTTGGATTAAATCAGCTTAAAGGATTATACTATCACCCAGAAAATGGAGAAATTGTTGAGACACATAATTACAATAAACCATTCGATGGCAATCGAGAAGAGATCCTAACTTGTTGGTTTAAGTTTTTTGAACAAATTAACTTTACTGATGCTGATTTTTGGGTGCATATAAAAAAGAGTGCTCCTTCTGAGGCTAAGCCATTAATAAATAAACTAATTAAGGGTATAGCGATAGATGATGTTGGAATTTGGGGAAACCAACGTCGCCGATTCTCAAAAACACAAATATTACAAGCAATTAGCAATTCAAAATCCAATAGGAAGCTTGAAAGCTAAGTTCCCTTAAGTCAGGAGAAATATAAACGTGCCCATACCAGAAAAGATTTCTATTAAACAACTAGACCTCGAACTTAATGGAGGTTGCAACTATAAATGCATAATGTGCCCACAAGCTGAGGGAAGAGAAAAAGATTTTTTAAAAAAATTACCTTTTGATGTGTTCAAAAAAATTTTAGATGATGCTCTGCAATATGGTTTGGAGACTGTATCATTACATGGATCTGGGGAACCCACTCTATCTCCGGATATGCCCAAATATGTAAAATATATAAAGGAGAAGGGCCTAAAATGTATATCTTTTACGAATGGATCAAAATTGACATTAGAGTTATCAAAGGAACTGATCTTAGCTGGGATCGACGTTTTAAGAGTTTCTTGCATTGGCTATGATAAGGAAACTTACTCCCGTTGGATGAGTCATAATAATTTTAATGAAATTCGCAATAATATAAGAAAATTTGTTGAACTAAACCTAAGCATGGGGAGCAAATCAGAAATCCAGCTTTTACATTTAATTATTGATTCTGAGATGCAAGAATATGAAATTCAAAAATACAAAGAAAATTGGTCTGCCTATACTGGAGCTAAGAGTGAAATTTGGCTAATGCATAATTGGGCAGGAAGCGAAGTCGCCCTTAATTATAGCCGACTAGAACCTCATAAGCGTTCGTGTGGTCGCCCGTTCTCGCCTCTCTTGCAGGTACGTGCTGGTGGTGTTAGAGGTCATTCTGGGGCGGTGGTGGCTTGTTGTATGGTACTTGGCAAAGACTCAAAAGCGGTTTTAGGGCATTTAGATAACCAATCAATTAGCGAGGTTATTAATGGTCCAAAATTCACCGAATTGAGAAATGCTCATACTAATAAAAAGTTCTCTGATATTAGTTACTGTGCTAACTGTGATCAATTATACGATATCCCCGACGCGCTGGTATGGACTGATATTGACGGCAGAGAGTATGGACAATCCAAAATTTCTCCAGAGATCAAACACCATATGTACTCTTGAGATAATCAAAATAAATATTTTTTTGGGATAAATTACTCGTTACTATTTAAAGTTATAGCCAACTTCATAAAACTAGCAGCAAACCAAGCTAAACATATCCACCAACTTTGCCACAATCCAAAACTCAAACTTGCAAATATGAAAAATGTTAAAAACTGCCCCAGAATTATGGCCATTACTAGATCTGATTTGATACCCTGATGTGCGATCTTTAAAAAATAATAGCCTAAACATAAAAATATTAAAATGCCGGGAAGACCGAACTCAAGCCATATCTGAAGTACTGAATTATGTGGATGCAACGGTAACACCTCCCCCAAAATTGCCCCCGAAGCCGAATAAACAGTGTTTTTTCCATCCGAAAAATACTTTGATGCATTCATACCCCAACCCAACAATGGTCGTTCATAAATTTTCTTTGCTGTAAATTTCCAAATTTTTATTCTATGAACTGCAGAGTTTGGAAGCTCTATCCTTTTAGTAACAATGCTCTCAAAGTCTTCAATTCCATTTATTAGAAAGGGCAGGGAAAAAGCGTTAATTGCAAAGATGGCGGCTAAAGCAATAACCGCTCTTTTCCTAAAAATAAGAATCCCTAACCAACCGACTAATCCGATTAATATTGCTACTATACCAGTTATATAACCTATTAAAGTTGCTGATAGTATTATCGAAAAAAATCCGACGATAATAAAAGCGGAGTTTTTAAATCCATCGATAAAAGGGTGTCTATTTAACCAATAGCAAAATAATACCCACAAAAATAACGACAAATTTACAATTGAGCTATTTAACCAAAATGCGCCTTTTAGAAGAATTCCTCCAGCTTTTAAATGGTTTGTATTAACATTTTTTAAAAAAATATTTATTGGACTCTCAAATAATACTTCAATAAAAATTAAGGCAAGTGTTACAAAAAAACCTAAAGATAATGATCGAAGTATAAGTCTCCTCTCAATTAAATTAACACTATTTAAGACGGAAAACACAGCGGCCCCAATAAGAAAGTTTGCCAATAACTTCATCGACCCTGTAATTGCTGAAATGGCATTGGGTGCCCAAAAGGAAGTTGTTAAGGACCAAAGTGCAATTAAAAGAAATAAAATTATAAATGGACGCCCCAAAAAATTAATTTTTCGATTTTGGATTTTTAATATTATAAAACCCAAAAGACTAGCAGAAATAGCTAAAAGAGTGTTTCCTTTAGGCGCTATGAATCCAATTATGGGTAAAATGAAAGCAAAGCCAGAAAAAAAATAGCCTACAATATTTGAAGCTTTCAAAGTTTTTATCATTTATCGACTTCCTAAAGAGAAGTACACTAATTTCTCATTTGGTATTAATTGGAATAGACTAGTTTTAATATTAAGACAACATGCTCACTAGCGAATGTTGAGTTGATATTTCAATTTTAATAAAATTATAAATGAGCCTATAAATAATAATAGAAAAAGTTGGCCATCCCAAGTTATTATGAATTTAGAAATGCAATTTTGAATATAGGGGGAGGGCTCAACTCTTAGCAGCCATCATAGTTAAGAGCATGTTTTTGAGTGATACAATAGAATATTCTTATCGTTACAGCGAGAGTGTTTCGAGGCTCGGGCCTCAATGATAGAGCTAGCAAAAACACCAGAAAGAATTATATCTAAACAACTAGCCAATCATTTGATTGACTATCGGGATGGTTGTCCACAAAATAGCAAGATGCGGGGTGGCCCCATACTTAAAGAACTAACTTACATCCTAGTATGGGCGGCCTGCATGTATAGAAGGCAAACTATCAGGGTTTTTAGCCTAAAACAAAGAAGTCTACGCTGGAATATAACTTGTTATGGTATCATGATATTGTAGTTTTTTAGTATGTGGAAATTATGACTCCTGTTCATATAGTTTTTATATTTGTGATTACCGCTTTGATGAGCTTTTTAGGAACGAAACTCCTTTTGGGTTTTTTAAAAGACAGAAAAATTTTTGATACCCCAAATGAACGATCGAGTCACAGAAAACCAGTGCCCAAAGGCGGAGGAATTGTTGTTATTGGGGTCGCAGCAATTGCTTTGATTATTATTTTTAATCAAAGTAACAAAACATACCTTCCATTCATAATCGCAGCCCTAATTCTAGCTATTATTAGCTGGGCCGATGATCTGAAGGAACTGCCAGCTAGCCTAAGATTAACATCACAATTTATTGCAGTTACTTTTGTTTTGTTGATGATGCCACCATCGCAGGCGTATTTTCATGGATTAATACCAAATTGGTTTGAAATAATTATCATAGCAGTCGTTTGGGTATGGTTCATTAATATTTTTAACTTTATGGATGGAATTGATGGCATAACATCGATTGAAACCATCAGTATTGGATTGGGGCTATTCCTTATTATATTGATAAACGATGCGCCACCAGAGATTGGTCTGTCTGGATTGGCTTTGGCTGCATCAGCATTAGGTTTTATATGGTGGAATTGGTCTCCCTCTAAACTTTTTTTGGGCGATGTTGGCAGCATACCGCTCGGCTTTATAATTGGTTGGCTATTGCTACAAGTCTTAGCAACGCCGTTATGGCCCATTGGCATTATTATACCTCTTTATTACCTGGCCGATGCCACAATTACCCTACTTAAACGATGTCTAAATAAAGAGTGCTTCTGGCTTCCTCATCGTAAACATTTCTATCAAATCGCAACGAACCGTGGACTTAGCCATGCTCACATTTCAACTGTTATTCTAATTTTAAACATATGCTTAATTGGTTGGGCCTGGCTTTCGCTATTATACCCAATTATATCTATTTTTTGTGCTAGTTTAAACGTCACTTTAATTTTATTTTATTTCAGAGGTATTAAGTGAAAATTCTTTTTTTCAGTGAAAATTTTCCTCCTGAAACTAATGCTGCAGCAACTAGGGTCTTCGAAAGAGCGGTTCATTGGATAAAAGCTGGTCATGATGTTACGGTAATTACATCAGCACCAAACTTCCCCTTGGGGGTTGTTTTCAAAGGGTATAAAAACCATTGGTATTTCAGTGAAAAAATATCTGGAATTAACGTAATAAGAGTTAAAACCTATATTTCTCAGAACCAAGGTATTTTTCGCCGAGGATTCGATTTTCTAAGTTTTGGCATAATGAGTTCTTTTTTTGGTCTTTTTCAAGTTCGGCCGGACGTAGTAGCTGCAACCTCTCCCCAGTTCTTTGCAGCTGTCGCTGGATGGTTTGTTGCATTTATTCGGCGGCTACCCTTCGTATTTGAGCTAGGTGATCTATGGCCAACCTCTATTGTTGCAGTTGGGGCTATAAAAAAGGGTTTGTTAATTAATTTTTTTGAAAAATTTGAACTATTCCTTTACCAAAACTCTACGAGAGTGGTGACTCTAACTTATGCGTTTAAAAAAAATCTTGTTAATCGCGGTATTGATACAAATAAAATTGATGTTGTAAGGAATGGGGTTGATATCAGCCGATATCAACCGATGGAAAGGTGTGCCAAACTAGCCGACAAACATAATATTAAAAATAGTTTTGTGATCGGATATGTGGGTACGCATGGTATGGCTCATGGCCTCAGCAATGTTCTTGTAGTCGCTGAAAAACTGAAACATCGAAAAAATATTTGTTTTCTGTTTGTCGGAGCTGGAGCAGACCGAGAAAGTCTAATAAAACTCTCATCTAGCCTCAATCTTCCAAACACCATATTTTTACCCATGCAGCCAAAAGAAGAGATGCCGTCTATTTGGTCATTATGTGACGTTGCTCTCGTACATTTAAAAGATAATCCAGCGTTTTCTGAAGTTATACCATCCAAAATATTTGAAGCAATGTCCATGGGACTTCCAATATTACTTAATTTACCTAATGGAGAAGCAAGGGATATTATTGAAAGCGAGCATACAGGGATCTGGGTGCCCCCCGAAGACCCTGAGGCCCTAGTTAAATCTATCAAAATACTTATCGATGATAAAAATTTACGTGACCAAATATCACGGAATTGTGTTGCTGCAGCACCCAAGTATTCTAGGTCTCAGCAAGCACGGAAGATGATCGAAGTTTTTGAAAAAGCGATATTATGAGTAAAATTTTAATCACTGGTGCGACTGGTTTTATCGGAACTCCGCTTATAAATGTGCTTCGAAACCATGGTCATATTCTATCAGGTACCACGCGAAAAAATGGGGTCATGTCCGGGCCAAATGGAATTCCTCTGCACAGAGTTCCAGAGATAAACGGTAATACAGATTGGTCAAATATAATTTCCGGTGCTGAGGTGATAATTCATTTGGCCGCTCGCGTCCATGTTATGAAAGATCGATCAAGAAATCCTATGGAAGAGTTTCGTCGGGTTAACACTCAAGGCACAAAAGCTCTCGCTTTACAGGCAGCAAAGGCGGGCGTAAAACGATTCATTTTTCTTAGTAGTGTAAAGGTGGTTGGTGAGACAAGCCCTCTAAATGGCTTTAAAGAGTCGGAGGCTACATCGCCACCCGATGACGCTTATGGCATCTCAAAATATGAGGCGGAGCAAGAATTGCTTAAAATTGCTCGGAGGAGTGCAATGGAAGTGGTTATAATTAGACCACCATTGGTCTATGGGCCTAATGTAAGAGGAAATTTTCTTCGTTTACTTAAATTAGCAAAAAGAAACTACCCACTTCCTCTTGGATCAATTAGTAATAAAAGAAGTCTATTATTTGTAGATAACTTGACTGATGCCATAACAAAGACAGTCGACCACCCTGGAGCCGCCAATAAAATATTTTTTATATGCGATGATGAAGACCTATCGGTGACACAACTTATCAATAAAATATCACTAGCATTTGGCAGCGAATCAAGAAATTTTAATGTCCCACAAAAATGGTTAAATTTATTTGGAAAAATAACTGGCAACTCAGAAATAATAAAACGTCTAACTCAGAGTCTAACTGTCGATTCAGCTAAAATCAAACTTGACCTTAATTGGTCCCCACCTGTTCAATCAGATAAAGGAATAGAAAAAACTGTTAATTGGTATAATAGAAGTTTATTAGATAATAATAATTCATAAAGCTGGTGAGCAAGACTCTGTGAAAAATAGAACATCTAAAACTATTGTTATAAGAAAGTGGTATGTCTCAATGAATTTTAAATTATCTTTTATTCAAACCGTCGCCTATGGTTAAAAAATTGCCTAAAATTTATAACCGCGCAAATATAGCTTTTATTCATGACGTATTCATGGCATCAATATCGTTTATCTTGGCTTTATATTTACGTCTAGGAAACAGCGTTTTTGAGTTTTATCCTATAAGTGGGCTTCTTTTTGGAACAGCCTTATTCACAGGAATTGCGGCCATTATTTTTAGATCATTAAAGATGTACCAAGGAGTGTGGCAATACGCCTCGTTAAACGATCTTATAAATATTACTAAGTCAACCAGCCTAGTTATATTAGTATTTATCGTTATTTCATTCGCAAATAATAGATTAGAAGATCTTCCTCGCTCACTTCCTTTCATAAATTGGTTCGTATTAATGGCATTGTTAGGAGGGCCTAGATTCCTATATCGATTATTTAAAGATCAAAAAATTGAATTAAAATATGAGAGTAATTTCCATAATAAAATTCCAATATTACTCTTGGGAGCTGGAGATAGTGCCGACCTTTTTATAAGAGATTTGGCTAGGGGTAATTCTAACTACCGAGTCTGCGGAATTATATCAAATACAACTTCACGCGTAGGAAGAAATATTCAAGGAATCGAAATCCTTGGTACTACCGAAGAAATTCCAAATATATTTAATGACTTGGCACGACTTGGGCAAAAGCCGCAACGTCTTGTTGTTACTTCAGAACGTGTTGGGAGATATGACCTTAAAGCCCTTTTAA
>CENP01192622.1_pt1 | contig 11023 bp, 7 predicted proteins | sample 361281 | NCBI WGS metagenome assembly CENP01 (sample SAMEA2591122, study PRJEB7988) | marine metagenome | biome: marine biome (ENVO:00000447); feature: deep chlorophyll maximum layer (ENVO:xxxxxxxx); material: saline water (ENVO:00002010), including plankton (ENVO:xxxxxxxx) | depth 70 m
GTAGTTCATTGTTGAGACGTTTGTGGATGATCTATGATGGTGCCAATCGCCTAGGAATATACAAGTCTCACAACCATGTGCTTTTGCCTGATCTATAAACCAATAAATGAATGCTTCGCAGTCGTCATTGTGTATTCTTGAATTACCTTTCATGCCAAAGTGGATGTCAGTAAAACAAGCGACTTTTTTAAAAAATGCCATTATTTTTTTACTTCCTTATATTTAAGGAGATCGTATTTCCTCTCTCCAGTTTTTTTGTAGTGCCTATTGAACTGTGCCATTGAAGTTTTTGTTGCAACTTTGACTGTTGACGATTGTTCTTTTATTCTTTTATTTTGCCGGGCGATTAGTTCACTCATTTGTCTTGTCATCGATGGCATCAAATTATTTTGTTCCATAATATCATCTCTGATATTTTGATTCTTCTTTTCTATGTTTAAAATCCTTGTGAATGAATTTGTTATAGCGGCAGTGTAGTAAGCAAAAGGATTTTCAGATTTGCTCTCGTCAAACTGTAGTCCAATCTGGCTCAACTGCATCAGTGCTTGAGATTGCATCTCGTCGTTGTACGTGTAGCCTCTCCAGTTCGACCTTGTGCCATATCTTTCACATAGTTTCATGTACATTTTTGCAAGTTCGCTTGTTATCTTTCCGTGTGTGGAACTGAAACTGCCATTTGACATACCGCCAATCCAGTGACTTTTTCCCACGCATCGAGCCTTGCCTTTGTTGTCAATACGATAGTGTTGGAAAGGAGGAAAATTTATTTTTGTGTGTCTGTCTGCTTCAGTTTTTGGATTTTTCTTTCTTGTGAGATCTTCAGGTATGTGATCAAATGTCATCACCCTAAAAACTAAATCTGTTTTTGCAATCTTTCTTGGACTGACTTCAAAGTCAGACATTTTAAGTTTATTCTTTCTTCCTGCGCTGGCCTTTGCTGTTTCCCATGACTCTTGGGTCAATCTTTTTGCTTTATTTTTCCTGGCCTGTGCGATAGACGAAGCATTAATTTTCTTCACATCCTTGACAATAATGTCATACACGTTGTCTTCTGTGCCAACATATGAACAATATGTGTTTTTGCTAAGGTGTATTTGTTTCAGCAGATCTCTGTTGTTTAAGTAGTTTACTCTCTTCATATTTCCTTTATTTTTACTGTAAGATGACCACAAACAGGTCTGTTGAAATGTGCTGTAAAACTGGGCCGTTTTGTTAATTAAATGCGCCTATTATTATGCCTATAAATATTGTTTATTATACGATATTTTTTATTATGGTGCAACCTTATCTACCAAAACAACAAACGCTGGGCCAAGCAGTTGGCAAAAGTGCCCGAAATATATTCAATAGAACTGTGGGCAGACTGTTCGGGGACAAACTAAACAAAGGCGCTGAAAAAGGCAAATTTGGAGGCAACCCGGGCACAGCGAGATGGACCAAAAGATCAGGGGCCACTGACTGGCGTGTGAAACTTACAGTACCCACCGGTAGCAGTCTTCTAAATGACGTGTTTGGCTTTGGAAAAGGCACCAACGTTGGCACAACCGGAATCAATTACAGAATATTGGATCCACTAGCGGATTCAGGAGGCATAGTATTCCCTTTGACTCCTTCGGTAATCATGCAACACACTGCGAATTATTCTCAGTTGGCGACAACACATGCAAATTATCCTTACTACGCATATCAAAATTCTGAACCAGCAAACATGACGATAGTTGGAGAGATGCCTGTGCAGAACAAAGAGGACGCCGCGTACTGGGTGGCATCAATTCATTTTTTAAGATCCGTGACCAAAATGTTTTTTGGAGGCGAGGACGCAACACGTGGAAATCCTCCTCCGATTTTAAAATTCAACGGTTATGGAAACCATGTGCTAAAAAACATTCCAGTCATAGTGACCAACTGGACCTGTGAACTAAGGTCTGATGTGGATTATATTGCAACTGCGCAAGGGTCTGTACCTGGCAGAAAAAATGCAAGTAGAACAATAAATTCTGCAGGAGAAACCGTGGTCCAGATAGATAACAGTAGCAACATACCAGAAACATGGGCACCTGCTCTCAGCACTTTGACAGTTCAAGTACAACCTGTTTACTCGAGAGATACAGTAAAAGAATTTTCAATGAGGAAATTTGTGAATGGGGAGTTACATAATTTTGGTGGCAAAGGTGACAAAGAAGGAATAGGATTTATCTAATGGCTGAATATTCGAACACATCTCCATACTTTGCAACTGATCAGAACAACATCAGTTTAGACTTTCTAAGGCCAAGAACAATCACTGCCGAAGAAGATGATGTGTCTTACACTATCACACAAACTTACGCTTACAGACCAGACTTACTGGCATTTGACTTGTATGGTTCACCAAGGCTTTGGTGGGTGTTTGCTCAGAGAAATCCAAACGAGATAGAAGATTCAATCTATGATTTTGCTCCCGGAGTCACGATTCAATTGCCAAAATTAAGCAATCTGAAACAAGACCTAGGGATCTAAAATGACGTTTGTAGAGCCAATTACTAAAAAATACGTATATGAAACAAAAGCAGACGCTCGGGGCAACAGTCTTGTTGAAGAAAATGTTCTACATCGATTTGCAAGTTACAATTATGTGTTGACATTGAGCGGTCTGACCAGAAGCCAAATGCGTAACCCTGACCAGATTCCTACCGACCCTGCTGTTAACATAATTGCAAAAACTGGAGGCATAGGCCCCGGTATCAACAGTGTAAATCCTAAAGGACAAAACTATCCAATACGTGACACAGGTGATGCAATGTCGGCCGAAGGAGTCCAAGAACCTATAGCAGGCAGTCAAAGAGTTTTGAACAAGGGCAGAGATATCTACTTCAACAGTGTGCGAATCGACAGTGTGCCAAGACCAAATGAAGATAGAAAATTAATGAATTATACCAAGATAGAAATGGTTCTCGAAGAGCCAAATGGTATAACGTTTTGGGAAAAGTGCAGAGCGGCCGCGTTCAATGGTGGCTACATAAATCATACAACTGCGCCTTTTCTGTTAACAATTGAATTTAAAGGTTTTGACAGCCAAGGGAATGAAGTGCCTAATCCGGTTCCGAAAAGATGTTATCCAATTAGACTTTCTAAATCGTCATTAACAATGAATACAGGAAGCACCACCTACACAGTCGAAGCATATCCATGGACAGAATTTGCTATGGTTAATGCTTTTCTTTATACCAGAACTGGAGGAACTTTGGTATCCAAACCAACAATAAGCGAGATGGTCAAGCAACTTGCAAAAATAATAAATGAAGACATAGAAGACAACGAACAAAAAGCCGGATTACGAGAAACAAAGGACGAGTATCAAATAACTGTGGATCCTTCAATAGGACTTTTACAATCACAGTCCAAAAACGTTTATCCTGTGACTGGATTTCTAAATAATTTTCAAAGGGACACTTTTGCCTTGGTAAGGTTCTCAAAGAACATGTCTATTGTAAAAATAATAGAAGATCTCGTGAGACAATTTGAGAAATATAATGATGTAGAAAAAATTATTATTAATCAGGCCAAACGTTTTAGCGAAGGAACCAAAATCTCTGAAGAAGAACAATATGTGGATTGGTTCAAAATAATAACCACAGTAGAAGAAGGACGCCAGTTTGATAAAATTTTGAAGACACATAACAGAACTATTAGGTATCACGTGAAACCTTTCAAAGTTCACATATTAAACTTTATAAAAGCAGGATTAGGTTTGAACTTTGACTATGATTTGGCTGTAAGAAAAGTTTTTGATTACATCTACACAGGTAACAACTTAGATATTTTAAATTTAAATGTTGAATACAATGCAGGATACTATCAAGCGATACTAAGGAAAGCAGATCCAAGTTTTTTTAATCGTTTGAAACAAATGGCCACTAAAAAAATAGGATCTCTATTTGGCACAAGCACATTTCAAGCAGATGGTTTACTGCCATTGAGTGCATATGTAACTACCCTTAATACTGAAAATCCATCCGTGTTCCCCCAAGAGTCTGAAACAAACGATCTACAAGGACTTGCAGATGCACAGTACGATTACTTGGTTAATCCAAAAGGCGACATGGTTAATGTAGAAATGAAAATAATTGGAGATCCTGCGTTCCTAGGACAGGATTATGCGATACCGATGAGAATGGGAGACGAAGAAGTAAGGGCAAACATTGGACCTAATATTTGGGATCCTAATTTGAAGGCCTTTAATTTTGACAACGGTGAAGTAGTTGTAAAATTAAACTTTAAATTTCCAAGTGACTTCGATGAGAACCAAGGACTTTATAATTTCAATACCGAGGCTACTCCACAGTTCAGCGGATTATATAGAGTTATAAGAGTAGAAAGTAATTTTGAAAATGGACAGTTCACACAAAATTTAACAATGGCGAGATGTAATAACCAGAGACGTGTGACCAGCACGTTGAATTGGGCAGGAGCCAATAAAGATAATACTAAGTCTATAGAAGGCGACAGTGAACAATACGGACTTGGTGAAAGTAAGGAAGGGCCACAGGTACCATAGATTATGGCATTGAATCAAGGATATACATCAACTAGAAAATTAGAGAATGACAAGTCATATACTGTAACTGATTCGGGTCCGTATATAGGTATAGTAAAAGAAAATAGGGATCCAACCAGGATGGGTAGATTAGGTGTAGTGATTCCAGCAATACATGGTGCTCAAAATGTAAAGACTGATCAATTAATTTCTTGTGAGTATCTTGCACCTTTCTATGGAGCAAAAAGTCCTGAAACAGTCAACTACACTGGTCCAACCAATTACATAAACAGCCAACATTCTTATGGTATGTGGATGGTTCCACCTGACATAGATACCAGAGTTCTAGTGATTTTTGCAGAAGGAAAAATTACAAACGCATACTGGATTGGTTGTATACAGGAACCTTTTGTAAATCAGATGACACCAGGCCTCGCAAGTTCTGATAAATCTTATCCGGATGCACCGGTGTTAGGTGATTTCACCCTCAACAGTGTAGAACAGAGTTATGGACAAAAAAATGTTCCTGTGGCAGAAGTAAACAGAGGTGATTTTGACAAAGCATCTGCGGCAGGATTTGATAAACTTTTAAAACCAATACACCCTTTTGCAAGTACTTTGAGAGACCAAGGACTTATCCAAGACGACATAAGGGGTAATACCTCATCTTCCGCAAGACGTGAATCGCCTAGCAATGTTTTTGGCGTGAGCACACCAGGTCCAATAGATCAAAGGGCAAATAAAACAGATAAACTGGGCACAACAGATAATAAAAGGACTGTGAAGACCGCACGTAAGGCAGGGCATACGTTTGTAATGGATGACGGTGACGAGCAAGGAGAAAATCAGTTAGTAAGACTAAGGACTAGTTCGGGGCATCAATTGTTAATGCACGATTCCGCAGGAGTTATGTATCTGGCAAACGCCGATGGAACTGTATGGATGGAATTTTCGAACAATGGTATAGTTGATGTTTACGCACAAACAGGTTACAATTTAAGGTCAGGAGCCGATATTAACTTTCATGCTGAAGGCAATATCAACATGTACGCAAATAAAAGTATAAAAATTAAAGCAAACGAAGAATCAGGTACAGTCAGTATAGATGGATCTAATATTTTAAATTTAGCATCAGAAAATATCACAAGTCAAGGTAATAATGTTTACACTAAAGCAACCAAAAATATTGTAGCAGACGCTGGTCAAAGAAATATTCAACAAGGACTTACGAGAGTTGATCTTATAGGAGGTCAAGTACACTTCAATAGTTTTGGCACCATTAGCAATCTGGTGACACCGTTGCAACGGACGTCATACACACAACCTTTTGGCACTGGAACTGCATTAACAACTTATCCTGATGTAAGTTTACAGCCTTTAGGAACAGTTTTGAAAATAGATAGGGCGTTGCCAGGTATGTCTGGAATGCGTGTGCCTACACACGAGCCTTTTTGGGGACACCAAGACATTGTTCCAGCATTTGGCTCAGTAGGTGGAACAAATACTGCAATTGGCACTGCAGGATTTATCGAAAATTCAAACAGGAACGCAGATTTAATGTCAGTGAGATGGGCACAATATAAAGCAGATTTAGATTTAGAACTTGCAAAAGACCAAACCAAGTCAGTGGATTCTATTTCAAGTTTGTTTAATGTTGGTTATTCAAATACTTTTGGCACTTCAAGCAATTTTCTTAATGACAAACTTATTGGATATATTTCATTGGCACAAGGCGTGTCTGAAACTTATAATCAAATTGTATCAGGAGTGTCAACAGGAGGCACCGACAACACCGTCAATGTGTTAGTCAACGAGACCGGCGTCCTTTACACCAGAAACGCAAACAAACTTGTTAAAACAACAAGCGTAGACAAAGTGACAGGCAAACTGGGCAAAGTAAATTCAACAGTGAGCACAGTGAACAACATCTTACAAAGCACACAAGGAAATAATGAAGGTATCGTGCCTGGAGTTGGTGTAATTACAAATAATTTTAACAATGTGTCTACAGTCACTGACACTTATAAAAATGTGGTTGGTGGCAATATTACAGCAGTCACACAGGTGAAATCAGCGGTAAGTACAGTTGGCACAGTGGCTAGTAAAATAGGATCTGTTGCTAAAAGTATAGGGAAGAAATTTGGATTTTAATTATGGCATACGGTAGTTCATCAGGAGGTGGTAGTGGTTCCGGAGACGGTTATGTCCAAGGAAAATCAACCTTCAAAGGATTCAGTTCAAGAGCAGATCAAAATAATTTTAAATTGTATGACTTTGCATTAATTAAACAAGACTTGATTAATAGATTAAGTGTGCGTAAAGGTGAAAGAGTCGAAAATCCAGAATTTGGAACAATTATCTATGATGTACTTTTTGAACCTCTCACGGACATAGTCAAAGAAGCAGTTGCGGAAGATATCACAGCAAATTTAAATGCAGATCCACGACTTGAAACAGAAGAAATTGTGGTATCTGAGTTTGAACATGGCATTGCTGTTCAGGCCACTATACGGTATGTACCGTACAATATAGTAGAGAAACTAACCTTTAGTTTTGACGAAAACAGCACTCTGCGTCTATCTTAATATACGCACTTAATACAAACCATAAATATTCATACAAACAGTATGGCCACAACAGATAGACAGAACAGACTATTAGTCGCCGAGGATTGGCGTAAAATTTATACGGCATTTCAACAAGCAGATTTCAAATCCTATGATTTTGAGACCATCAGAAGAACCATGGTTGCCTATCTTAGGGAAAATTATCCAGATGATTTTAACGATTACATTGAATCTTCTGAGTATGTGGCACTTCTTGATCTTATTGCCTACATAGCACAATCACTTTCCTTCAGAGTTGACCTAAACGCCAGAGAAAATTTTTTAGAAACAGCGGAAAGACGTAACTCAGTTTTAAGATTGGCAAGGCTTATTAACTACAACGCCAAAAGAAACTTACCTGCTACAGGTCTACTAAAATTTGATTCAGTTGCAACTACTGAAAACGTTACAGATTCATCTGGTACCGATTTAGCAAACACCACCGTTGTATGGAATGATGGCACAAACGCAAATTATAGAGAACAATTTATTAACATTTTAAATGCGGCCAACACGTCAGGGCAAGTATTTGGCAAGCCTGGAGAGAAAGATACCATAGGAGGCATACAGACCGAAGTTTATACGACCAATTCTAACAACACTGATCTTCCTATTTTTAGTTTTAGAAGAGCAGTGAGTGGTGTTGATAGAACTTTTGAGATAGTTCCTTCATCAATTCAAGATTCAGAAAGCATTTATGAAAGTGATCCTATTCCTGGTGGAGGATTTAGTTATCTATACAGATCAGATGGTGCAGGAGACACTTCAAACAACACAGGATTTTTTAGTCTATTCAAACAGGGCACGATAGCAAACGTAGAATTCAACGTAGACAATCCCACAACAAATTTTGTTCAAGCAATAAATGTAAACAATATAAACAACTCAGATGTATGGCTATATGAGTTGGATGACTTCGGACAAATAGAAAAACTTTGGGACAAAGTGCCAGCAACTGCAGGTAACAATGCCATTTATAATTCATTGGCCAACGACAAACGAAACACTTATAACGTTGTAACAAAAAACAACGATGCTGTTGACTTAGTTTTTGGAGACGGAAATTTTTCTAACATACCTTCAGGCACTTTTAGAGCCTATTATAGAACATCAGACAACTCGAACTATTCAGTGCAACCTGCCGACATGGACGGTATCACTTTTTCATTAGACTACAATGATAAGAATGGAGCACCACAGACCCTCACTATCTCTGCATCTTTACAACAATCAATATACAATGCGGCGGGAAGCGAATCTTCAGAGTCAATAAAAGAAAAAGCGCCACAGGCTTATTATTCTCAAAACAGAATGATTACAGCAGAAGATTACAATGTTGTGCCTTTATCTGCGTCACAGGAAATAATAAAAGTCAAAGCAGTAAACAGAACAGCATCGGGCATATCAAGAGCAAAAGAAATTGTGGACCCTACCGGAGCATATTCAAACGTGTCTGTTTTTGCTGAAGATGGAATATTGTATAGAGAAGAAACTGCCCCAACTTTTACTTTTACTTTTAATAACAACAACGAAATTTTAAACACAATTAACAATGACATAGAAGGCAAATTAAAAGACGCAACTGCAAGACAATTTTTTTACTTAAAATACGGAACAAAGGATCTTAGTGCCCTTTCTGCCTCATGGGTATCAACCACAACAGGCACAAACACTAACACAGGTTATTTCAACGCAGGTGGGCCTTTAGCATTAGGCGATTACGCAACATCAAATTTGAAATACGCCAAAGTTGGTGCTTTGGTTAAGTTTACATCTCCTGACACAAGAGAATTTTTAAACGGAAAACTGGTAACCGCAGGTACCGACAATGCTGAAGATAGGGTGTGGGCAAAAATAAGTGCGGTGGAAGGTGACGGTGCTAACTTTGGAGACGGTAATTTAGAATCGGGAGTAGGACCAGTAACATTAAACAATGTTATTCCAGCCAACAGTGTTGCATCTGCAATATTTCCTTTATTCACAACAAGTTTGACAACTGCACTAAAAAATGATCTAATAGACAGGATCAATGCTTTTGAAGAATTTGGAATAAGATTTAATGAAGAGTCTGGAGAATGGGTGGTCATTACTGGCGCAAATTTAAGTGCATCTAACACTTTTGCATTGACAAATGCAGGTGACTCCACTTCAACTAACCTAGATGCCAGTTGGTTTTTCAAATTTACTAATGACGGTAACACCTACACTGTTGCATACAGATCGTTAGCATACATTTTTGAGTCAGAAGGACAAAATAAATTTCACTATGACAAGTCAGAAAAAATTTACGATTACACAACAGGTCAATCAGTAAAAGATAGCATAAAAGTTTTAAAGAACAACACCATTTTAAGCACAGGACTTGGAATAGGTTATCCAATAAACTGGCAGATAGTAGACACTATAGAAGAATCCGATGGCTATCAAGATAACAGGAAAGTGCAAGTTGGATTTTTTGATACGGATGATGATGGCGTTGTAGATAATCCTGATATTTTTGATATCATTGTGGAACCTGATACGTCTCCATCAACCAAATTTGTGTTTTTCGAAAAATATAATAGTTACAATAATATTGAAAGATTCAGACCTTATGCGTCGACAAATTTTGTTGTCACTCAAAACGAAACTGATATCACTTTACCAGGTTCATACGAAAATGGTCAATTATTTTATTTCTATGATTCAGCAGAAAATATCATTAAAAAATATGATTCAAGCACTGTGACATTGTCAACGTCAACAGATTATATTGCGAGAAAAGGACGTGGTTCAATAAATTTCCAATACAAACACAACGCCGGACAAGACACCCGTATCGATCCAAGTGTTAGTAACATTGTTGATATCTTTATGCTAGAAAGATCATATGACTCAAGATTTAGAACATGGTTAAAAGACGGTGGTACAAAACCTTCTGCTTCAACATCTGATCAATTAAGAATAAGTTATTCAGGATTTTTAAATCCATTAAAAAGTTTATCCGACCAAATAGTTTATCATCCAGTAAAATATAAAATCTTATTCGGCTCGAAAGCAGATTCGGAATTCCAAGCAACATTCAAGGTCGTAAAAAACACAGCGACAAATGTCACAAATGCAGTAATACAGACAAGAGTTATTCAAGCAATTAATGAATTTTTTGCGTTAGATAACTTTAATTTTGGAGACACTTTCTTTTTTACAGAATTAGCGGCATATATTCATCAACAACTTGCACCTGATTTACTATCTGTTGTAATAGTGCCAAATCAAAGCGGACAAAGTTTCGGATCATTATTTCAAATATCTGGAGCAGACGACGAAATTTTTATCAGTGGGGCCACCGTTGATGACGTTTCAATAATTGATGCCATAAGTGCTAACCAATTAGCGGCTTCTGGTACAGTTGTTACATCAACCACAGACACAACATCAAGCACAAGATCAACATCAGCAGTATCTTCGGTGACCTCTAGCACGTCAGGAGGCGGATATAGTACAGGAACTTCATCAAGTTCAGGTGGCTCTTCGTCCAGTTCTGGCAGTAGTGGTTCGGGATACTAACGATGGCAGATCAACCAATTAATTCACAGGCAAATAATGTAACGTTCAAAGATAAGAACGGTGTCACTATAAGGAGATCTATTGCACATCTTCCTGCATTTTACAGAACAGACGCTAACGAAAGATTTTTAAACAGCACACTGGATCAATTGATTCAACCAGGTTCTCTTGAAAGACTGGACGGTTTTATTGGCCACGAATATGCATACACAAGAAATACCACCAAAGATCAATATGTGAAAGCAACAAGTGTTGATAGAAAAAATTATCAACTCGAACCGGCTGTAACGTACACAGACAGAGATACGTCATCTGTAAACCCTGAGGATCAAGTAAAGTTTACAGCAACTTATGA
>CENP01044018.1_pt1 | contig 11016 bp, 16 predicted proteins | sample 361281 | NCBI WGS metagenome assembly CENP01 (sample SAMEA2591122, study PRJEB7988) | marine metagenome | biome: marine biome (ENVO:00000447); feature: deep chlorophyll maximum layer (ENVO:xxxxxxxx); material: saline water (ENVO:00002010), including plankton (ENVO:xxxxxxxx) | depth 70 m
CCTAAATATTTTTCAGCAGTCTCTTTCATTTTTTGTAAAACGAAAGCGGAAATCTGAGATGGTGAATACTTTTCACCTTTTGCTTGTACCCAAGCATCTCCATTGTCTGCTTTAATGATTTTGAATGGTGACGTCTGTATGTCTTTCTGCACACTGTCTCCGTCAAATGTTCTTCCAATTAATCTCTTTGCCGCGAAGATTGTGTTTTCTGGGTTGGTCACTGCCTGTCTCTTTGCAGGGTCACCCACCAGGTTCTCATCTCCGAATGCAATCACAGATGGGGTTGTTCTTTTTCCTTCTGCGTTTTCCAATACCTTTGCCTGTGTACCCTCCATTATGGCCACACAAGAGTTTGTTGTACCTAAATCTATTCCAATTATTTTGCTCATATATCTCCTTATTATAACATAAAATTTTAGTTTGTCTATTGATGGGTAGGGTGTTTTACCACCCCACCTATCTTGTCAGTTTACTTGATCTCTATAGATCTTGCTTTTTTGGACTCTGGAATTATTCTTTCCAGTGCAACTGTTAATAGACCGTCCTTCAGTTCAGCACCCTTTACTTCAACATCAGAAGCAATGGTAAATGATCTTGTGAAACTTCTTTTTGAAATTCCCCTGTGCAAGACATCACCGTTCTCGTCTGTTGTTTCATCTGCCTCACTCTTCTCAACTTTCTTTGATTTGACTACAAGGTGGTTGTCCTCGTACTCGACTTCAATGTCTTTCTTGTTGAAGCCTGCAAGAGCAAGTTCTATGTTGTAAGTGTGCTTACCAGTCTTCACGATGTTGTACGGTGGGAAATTGCCCACAGTTCCATTCGTAAATAATCGGTCATCCATCATATGCTCAAAGTGTTCGAACATATCATCGAAACCTACTGTAAGTGGTCTTAAGTTATTAAAGATAGATAGTGTATTTTTCATTTGCTTTCCTCCTAAGTTAGCGAGTTAATGTTATTGAAGATCCTATCTAAAGCAATCTTCAACTGTATTTATTATAACATATATGTACTATATGTCAAATTGCGACCTTTTTGGTAAGTTTATATTCTTTCTGCTTTTTTGGTCTAGTTCTATTAAGCCAAAACTGAGGATTGCCTCTTTCGTACGCTTTCAAAAACATTTCTTTTTCACTTATTCCTTTTCTTTCCTTCTTCATTGATGCCCTCGTTGTTTGGGTATTTGATGCCAGGAGGCATTTTCCCTAGATGCTCTTCTTATGGTTTGTTTTCTTTTCTTTTCTTTCTCACGTTTTCGGAAACTTGGCTTCCTAAAATATTGCCTGTCCTTCAATTCTTCAAAAAATCTGTCATCTTTTTGTTTCTTTTTGATTTTCCTGAAAGCTCTCATCGGATCTTCACCCTCACGCACCTCTGCGTAGTATCCATGGAATCCAGGTTCTCGAATTTTCTTGATGAATTTTGGCCGGTTGGAATGGAAATTAGTTTTGTTTTTTTGATACATCAGTTTGCTTTTTAAACAGTAACACAGGATCTGCACCCTTGTCAACCACGTCTTGCGTTATTTTGATTGTTTCAACGCCTTTTGATCTCATCTCGTGTGCGTCAAACTGAAATGGTAAAAGCACTCTATCAATTATGTTTTTCAAACCCCTGGCATTTGTACCCAGTGCTTTGGCTTTTTTTGCAATGGCCAACTTGGCCGACTTGTCAAAGTCTAGTTTTATGCTGTCAAGATTGAATAGGTATTGCATCTGCTTGATTACTGCGTTTTTAGGTTCAGTCAAAATTTGTACCAGTTGCAGTTCGCTCAGTGCATCTACATTTGTTATCATAGAGAACCTGCCTACAAACTCAGGAATCAATCCATACTTGATTAGATCTTCTGGTTTAACATCTGCTAGATAATTTTGTAAGTCGTGGTCTTTGAGGTTTGCATTAAAACCCATACCACTCGACTGCCTGCTCTGTATCTGTTTCTCCAGTTCCGTAAATGCACCACCAACAATGAACAGGATGTTCTTGGTGTCAATGGTTACCATCTGCTGATCTGGATGTTTTCTTCCACCCATCGGCGGCACCCTACATTCGGTACCCTCAACAATTTTCAAAAGTCCTTGTTGCACACCCTCTCCTGATACGTCCCTGGTGATTGATGTGTTTTCGCCTTTTCTGCATATCTTGTCTATCTCGTCAATGAATACTATTCCACGTTGTGTTCTGTGTATATCTCCACCTGCGTTGGCGTATAGTTTCTGTACCACATTTTCCACGTCATCACCAACATAACCTGATTCAGTTAAAGTTGTTGCATCTGCTATGGCGACAGGCACATCAAGGTACTTGGCAATGCTTCTTGCCATCAAAGTTTTACCTGCACCTGTTGCACCCAACAAGAATACATTGGACTTGTCTAGTTCAAAATCTGCCGGAGGGTTTGTAATTCTTTTGTAGTGATTGGCAACTGCAACTGATAACACAGTCTTTGCGGCGTCCTGCCCAACCACGTATTGGTCTAGGTATTCTTTGATGTTCACAGGATTAAGTGCTTCTAGATCTCCAGAAGCCATTTTGTCTTTTCTTGCTTTGATTATGTCTTCATCCAGTATTTCGACACACAATTTTACACATTCATTGCATATAGATGTCTTGCTGGCGCCAACAATCATCTTGCTGACATCCTTTCTTGACTTGTTACAGAACGAGCATATCAATGATTCTTCGGACATTATTTAATTTTATCACCACTTTCGTTTTGCATTCTAATATCGATTATAACTTGTCTATCTTCCGGAGTCAAGTCTTCCATTTGAATCTCACCTGCGTCTAATTTGTTCATTAGATCGTCGATTCTCTTTTCTACTCTGGTATGATAGTCTTCCTCAGTGGTTAGTTTTGCTTTAACTTTTTGCCAAAGTGTTTTGTCTGTCTGTTCTTCGTTCTGCACGTAGGCATCTTTGTTAATCTTTGATTGTGATTTTTTGACGAATGCTGGTTTATATCCACCAGTGAATTCTCCTATTTCAGGCTCGATCGCCAGTTTACTCATATCGGCTTCAACTGTTTTTCTTGCAGTTTCTTTTACAACCTCAACTTTTTCTTCCATTGCTTTTTTTGGATTCTCCATCATTTCCTGTACAGCCTGCTCGGGCTCGATCACTTCTGTGAAATCAGGCCTTGTTCTTTCAGACTCCATTGCTTCTTCTATCTGTTCTGCTATACCCGGCTCGTCCTTTTCTTCTTTCTTGAATCTGTCATAGAACAGGCTTTCTTCATGGTCTGCTATTATTTGGTCAAGTTCTTCCTGTTCTGCCTTGCGAGAGATCTCTTCCAGTGCTTCTTGCTCTTCTTTTTCTCTTTTTTTGAATTTTTCTAGTTGCTTTGCTTTCGCTTCGGCTTCTTGCTCTACCTTTATTTCTTTAATTACTTCTGCAGGATCTTGATACGTAGGTTCCACGTACTTGGAATTGAACTCGTCATATCCTTCAACCTCGGCAGGATCAAATCCGTCCTTCATATTATCTGCTACTATTTCTTTGTCTTCAGTTTTTTTTTCGAGATCTTCCTGTATGATTTCTACAGGTGTTTCGGCTGACGGTTTTGGCACTTTTGCATTGAACACTTCTAATTTTTTCTTCCAATCTGAAAGTTGTTGATTGACCGCATCCATCTGATTTGCCTCTGCTTCTGCTTTCTTAGACATCTCATCTTTCCATCTAAGTATGATGTTGTTATCGTCGTCAGGTTTCTCTAGATCAAGAACCTCTTCTGGCTTAGGTGGTTCAGGTGGGAATCTTCTCATAAGTGATTGGTTGGCCGCAATCAATAAGAGTACTGCCAGCGGATCGAATACGAAAATAATTATAATGATCACCCATCTCACTGCCTTGCTGGTCTCAACCTGATCCGTTATCCCCCAGTCCACTGCCAATGCGGCAATGTACTTCACAGGCCCTATCTCTGCTTCGAGCGTTAGCATTTCTTTTTCCAGTGGTTGCTTCTCGACAATGAAAAGGTCTATGTTGCCCTGTGAATCGAATATCTTTTGTTCTGCTACTTCTATTTCTTTTATAAACTGTCCTTTGTTGTCCTGAGATCCAGATCTCATATTTGCTATGATCTCCTGTGCTTTTGCAATCTCTTCTTTGTGATCTGCTTTTAATTCTGCTATTCTTTCTTGTGCTTCTACAACCTTGATTGCTATCTGTTCACGCTCTTCTTTCTGTGATGCTTTGAGATCAGCGGCCGCTTTTTCTTCATTGAACCAGGCCTTGTTGGATGTAAGCACGTCACTGACATTTTTATCCAAAACTTTCAATCTGTCATTAAGATCCTTGACTGTGTTGGTCTCGACTGTAAGTAGTGTTTTTAGTTTTTCATTTGCGTCTGCGATTATAGATTGTTGTACTTCAATGTCTCCTGACGCTATGCCGGTGTCTCTGCCTATGGCTTTCTCCGCCCTTTCTATTACTGCGTTTTGTCTTAGAATATTGTTCTTCTCACTGTCTATCTTGTCTTCGAGTATTGAGATTCGTTGTGTCAAAGTGTCAGACGCAAGGTTCTGTTCTAGGTGTGCCTTGGATAGGAAACCAAAGATACCCATTGATGTGATCAGCGATAGTATTATGACTGCAGTGGTAAGATATGTCTTCAGCAAGAAAGGAGTGAATCTCCAGTTTCTATAAAGCCAAGATGCCGTGATAAGTTTACCCACTTCTAACACACCACCCATTATACACACTGGTACGAATGCACCCGGGAATATGGTTGCCAGTCCTATGACAGAGTAGAATATTGCCACTCCAGAAATAGACAGCGCCGATAGTAAAGTGAGTATCGCGATAAACATTGTAACTGTTATTTACTATAACAGATACGCCGTTATAATGCTATTGAATATTTGGTAAATTATGATTACTCTGCTGAGTATGATAATGCGTTGTCAGTTGGTGTCTCTGCGTCAACGTTTGATCTGAAACCAGTAACTTCTGCAACCGTAATCGCCTCAACAATCTCGCCTTCGTTGCCTGATAAAACAGGAGCAACTGTCACTTCGACGTCTGATATTTCTCCAGCACCCGAAGTTGGATTGTACACACTCATTTTCTCTGTATGAGTAGTTGTCAGTGCTTCTGCAATCTTGTCCTGGATGTATAGGATTTTTGTTGTTGTTGAAGTTGATCCGTCAATTGTTGAACCCGTTGTTGGAACGAAATCATCGTTTTCAAACACAATACCAAAATTGATGTCTGTGATTGGTGAGTCACCTTGCGTGTTCGAATATGTTGTCACCATATTGATGATTCGGCAGTTTGATCTAACCTGTAATGCATTCAGCATCAATTTGTATCTTAACTGTCCTCTTGAAACTAATAAAGATTGTGCCAATGTAGTTGGCTTCGTTGCGAAGTCACGTGCCGCACACGGTGATAGTCTTCCACCTGCCGTTGTCTCAGCATCTGTGAATCCACTCATTGCTATGTCTACTGTGTAATATGCACCCTGCATTCCTGCATTTGGGTCGTTTCTCTCGATTCTTGGTAGTACTGTTGCCATTTGTATAAATTCCTTTGTTTACAAATTTATTTATACAATATTTATGCTATTTGTAGAAACTCCAGCCCACACCTGTTATTCTTTTACAGGCATTATTTGTCATATGCCTTTCTTTGCCGTTTACTTTGATGTAAGCCTGATATGTACGGCAAAAACCCCCACTTATTGGATAGGAATGTATCACACGCACCTTGCCAGCCGCCAGCCTTTTCTTGCTATACCAACTGACTATTTCACCATTATGTGCGTTGTCAAGCATAAAAAACACTGCAGATTCGTGCATCTTCTTCTCTGCTTTTTTAAGACTGAATCTAAGATACTGAGTCCTTCTGAATAGGAACTGTGTCATCGAATATTCTGTTTGAGTAGTGTCGAAGAATATTGGACTAGGCATTTTACCTATCTGTCCTTTGGCGTCTCCTGGTGTCTTCTTGTCTGCCATTGCTGATGACGTCAGCAACAGGCTAATCAATACTGTGATAACCTTGTACAATCTCATATCCACCGTCCATTCTTTTACAAGCGATCTGTCTTTGTGTGACCAATGTTTCTCCCAAAGGCATATCCCAAGTGTACATATTACAACTTTCAGCGATGCCCATATCAAACAAGAAGTCCGACGCTCCATCATTGCAAGTCACTGTCTCCTCGGTCTTTTCTTCAAGCACATTACCTGCCTGATCAACCACTCTGATTGTTGTTGTTTCAACATCACAATACTGGTTGCTCCAAGGACCACCCGCGTGTGCCTTTTCGACATTGACAAAAAGCACAAGGCCTACTAATAGTCCGAGCAGGGCTATAAGAAAATATATGGTTCTCATAGTCCTACTTCAGTATTTCTTTGGCCTGTTTATTGATTTTGTCAACATCAATCACTGCCACTTGTTTTTTGTTGATCTCTTCTATGATCGCTTCGACTTCTTTCTTAGATACTTCAAGCATCACATATACCCTGTAAGATTTGCTAGACGTTACAAAAATTTCCTGTTTTGTAACTTCATAGCCTCTAGCCAGAGTGCTTTCGATCATATTCACAACAATGTCCTGCGAACCTGCTGTCACAGTAAGATTTTCATTCGTACCCGCTTCATTCTTGTTTATGGTAGTCCTGTTGTTCATCTCACCATTTATTCTATCTACAAGTTTTGCCTTGGCAAGAATTGTAGCCTTCTTCACAGCCAGTTCCATATCAGGAGATACGGCAGTTGCCGCCTCTTGGTATTTGAACATAGTTTCGTGATTGTAATCCACATACCATTTAGGCGTCTTGTTAACAACACCGTTCTTTGACATATCACTTTTGATCTTGTATGTCGAACACTGTGCTACCAATAGACCTGCAAAAAGTATAAGGAATATTTTGCTTATGTTTTTCATAGTTTACCTATTTGTTAAGTTTGTCAACTAATTCCGACAGCGCCGCAAACATATTAGATACCACATTGAACACACCATCAACATTCACGTCGTTGCTGAACTGTGCCCAACCATCTCCTATCATCGGGTACACTGCAAGAAATATTGCAAACAATATTATTAGTCTAATCATAAAACAATTATAACATATCTTGGAAATACGTCAACCGTAGTTGATCTTGCTAGAATGGTTGATTTTATTGGCTTTTTATAGTATGGTTTTGATAAAACCAATGCCATCTATGGCCAAATATACCAAATACATTACCGTAAATCCAAAACTTCTACGACTGAATGCACCATACATCAGGAAGCAGGTTGCTACCAGGAAGAATATGTAGGCGATAAACATTGGTGGGTTTGGTGAATACCACATAAGGATAAGCGAAGCGATTAAATTGGAAATCATTCCAATCACTTCACAACAGAACCTAAAAGGATTTGACTTATAGTCTTCCTTGATCCATTGTATTGTTGATTTTCTTCCGATACGTGCCATATAGGCACATACTTATTTGTTGCCCTTCATCTGGGTAATTTCTTTTGCACCTTCTTCATCCCACACAGGTACGAGGTTAGATTTGTGCATTAGGCCTATGCCAAGTAATTTTCTCTCTCCGGAATATGCTTGAGGCTGTGCTTTTTTACCACCAGCAACCGGTATCTTGTCTCCTGTCTTTGGATGATTAGGATCCGGCGTGTAATCGGGTATGTCATAGCCTTTGAAGTTTTTTGTCTTCTCTTTCAAAGTGTAGGTGTCCAGACCTTTTGACTGCAACCACTCTTCGTGGTTAGCCTGTGCTTCTCTGTTTCTTCTTGAATTTTCTATTTTGTTCTTGATCCGTTTAGGCAGTTTCAATTGAATATATCCCATTCTTAAAGTATATATTTAAGGCAGTTTGTTGTCAACTATGGCCTGCAAGATTATATCTGCATACTCCGGATTGGTGCTCCAGGCACTCATTCTTACCATCAATGCCCTGTAGTCCCATTTACCAGCGTCTATCTGTTGTTCTCTTTGTGCCCTAAAATCCTCATAGGCAGGATGCCTGTTCAAAATGGCAATCATATCTTGTACGGACTGACATTTTGTTTCATACTTCTTCACGCCCCACGATGCGTCAGGATTGCCTTTGGCCTTCATATGGGGTACATTTTTCAAGTCCCAGGTCCTCACACCAAACAGTGCGTTGCCTTCTAATGCAAACCTACTGTTGCCCCATCCAGACTCAACACCTGCCATTGCGATTATGATGCTTGTTGGCACCCTGCTCAATCTGTCTGTTGTATAATTTAAGTATTGCACACATCTCCTTGTGGACTCAACAAAGGTCGCCTTGTCGGTGTACTCAAATTCAGGCTCCTGGAGTCCAAGCAAGTGTGCTTCATTTAATTCTTGTTTTTGAAATTGCTTTTGTAGTTTGTCTACTGTCCAAACATTAGGATAAAATGTACCACCGAAGAACGATCCGCCGATTCCGATTGTCATAACCAGCACCGTGGAAAATATCCATTTAAACAAACTGTTTATCTTTTTTTGTTCGTTGACCTGTTTTGTCATATGATCCTTTTAGATGCGTGTGGGCCGAGAATTTTAAATTGCATTGGCCTCTGTTGGCACTCTAGGGGCACTCGAACCCACGTCTTCTGCATCAATTTATACCGCGACTTTTTCTTGTGCGTTGTCTTCTGTTGGCGCAGTCTCAGAATATTTCGTTTTGTATTCCGCTTCTGCTGATCTCATCGCATTATTCCAATCTGCCTTAGACATACCTGTGAATCTTGTGATGATACCATCTGATAAAATCTTGAAAGATCCACACAATTTGTGAGATCCGTCTTCTGCAATCTTATGCACAACACCTGTTGCCTTACCATCGGCGTTCTCTCTGCCCATGATATACATATAGTTGCCTGACTTACCATACCATTTGTTGTTAGTCTGTGTATCTGCTTGACATCTAGATCTCATCTGATCTAGTACCAAACTTGCTTTAACTGAACATTTATACATAACATTCTCCTTCTTTGTTACCACTATTATAACATATCTTGGAAATACGTCAACCTGGTATAACCATTGGTTTTATTAACTAAATTAACCAAGGTACACACCTTTGTTAAGTTTTTTTAAGGTTTGTGCAATAATTTTGTCTATAGATTTTAGTTTTTTTTGATCTATCAAAAGTTTTCTACATTTTTTTACCCTATCCCAATCTACTATATTGCGTTGTATTTTGTAAATGACTGCTTTATTACAATTAAATTTCTTTGCAAGTGCGAGTGCTGAGATTTTCTTTTCTTTGATCTCGCCAACTTTATCTAGTAATTTTGCAAATTGTAATACGGATACCTTGAACCACAAACTTTCATCTGCTCTTCCTAATAGTTCTTCTCTTTTTTTAATAATATCGTTTCTAACACCTTTTACTCTTATCCATTGATTCTTTTTATTTTCCTTACACACATCTAAACTTATTCCGTGTTTATACTTTTTAAAATTTGATGTAGATGACTTTACTCCACAAAATTTACAGGTGGTAAAAGGTTTTGGTTTTTTGTTAGACTTACTAATCTTTTTCCTATGCGTTTTTGTCCATTTCCTTCCGGACATTAATCTACTATGGTGTAATTTTTGAGCCTGTGTAGGCTTCAGGTTCCAGTTTGTTTTACGGAGTTGTTCATCTGTGATACCAGGCAGTTCAATATTGCCCCACTCGTCGGGATCAAAATCTTGTCTGTCAGGTATTTTCTGATATGCCTTTTTGGCTCTAGGCACTACCGTACCAACCCTTTCAACATTATTTTTTGTTGATGACCTCTATGGTACATTATTGTATCAGCAACCTTGATCGCAACTCTTGGAACAATATGTTGATTCTCAAAGTTATCGTAATTTTTGTTAAGAAATTTAACAGTTTCATCAATTACAGGTTGGGGATAGCCTTTGTATTTCTTTCCTTTATTAGAAAAAGAATGCACTGCACATTTACTACCTAACATATCTTCCTTGTCGATCAAATATTTTGTGTAACTGAATTTTTGTTCTCTTGAAAAAATACACTCAACATCATTGAATCTAGTTGCGAATGCGTCTGTCATTGACTTCAATTTTTCTTGTATATCTTTTTTCACATAGTTTGTAATCAAAATCAATTTGCCATTGAATTCAAATGTCATTGGTACGTCAAACTGTTCCATTAATGCATTTTTACTTGCTCTTGACCACGTGACAGTTCTGTTGTTTCCTTCTTCCAATGAACCTAAAAGCATAGGAATTATTTTAGATCTCACTTCGCTATTGTGTAAGATATCTATATCGTCTAATATCACTATCCTGTGTGGATCCCTATTAAGAAATAATTTAACGAACATGGCCGGCGCAGTAATGGTTCCACCCTTTATGTATTCGACATTATTTTGTACTTTTGCATCACGTAATGCCTGCTTCACTGTATGACTTTTACCCGAACCTGCGTCTCCCATAACTAAAAGTCCATTGATAGCACTTTGCGGATTTTTAGCAAATGTTAATGTTTGATAATATACTTGTTGAAATTTGTCTAACACCTGTTGTACAACAGGATCTTTTTGTTTTTTACTCATTTATCCTCCTTAAAGTTTGTTATATGACCGTAGTCAAATTTGAATAAAAATATATATTAACATATTTTTTAAATACGTCAACCAGTTAAGAATGTTTATTTTACAAGGTTATTTTAGGTTGGCCAGGATTCTTGCCTCTTTTTCTGCCTTCAACCTCTTCTCTTCTTCGATCTCTTCGGCAGTCTTCTGTTTCTCAGGTTCCAGTTTTGTTGGTGCTTCTATTGGTAGTCCACCGTTGTCAAACCATCTGCCATCTGCGGTCACAGTGCAACGGCTATAAAAATTTGTATTCTCACCTGCGGTATTTTTGTGTGTCATCAATCTTCTTTTGTTGTAAAGTTTACCTTTGTATTCTGTGCCGTCTTTTTGCATAAGGCTCTGTCCATACAGACCACCGTACACCCTGTCTATCATAATGTACTCCTCTCCATCCTCGTCCTTCTTGCGTCTGGCCTTGTCGTATCTGGCAGG
>CENP01155234.1_pt1 | contig 10996 bp, 11 predicted proteins | sample 361281 | NCBI WGS metagenome assembly CENP01 (sample SAMEA2591122, study PRJEB7988) | marine metagenome | biome: marine biome (ENVO:00000447); feature: deep chlorophyll maximum layer (ENVO:xxxxxxxx); material: saline water (ENVO:00002010), including plankton (ENVO:xxxxxxxx) | depth 70 m
TTGTTTTCGGGCGGTTGCCAGGGAAGGGTAGTTGTTGTCAAATCCATTTGTAATTTTTTGACCAATGACATAAAATCCCATACTGCATAAACATGAGATTCCATGAATTGTTTCAAACTGTTAATTGAGTCGATATTCCCGTAAATGGGGTGTTTTATTAGCTGATCTCTATATTTGGAGACCTCAATTTTTAAATTTTCAATCATTTATCATCTTCATTTTCAGAGGCAAAATTAACTATAATAATTTATACTATTTGTAATAAATTCTATTATATTAAATAGAGATAATTCAGTGTTAAGATATGACGAGTAATGCAAAAGATAAATCTAATATCATTTTTTTTGACGGAGTTTGCAATCTTTGTAATTTCTCGGTTAAATATGTTGTCAGGAATGATCCAGAGGGAATTTTTTGTTTCTCAAGCTTACAATCTGATTTTACTGAGAATTTCCTGTCTCAAAACAACATAAATTCTGAATTTGAAACAATTATTTTTTTTTCAGAGGGAAGGTTTTTAAAAGAATCAGATGCTGTTATATCTATTTTATTCAAAATTGGTGGATTTAACAGATTAATTTCAAGAATAATCACTTTGTTACCTGAAAAATTTAGAGATATCCTATATAAGTTTATTTCTAGAAATAGGTATCGTTTTTTTGGTAAACAGCAGGATTGTATGATTCCTGAGGAGCAAATAAAAAAAAGGTTCCTATAGATTTATTCTGATTAGTCATTATCATTTTGTGAAATATCATCATTTATTTAGAATTCTTCTAAATAGCTTTAATTTGTAGTTCTTCATTTGTAAATTTGATGACTTATGAATAAACAAAAAGTTGAAAATAGATTTTACGATTTAAAATATGTCATTTTCTGTACTCTGACATTCTTTTTGTTTGGAACCTTTGTAGAATTATATCTTATTAATCATTACACCGATATTTTTCAAATCATTCCAATTGTTTGTGTTGCAATTTCTTTTTTTAGCTTTCTTGTTCTAACTTTTAGAGTAACAAGACTTACACTTAAACTATTTAAATTTACTCTGTTATCTAACTCTTTAATAGGTTTATTAGGTGTTTTTTTTCATCTTAATTCCAATTATGAATTTGAAAAAGAAATGAAACCATCAAGTGATAGTTGGGGGCTGTTTGTTGAAAGTTTTTCAGGGGCACTTCCCGCACTTGCCCCTCTTAATTTAGTTATACTCTCCATGGTAGGATATTCATACATTTTAATTTTAAAACAAAACCAATGAAAAAAAAGCTTTATTATTTAATATGTCTTTTGTTAGTAAAATCAATACTAATATCGTGTAATGAAACTTCATCCAAAAAAAATCAAAACAATAATAAGCTTAACGAAAAGCCAAATGAACCTGAGTTAGTATTAAATGTTAATCTTGCTAATGGATCTGATTTAGTTGGTTTAGGCTTATCATCAGATTTGGTAAATGATATATTAGCAAATCAACCATTTTTAAATTTTTCCAATTTTATATTATTATTAGATGTGAATAAAAATAAAGAACTTTTTAGAAAAGTCTTTTTACCGTTAAACCTAAATACAGCAAATGAAAGTGATTTTCACATGATCCCAGGAGTTGGAAATAAAATGGCTCATGAATTCGTGGAATATAGACCCTATTCAAGCATTGAGGAGTTCAAAAGAGAAATCGGAAAATACGTAGATGATAGTGAAGTGTTTCGATATTTAAATTATGTGTTTGTTCCAGTAGAATTAAACACCTCTAGAGAATCTGATATTAAAAATTTACCTGGTGTTGGGGACAAAATGACTCATGAATTTATTGAATATAGGCCATATAAAAATATTAAACAATTTAGACGTGAGATTGGTAAGTATGTAGATAAAAAAGAATTAAAGAGACTGGAGCGATTTGTTTATATAAAATGAAACCGCACTTTCTTTAATTGAATTATTTATTCTCCTCAATAAATCTTATTCAAAAATTATAAAAAAATTAAATATTCTTATTTAGATTAATTAAAAATAGTATATTTGTTTTTAATTAGTTTAAATTAAAATATAATGTACCATAATTTATTTATTGTATTTCTTATTGTTTCATTAAAAGTTAATTCTCAAAATCAAAGAGATTCAATAATTAATAACTCTATTACAAAGTTAGATGAGGTTATTTTAAAGGGCAATACAATCCTGGGAAATAAATTTGCTTCAAAAAATAGAACTGGTTCGTCTTTTTATTTATCGAAATATGAATTAAGCCAATTTGGTGATATTGATATTAATAGGGTGCTAGATAGAATCCCTGGATTAACTGTTTATGAGGAAGACGGTTTTGGGCTGAGACCAAATATAAGTATAAGAGGGACTTCTCCCGAAAGGAGCTCTAAAATTACAATTATGGAAGATGGTATACTTGCAGCTCCTGCTCCTTATAGTGCTTCCTCTGCTTACTATTTTCCATCGGTGGCGAGAATGTCCGCTGTTGAGGTGTTAAAAGGAAGTAGTCAAATTCAATACGGTCCATATACTACCGGCGGTGTAATAAATTTTGTTTCCTCTGAAATTTCAGATTCTTTAAAAATTGATTTAGAAAATAGTTATGGTAGTTTTAGATCAGGCAAGCTGTTATCAAGGATTTCAAATAGTAATGAAACCCTTGGATATTTGTTTGAATATCTAAATTTTAATTCAGATGGTTTCAAAACAATTGAAGGTGGAGGAAATACTGGATTTGATATTGATGAGTTTCTTTTGAAATTTAAAATAGATTTATTTAAAAAATACAATACTAATCATACGATAGAATTTAAATTTCAAAACTATAATGAGATTTCAAATGAGACATATCTAGGGTTGACCGAGACGGATTATGATTCTAAACCTTTATACAGGTATCCATCTACACAAAAAGATAAGATGATTGCATATAAAAATCAATATGTGATTTCATATATACTCGATTTTTCAGATAGATTCAAGGTAACAACAAGTGCATACAACAATTTTTTTCGTAGAAATTGGTATAAAATCGATGATATTGTTTTTAATGGTGAATCACAAAAGATTTCTAAGGTTATTGGAGACCCTATTTTATACGAAAACCATTACTTTTTCTCAAAGGGTATAATAAATAGTGAAGATGACTATTTTAAAGTTAAAGCTAATAATAGGAGATATTTATCTAAAGGTATTCAAACAAAAATTGATTATCACTGGTATGGAAAAGGTGATTCATTTAATGATCTGGAAATTGGAATCAGGGTACATTATGATGAAGAAGATCGTTTTCAGTGGGAGGACAATTACTCTATGATTGCTGGAATTATGGTGCTAAAATCATTAGGGTCTAAAGGTGATCAAGGCAATAGAATTTCCTCTGCTAATGCTTTATCTTCATATATTATGTATAGATATAAAAATAAAGGATTCACCCTTACTCCTGGATTAAGATTCGAATCAATAAATCTTGATAGACATGATTATGGTAAATCTAATTCTTTGAGAGATGAATCGAATTTATCAACCAGAGAAAATAATGTTTCAGCTTTAATTCCAGGGGTTGGTATGAACTATACATTCAATAGAAATTTTTCAGTTTTTTGGGGTATCCATAGAGGCTTTTCCCCCCCAGGTAATTCTACTGGTCAGTCACCTGAGAATAGTACAAATATGGAGTTAGGAGCTCGCTTTTCTGTAAATAAAATCAGAGGAGAATTTATACTATATCAGAATAATTATAAAAATCTTTTAGGAAGTGATCTTGCAGCTTCTGGAGGGACAGGAGAATTAGATCCTTTTAACGCAGGTAAGGCATTGGTTAATGGATTTGAATTTTTTATTGATGGTAATTTTTATAAGGATGAAAAGTTAGACCTACCATTTTCGCTATCATATACATTCACAAATGCAAAGTTTCTATCTAACTTTGAAAGTAATGTTGGAATTTGGGGTGATGTCTCAAATGGAGATTTTATTCCATATATTCCTCAGCATCAGATTAATTCAAACTTATCAATTAAATACAGAAAATCGGAGCTTAATTTAAGTGTAAATTATAATGGAAGTTTTTTTACGAATAATCAACATGTAGACAAAATCCAATCAAATTTAATTTTTGACTTATCTATTTTTCATAAAATCAATAAGAACGTCAGCTTAAATTCGAAAATTATAAACTTACTTAACAATAAATATATTGTTTCAAATGTTCCAGCAGGATTTAGACCAGGTCATCCTTTTGGAATATTTTCAGGTTTAGTTTATTCATTATAGACTAAACTTACTTTTAAAATTTTAACCATTTTAAGTTTTAATGAATTGTTTGGAGATCAAAATTCCTTACATTTATAAGTAATTAATTCTAAATTAATTGCTAATGGAATTCTCCGATAAATTTGTTGGTAAAGGACTGACATACGACGATGTGTTGTTGGTCCCTGCTTATTCAGAAATTCTTCCTAGAGAGGTTTCCATAACTTCGAATTTCTCAAGAAATATTGGTCTAAATGTTCCTATTGTTTCAGCAGCAATGGATACCGTCACTGAAAGCAGAATGGCCATCGCCATGGCTCAGGAAGGAGGTATTGGAGTATTGCACAAAAATATGACAATAGAAAATCAGGCCAATAAAGTAAGGACGGTGAAAAGAGCCGAATCTGGCATGATAATCGATCCAGTAGTTTTGACAATTGATTCTTTTGTGGAGGATGCCAAAAACAATATGGCTCAATATAAGATAGGTGGAATTCCAATTATTGGCACTGACAATAGGTTATTGGGTATTGTTACAAATCGCGATTTGAGATTTGAAAAAAATGACGATCGTCCAATTTCTGAGGTGATGACTTCGGAAAATTTAATAACGGTAAAAGAAGGGACTTCGTTGGAGGAGGCTGAGGTTATATTACAAAAATACAAAATTGAAAAATTACCTGTTATTGATTCTAACAATATATTGGTAGGATTGATCACTTTTAGAGATATCACCAAACACAGAGCAAAACCGAACGCTAACAAAGATGAATTTGGTCGTTTAAGAGTAGCGGCAGCTGTAGGAGTAACTGTTGATTTGTTGGACCGAACATCAGCATTGGTAAACTCCAATGTCGATGCAGTGGTAATTGATACTGCCCACGGTCATTCAAAGGGCGTGTCTTTTGCTTTGAAAAGTATAAAGGAAGCCTATCCTGATTTGGATGTGGTAGTAGGAAATATTGCTACGGCAGAGGCAGCCAAGTATTTGGCTGATTTGGGTGCGGACGGTGTCAAAGTAGGGATTGGACCTGGCTCTATCTGTACCACCAGAGTTATTGCTGGAGTAGGTTATCCACAACTTTCAGCGATTACAGAGGTTTACAAGGCATTAGAGGGCTCTGATGTCCCTATTATTGCCGATGGAGGAGTACGATATACAGGAGATATTCCCAAGGCAATAGCTGCAGGAGCAGATGCTGTAATGCTTGGCTCTTTGCTTGCAGGTACACAAGAATCTCCGGGGGAGACTGTTATTTTTGAGGGTAGGAAATTTAAAACATATCGAGGAATGGGCTCTGTTGAGGCTATGAAAAAGGGCAGTAAGGATCGTTATTTTCAAGATGCAGAGGAAGATATTAAGAAATTAGTTCCTGAAGGAATTGTGGGTAGGGTGCCTTATAAAGGAGATTTAAATGAAAGCATCTACCAATTCATTGGTGGATTAAAAGCAGGTATGGGCTACTGTGGTACAAAAGATATCAAGACTTTACAAGAAAAAGGACAATTTATAAATATTACTGCATCAGGAATTAAGGAAAGCCACCCACACAATATAAGCATAACTAAAGAGGCTCCTAATTATAGCCCTTGATTATCGGGCAACAATTTTGTGCGTAAAAATTCTGTTGTCTGAAGTCTCAATTCGAATAATGTAAAGATTCTCTCTCTGTAAGTTGACGGGGATTGTTATATTGGAAAAATTTTGAATGTCCATATCCATAATCATATTACCAATAATAGAATAAATTTTAATGTTACCATTGACATAAATTCCATTGATAAGAAGTGTGTTGTTTTGGTAAACAATATTTATTGGTTCTTCATTCTTTTGAAAAGTATGAGTGAAGGATGAAGTGGAGGAAATATTTGTTCTCGCTTTTAATAAAACAAGTGGAAAGATTAAAAAGCAAAAAGAAATAATTTTAATTTTCACTGCTTTTGTATTTGTGTGTAATTTACAATTTCTTTTGATAAGTTCAAAAAAATATTAACATGTTAAAATAATGATATTCAATATTTTATAAACTTTATTAAGAACAAATTATTTAAATGTTAATAAATCACGCAATATTTTTTAAAAAATACGTTGTAACAGCGATGAATATCAAAAATTGTTTACAACTATCAAAGTGGATATTGTCTACAGCTATTTTATTCATTTTGACAGCATGTGAAGGCATCCGCCCTCCAGGTTCTGACCGATTAATTGCAAGGGCAGAAAATCATTATTTGTATTTGTCCGATATTTCTCGCAAATTCGAGTCTTTTACCTCTAAAGAAGACAGTATAATTAGGGTGAATGACTTTATTAATAATTGGGCAAGACAAAAGTTACTTTACGAAAAATCCCTGATCAATCTACCGCAGGATAAAATTTCTGAATTGACAGAATTGGTAGACAATTATGAATCCAGTCTATTTAGGAATGCTTACAAGGAGTTTGTTCTTAAATCATCTATGGACACCATAATGCAACAATCTCTTAATCAAGCTTATTATGAAAGAAATAAGCAAAATTTCATACTAAATGAGCCTGTTTACAGAATCAGGCATATATCTTTTCCTTTAGACAACGTTGATCGAGGAGAGATCATTAATAGGTTTAAGAGATTCAATGCTGAAGATGTGTTTTTTCTCGATTCGTTGTCTTTTCAGTTTTCCAGTTATTTTTTGGCAGATTCTATATGGTTAAATCAATTAGAGATTACAGAGCAAATGAGTTTTTTAAATTTAAATGAAAGGAGTAAATTTTTAAAATCGCCTAATTATTTTGAGGTAGAAGACAGTTTAGCTTTATATTTGTGTCAACTCGTAGATCGTTTGGATCGAGGTAATGTAGCCCCACTTACGTACGTAAAAAGCACTATTAGGGATATTGTTTTCAACAAGCGAAAAATTGAATTCTTAAAATCTTTTGACAATGATATTTTACAAGACGCCATTAAATTCAAAAAATTTGAAAAATATTAGATTATTGATTATTAGTTTTTTATTAACATATATCTCAATCAATACTAGAAGTCTAAATGCCCAAGGCACCCAGGACATTAAATCCAAAAGAATTAAGGTTGACGGTGTATCCGCTGTGGTCGGAGATTATGTTATTCTCGAATCTGATATCGACAAAACTATTGTCGAAATGGAGTCCCAAGGGATGTCTACCAAAAACATCAGCCGATGTGAGTTGTTGGGTAAATTAATGGAAGACAAACTTTATGCTCACAATGCTATACAAGACAGTCTTGAAGTTAGTGATCAAGAGATTTATGATTATGTAGACCAAAGTATCGCTTACTTTACTGAGCAGATAGGAAGCATTGAAAAGGTTTTGGAGTTTTACAAGAAACCTGACGAGCTCTCTTTTAGAGATGAACTTTTTCAAATTAACAAGGTTCAAAAATTATCTTCAATGATGCAATCCAAAATCGTTGATGAAATTGAAATTACACCTGAGGAAGTGAGAAACTTTTTTAAAGAAATCCCCACCAATGAACTTCCTACATTTGGAACTGAGTTGGAGATATCTCAGATTGTTATTGAACCAAAAGTTTCAAAAGAAGAAAAAGAAAGGATTATTAATCAGCTAAAGTCTTTTAAAGTAGATGTAGAAGAATTAGGTATGAGTTTTGCTTCCAAAGCGGTATTGTACTCGCAAGACCCTGGTTCGCGTTCTAGTGGAGGAAAATATTCACTCCATAGAAAGAAACCCCGCATGGTAAAAGAGTTTCGAGATATTGCTTTCAGTATGCAAGAAGGACAAATATCTGATCCATTCAAAACAGATTTCGGTTGGCACATACTTCTGGTAGAGAGGATTCGCGGACAAGAGGTGGACGTAAGACACATACTTTTGACCCCCAAAGTTGATCAAGAACAATTAGATGAAGCCAAAAAATTATTAGACACCCTAAGGACAAGGATTATCGATGATGAAATAACTTTTGAAGAGGCTGCCCTTCAGTTTTCAAACGAAAAAGAAACACGACTCAATGGAGGATCGATTATCAATCCTACAACTGGTGACAAAAGATTTGAATTGACAAAGATGGATCCAGTTCTATATAATCAGATCAGAGACCTAGAGGATGATGAAATATCAGTTCCTTTAATGGAAGAAGATCGATCAGGGCTTAAAAAATATAAAGTCTTAAAAGTAACCAATAGATATGACGAGCATATTGCAGACTATTCTAAAGATTATGTGAAAATTAAAGACTTGGCTTTAAAAGAAAAGAAACTAAAAGCTATAAAAAAATGGATGGAAGAAAAAATTGAATTGACATATATCACTATGAACAAAGACTTTATTAACTGTCAATTCAATAATAATTGGAGGAAAAACTAAGATTTAAAATACTTTAAAGGAACCCAGAGCATTCCAAAGCACTCCCCGCCATCTTTCCCTATGTGCTTGTGATGAATTTTGTGTGCTCGTCTTACAGCCTTTGCGTAACGACTGTTGATATTCCTTAACCATTTAAAACGTTGGTGTATAAAAATGTCATGTACAATAAAATAGGTAAGACCATAAATAAATATACCCAAGCCAATGGGTAATCCTGGCCAAAAATTAAACTCTCCCCATAGTATTACACATGAGGTACTGACAACAGCATAAAAGATAAAGAATATGTCATTGCGTTCAAACCATGATTTGTGATCTTTTTTGTGATGATCTTTGTGAAGTACCCACAAAAAACCGTGCATAATGTACTTGTGAGAGAACCATGCCATAAATTCCATACACAAAAAAGTAACAATTAAAACAGTGATCCAAATGAATATTTCCATTTACATAAGATTTAAATGAAATTTGAGAAACGATTGAGCCAGCACACCTATTTTTTGATAGTTGGATACACGTATTCTTGCCTCTTTGATTTTTTTAGATGGGGTATTCTTTAGCTTTATAAGCAACTTTTTATAGTATTTATATGCTGTGTAAACACCTAGGCGAGCGCTTTCAGGGAGCATAAATATTCCTTCTAAACCGTGTTCAAAGTCCTTTTCAATATCACCAATAATATTGGACTTACTTTTTTCATCAAAATTTGATAGATTGAGATTGGGAAAGTATGTGCGGTCTAGCTCTTCAAAATCGGCATTAAGATCCCTTAAAAAATTTACTTTTTGGAATGCGCTTCCTAATGACATGGCATGAGGCTTTAAATGATTGTATTTTTCCTTATCACCTTGAACAAAAACGTTGAGACACATGAGCCCAACCACATCTGCAGATCCATAAATATATTCCCTATATTCCTCTTTAGTTTTGTATTCCTGTTTGTGTAAATCCATTTTCATACTTTTCAAAAAGGCATCGATTAAATCCCTTTGGACATTGTTTTCGTTTACGGTAAATTGAAAGGAATTAAGAATGGGATTCAGACTGATTTTATTTTCGAGTGCATGTATCAAGTCAACTTCAAATTTATTTAAAAGCTCCTCCTTGTTGTAATTGTGAAAGCTGTCCACAATTTCATCCGCAAATCTTACAAATCCGTATATATTGTAAATATGAATTTGATGTTTGAGCGCTAGCATTCTAGTCCCTAATGTAAAAGAAGTACTGTATCGCTGGGTAACCAATTTGCTACATTCGTAAGATATAGAGTCAAAGAGATTTTTCAATTTAATGTATTATAAATAATTATAGTTAGGTAAAGCTAACAAAAAACAATAAATAATACCGAAATCAAACCAAAACAGAGGCTTTCAAAAATTTCTGTTGGAAGGCTTCTACAGTATTGATTACATGAATACCACTAGGTAATTGAGTCATATCAATATGTACTTGTTGAGGACCCATAATGGCTAATTCTGCGCGGGTATCTTTTATTATTCGTTTGTGAAAATCTCGAAGATATTCATCTATAATTACTTTGTTGGGCTCAACTGTTATATAGCTTACAAAACAAAGGTCTTCACTAAAGCTAAGTAGTGTTTCTAGACTTTCTGTCTCTAAAGATTGTCCCAAGAAAATGGTTCTGTAACCAAATTTAAGGATGTAATAATTCAAAAATAAAATACCCAATTCATGAATTTCATTTTCGGGAAGAAAGAGGACAAATACTTTACTGTCGTGTCTGTGAACGTATTCTTTTTGTAAAAATTCAGTCTGTATATGAATTTTTTGTTTAATTAAATTAATAATGAAATGTTCATGGGAAGGGCTAATTGCATTAGTTTGCCATAAAATTCCCAATTCATTCATAAGGGGCATAAAAATATTAATGAAAACAAAATCAAATTCATTTTGCAATATAATTTCCTCGAAAGTAACATCAAATAATACAGTGTCAAAGTTAACCATCGAAAGCTTCAAAGCGTTAATTGAAACTTGCTCTGAATTAGATTTAAGTGCAATTTCCCTCACCATTACAGGAACTTCATCTTGATCAAGGCTTGCAATCTTTGAAATTTTAAATCCGTGGTTGTAAAGTAGGGTTATGTTTAAAAGCTTTTGAAGGCTCGAAAGACTATATCTTCTAATGTTCGTTTGAGTTCTATCTGGACTTAAAAGTTTATATCTTTTTTCCCAAATGCGGATGGTGTGGGCCTTGATACCAGAAATGTTTTCAAGGTCTTTTATGGAAAAATTATTTTTTACAATACTCATTTTGTTCAATCTTCGCAAATAAAAGATTAAACAAATTTAATAATATTTTTGAAATAAAGCGGATTTATTGATAAAAGAGGAGAAGTGCGCACAAGAAGACTCGAACTTCCACGGGATTTAACTCCCACC
>CENP01115812.1_pt1 | contig 10993 bp, 8 predicted proteins | sample 361281 | NCBI WGS metagenome assembly CENP01 (sample SAMEA2591122, study PRJEB7988) | marine metagenome | biome: marine biome (ENVO:00000447); feature: deep chlorophyll maximum layer (ENVO:xxxxxxxx); material: saline water (ENVO:00002010), including plankton (ENVO:xxxxxxxx) | depth 70 m
ATTGATTCACGAAGTAATTCTGTTCTTTCTTCATCAGTCAAATTAGGTGTATAACCAAATTTAATAGCCCACTTGTCATAAACCCCTGGCTCTGTGGAAAAGTAAATTCCTTGTTGGGTTCCTTCAGGAGCAACATTAATTGGATCATAATCCATTACAGAGTTCATTAGAGTATTGCCTGTAATCTCTTTATTATGAATTTCCTCAGGACTATATAAATAACTACCTCTAAAATTATGTCTTAAACCTAATACATGACCGACTTCATGTAATGTAAGATTTGTGATGTATTGCATTAGTGGATCATTATCTTCAGAATAACCATATAGTTTTCTATAGTTGTATCCAATTTTTACAGCAAGTAACTTGTTTACAACGTCAGCAGATATGATTTCACCAGTTAGAGGATTGCTCACGCTTGGACCAATACCAAGTAAACTTCCATCAGGTTCAGAAGACCATCTGACAACATTATAATCATAGTCCGCAGCATCCCATGTAGCGTCTTCAGGTTGTATTTTTGCAACTACAGCATTTTTAAATCCAGCTTCCTCAAAAGCAATATTCCAATTTTCAATACCAGCGATAACTGCAGGAATAATTTCTTTTGGAGTAGAATTTTCAACCCAAAATACAATTGGTTCTTCTGGCTCTGACATCGCAGCTTCAGGATCCTTTTTTATTAATCTCCATTTATTAATTAATGCAAAATTAGGAAAATTTTCGTAAGACGTTAAATCTGTAGATTTATTTACAAAATAACCAATTCTATGATCATTGACACGTGGCTCAAATCTGTTGTCCGGCATCTTAATAAAGATTTGTCTTGTTGTAACAGATAGATATCTTGGATCAGTAACAGCTGAAACTGAAAAAGCATCGGAATTTGGCATTACATTTTCAAATGCGAACTTAACTTCAAAAGCAGTGTTTGTCTCATTATTAAAAACATTTTTAACGAAAGTCTTAGAATCATCTACTCTGCCATAATCTACAGTGACATACTCTCTATATTCATTTGGAACATAGCTTATAGATTCAACTTTTTCTGACAATAAGATACTATTTAGATTTATAAGGACAGAATCATCTGTCTTTGCACTTGGTTTAAATACCTCAACAAATGCCTCAGTAATATTTGTTATTGAGGATTTTGAAATGTTATTGGTTTCATCTGCGTTAATATATGAAGTATTAATTTGATAAAGACCAATCTTATCTTTTTTAAAATTTCTAAACTCAAGCACTTTCCCATCAGAGGGAAGGCCACCAGTAAGTGTGCTTCCTTGAGGCGCATTCATTATGTAAGCAAAATATAAAAATTGATTGTTTAAATCTTCTTTATCAAGCTTTAGAAAGTAAACTGAATTGTCATCATTCGTATATATTTTCATGTAACCATCTATTAATTGCAGTTCTTCTTCTTCAATAAATTCTTCAATAGTTTTCATGAACTCTTTTTCACATCTTTTTGCATCCATCATGCTTTCTGCTTGCATCATGCACTCTTCAAGATTTTCAGGTTCAGCTTCTTCTTCAGTAGCTTCTTCGTTGCTTTCATCAGAAATAATTTCTGTTTCGTCAGAATTAATATTTTGATTTGAATCTAGTTCAAAGCTTAAAAAATATAAACAAAAACTAAAAACTAGAAACGATAATAGGTTGAATGATTTATTAGTAAACATATTTTTTCCTTATAAAAGCGCATGTAATTCTATCTCAAACTGAAACATACTGGTAGTATATTTATATGACAAAATCATATGCACTTATAACAGGAGCTTCTTCAGGAATTGGATTAGAGATTGCTAAAAATTTGGCGAAAAGAGGTTACAACCTAATTTTGACTGCTAGAAGAAAAGATCTTCTTGAAAACCTTTCTAAAGAAATTAAACATAATTGCAACGTTGATGTTGACTTTATTTCAAATGATTTAAGTAAATATGATGCTCCTGCAGAAATCTATAATTATTGCGAATCAAAAAATTATAAAGTTGATTTATTAGTTAATAATGCAGGTTACGGGATAAAAACTTCATTTCATACTACCAGTGTTGAGGACGAAGAGGCTTTCATAAGAGTATTGGGGACATCTGTAATTATGTTAACAAAATTATTCATTCCAAATATGATTGAAAATGGATTTGGAAAAATAATGATCATCTCTTCAGTTGCTTCTTTTGCCCCTCCTTCCGCAATACAACCGCTATATGGACCTATTAAAACTTTTATGAATAGATTCAGTGACTCAATAAATATTAACTATAAAAGAAAGGGAGTAACTTCTACAGCTGTTTGCCCAGGCTTTACTGAAACGGGATTTCACACTGCTAGTGGTGTCCAAGAGGAAATGGATAGAGTGCCTAAATTTATGGTTTTTACTGCAGCAAGAATAGCTGAAGAGGGAATCGAAGCCACCCTTAGTGGAAAGAGATTATGCGTACCAACAAAAACATATAAATTAATTGTATTTATGCAGAAATATATACCTCAGTTTTTGTTGGCATATGTCGCTAATTTGTTAGCACCCGGAAGATACGATAATGATTAACTATTATTAAGGACTGCGTCAGATACGAATGGATTCGATATTCTTTCTACTTTAAAATTTGAAGATGGACCATGTCCTGGAATAAATTCAATGTCATCTCCTAAAGGCCATAGTTTATTTTTTACAGAACTTATTAGTTGATCAAAATCTCCTCCAGGAAGATCAGTTCTACCAATTGAACCATTAAATAAAACATCACCAACAATTGCTAATCTACTTCTTCTGCTAAAGAATATTATGTGGCCAGGAGTATGTCCTGGACAAAAATAAACTTCTAAAATCTCTTTACCAATTTTAATTTCATCACCTTCTTCAAACCACCTATTTGGGTAACAATTTCGTGATGGCAATCCAAACATTTCACCTTGGTTTTGAAGAGAATCAAGTAGAAATTTATCTTCAATATGTGGACCATGAATTTCAATTCCAAGAATCTCTGCAAGTTCAGTAGCACCACCAGCATGATCTATATGACCATGTGTTAGTAAAATTTTTTCAGGAATTAGATTATTGTCCTTAGAAATTTTTAGAAGTAATTCAATATCTCCACCTGGATCTACTATTGCACATTTATTTGTTTCATCACAATATAAAATCGAAGCATTTTGTTCGAAAAGCGTTACCGATTGTATTAAAGCTTTTAACATATTTTTATATTAGAATTATTCTAAAATAATAATAACATTTATGGATACTGATAAAAGAAAATCAATTTTATATGATCGACAAGCATCTCGTGAAGAGAATGACTTATTGATTTCAAGAATGGATTCAATATTTCAAGCAGCAAAACTTCGAAATACTTTATTTGACAAACCTGAAGACGAGTTTCATACGCCAGTTGAATTCTCTTGGTCAGCCTTTTGGAAGACCTTTATATATGAAAACTTACCGCCAGTAATTTTCTCACCTATAGCAGCTATTTTTATGGAGGGATCATTATCTAGAGCATGGCATGTTAGTCAAAATAGAGGTCTTTGTACTGTTTCGACTCAACACGCACCTCTAAGAAATATTATTATTTCTTGGTTAGTAATTTATCCCGGCTCTTGGATGATAACTATTGCTTTATTTCTGGCATATTTTGCAGATAGTGAATTGTTAAAAAACATAGATACTTTTCAAATTACATTGGCATATTTATGTCTGTTTACAAGACGATTAATCATATCTGCTAAATATGGATTCTTTAGGCCTGAGGAGCTAGAAAAACTTTGTCATCCTGCACCAGAGTGGAGTGTAGATAAAACTGAAAGAAAGTTCATTGGAAGAGGCTGGTCCAACCCAGAGCAATATCCTGGACTTATTGAAAATGAAATGACTTCTGCAATGGATGAAAATGATATTTGCTTACATGCCATACCAATAGAACTTGATGAAAAAATTTCAAATACTCTTTCTCAAAAAAAAGGTAGTAAAATTTTTACACCAAAAACATCTGCAACAGATAATAAAGAGATATCTTCGGCTTTTATTCTGTTTAATATAATACGATCAGTTTATAAGAAAAACTTCGTTCCTCCATATAGCCCTATTCTTTACATAACAATGTTTTCCATTATTTTTACACCTATGGTTGTAAAGTATTTATTTGGTATAAATGTTTTTGGAAGTAACTCTATGGAAACCTTTATTACAGTAATGTCATTAACAGGTTTTTTAATTTGTTTTCAGTTATTTTTCTTTGGTTTAGTATGCGCTATTGATTTTGATAGAAGAATTGAAACCACAAAAATATTAGGTGAATTAGTTAAATTCCCTGGTATTAAAATCTCATCACTATTTGATGACCAAAAAGATGATAAGAAAATCTTTATTGATTTGCAAAAAAGAGCCAATGTCTTTGGATGGATGAACATAAGAAATGTTTTGAGGTCATTTGGTGAAACTTACTTATATAGGATTGAGAGTTATACATCAATCCTTGTTTTTTATTCCTTAACATGTGTTGCAATATTAAATCTAATTGTCTGGGCAGAAATGAGACATCATATCTCAAGTATATTTTTAATTGTTGCAATAATTACCTGTATTTCTGGCATAAGTATTTATTCAATATTTAAAGCAATTAAGCTCCAATCCCTAAGTCAAAAACATAGAGATTTTTTAAGAAATGAAATTTTTATAATTGAACAAGAATTAAGTGAGCTTGAAAATAAAGGCGAAGATAGTTTAAGACTTAAAGAGTTAAGAGATGCAAAAAACTTATTGATGCAAGCAGATGAAAATATTAATTTTAAAGAACTCATATATAAGCCAACAACAATAATGGGATATTCAGCAAATCCAGGTGTTATTGGTTCAGTTTTGGGGTTAGTTTTAACAGGTTGCTTGTTTGCTGTTCAAGGATTTGTATCTACTGGAATTGAATATGATGCCTCTGGCTGGTTTAATTTTTAAAAAAATACTATAGAATGTGCATTCTAAACATAAGGAAAACTTAATTATGGCAAAAAAACCTACAAAACAAGACACTCTTAAAGCTGTAAAAACTCTTACAGATGAGATTTCAAACACTTCTTTAGAAAAAGAAGCATTAGAAGCTGTAAGAACTCTGATTCTATGGGCTGGTGACGATCCAGAAAGAGAAGGGTTAATAGATACTCCAAAAAGAGTAGTAAAGGCATATAAAGAGTTTTTCTCAGGTTACGATGAAAATCCTGAAGAAATCCTAAGCAGAACTTTTGAAGAAGTTGAAGGTTATGATGATGCAGTTATAGTAAGAAACATCAGAGTAGAATCACATTGTGAACATCATATGGTTCCAATAGTTGGAGTAGCTCATATTGGTTACATACCAAAAAAGAGAGTTGTAGGAATTAGTAAATTAGCAAGATTAGTTGATTTATTTGGAAAAAGACTTCAAACACAAGAAACAATGACTGCACAAATTGCTGATACCATCGATAAAGTGCTTCAGCCAAAAGGCGTCGCTGTTGTGATAGATGCAAACCATCAATGTATGAGCACAAGAGGTGTTCACAAAACTGAGTCTAGTACGATTACATCAAGAATGTTGGGAACCTTTAGATCAGATAATAAAGCTAGAGAAGAATTTATAAGTCTTATACATTCACCAAAAAAATACTAAATGAGCAGGTCTCTGGAATATTCCAGTATCAAACCTAAAATCTCAATAATATTAGCTTCTGGTTCAGCCAGCAGAAAAATGATGCTGGAAGAAGCTGGAATTGAGTTTGATATTCATGTTTCCAACACAGATGAGGATAAAATAAAAAAAGATATTGCCTCAAAACCATTTAGTGAACAGGTTATATCTTTAGCAAAAGCAAAAGCAAAATCTGTTAGCAATATATATCCTGAAAGCATAGTTATTGGAGGAGATCAGATTTGTGAGCTTAATGAAACTATATTTAATAAGCCAGGATCAAAAGAGCAGGCTGTGAAGAATTTACAGCTATTATCTGGTCAATCTCATTATCAAAATAGTGGAGTTTGTATTTATAAGAATTCAGAATGTTTATGGGAATACTCTGAAACTGTTGAACTAAAAATGCATGATTTAACTGAAGAGGAAATTATAAATTATGTTGAAATTGAAAATCCTATAAATGCTGCTGGTGCTTATAAATTTGAATCTCTAGGGTGTAATCTATTTTCATATGTAAAAGGTTCTTCATTTTCAGTTAGAGGAATGCCACTTATTCCTCTTTTAAACGCATTACGAGAATTAGGCATAATTAGTTTAAAATAACTTGATGAAAACTCTTCAGATATTCAATACTTTAAGCGGTAAAAAAGAAGTATTTGAACCAATTGATAACAACCACATCAAAATATATGCATGCGGCCCAACAGTTTACAATTATGCCCACATTGGGAACGCCAGAATGGCGGTTGTATTTGATACCTTTGTAAGAACTTTAAGAACCGTTTATCCAAAAATTACCTACGTATCAAACATTACTGATATAGACGATAAAATAATTGAAGCTGCAAAAGAATCAAATACTGAAATAACTGCCATAACTGATAAATTTACAAAAATATATAACGATGACATGGCAATGCTAAATGTTATAAAACCTGATGTGCAACCCAAAGCAACAGAATACATTCCTGAAATGATTGAACTAATAATTAACTTAATTGACAAAGGATTTGCTTATGAAGAAAAAGGTCATGTGCTTTTTCATGTTCCAACCTATTCTAATTATGGAAAGCTATCAAAAAGAAATAGAGATGAGCAAATCGCAGGAAGTAGAATTGAGGTAGCTCCCTATAAGAAAGATCCATCAGATTTTGTTTTATGGAAACCTAGTACCAGCGATCAACCTGGGTGGGAATCTCCATGGGGATTTGGGAGACCCGGCTGGCACACAGAATGTTCGGCCATGTCAGAGAAAACTCTTGGACTGCCATTTGATATTCATGGGGGAGGTAGAGATTTAATATTCCCTCATCATGAAAATGAAATAGCACAAAGCTGTTGCTCAACTGCAAATGAGCATGAGCCCGATTCATATGCTAAATATTGGATGCATAATGGATTTGTGACTATTAATGGTGAAAAAATGTCGAAATCTTTAGGAAATATCATCTTGGTAAAAGATTTAATAAAAGATCATCACGGAGAAGTCATAAGGTTAGCGCTTTTGTCCTCGCATTATAGGCAAGGTCTTGATTGGAACGATAAGATAATACATCAAGCAAAAAAATTAGTATCTAAAATATATCAAATACTTGATGATCTTAAAGATATAAAAATTGAAAATGTTACTTTAGACAATAGTTCAATTTCGATTATATTTGATGATTTCAATACTCCTGGTTTGATTGCGGAACTGAATAAAATTGCAAAAAAATATAGTTCAGATGATAAAGATAATAAACAAATCATAAAATCGAAACTTACATTAATCGGATCTGTTTTAGGACTTTTTCAAGATAAAGCATTTAATGAAATTTCAGTTGATGTTAAGTCAAAAATAGATGATTTGATTAATAAAAGAGATTTAGCAAAAAAAGAAAAGAATTTTGATTTAGCTGATGATATTCGAAATGAATTAAATGAAATGGGTATCGAGATAAAAGATACAAATGATGGCACTTCTTGGAATGTTAAATAATGTCAAATAATAATTCTGTTGAGGTTCCAGATTACTATGATAATTTAGAGCAAACGCTAGATACCGCAGACAGAATCTTATCTAATGCTGTTAATAATTCTAATACTTTATTTCATACATTGGTTGTATCTTGTTTTAACGGCGCTGAAATATCTTCAAGAGTAATGGTCCTTAGAGAATTTTGCCTACAAAAGAAAATAATGAGATTCCATACAGATTATAGATCTGCAAAAATAAGAGAATTAAAAGATCAAACTTCAGCAAATGTAATTGGTTATGATCCAGCTTTAAAAGTGCAAATTAAACTGCAGGGTGAAATAAAAGTTCATTATGACGATTCGGTTACTCAGGATGCATGGCAAAACTCAACAAATAGATCAAAGAAATGTTATTCGGTAAAAGATGGCTCATCAAATGAAATTGAAAATCCGAATGAATACGATATTAAAGAATTTGAACCAGAAGAGGGATATAAAAATTTTTCAGTTTTAATTTTTTCTTTTAATTCCCTTGAATATTTATATCTAAAAAGATCAGGACATAGAAGAGCAATTCACAAATGGGATGATAAATTAAATTCTAAATGGCTGGTTCCATAGAAATGATTTTAAATATGGTGCCCTCTGTAGGAATCGAACCTACAACTAATCCTTAGGAGGGATTTGTTATATCCATTTAACTAAGAAGGCATTAAAATAATTTTTTTTATGATTAAGTATATAAAAACAAATAAATTTTTATTCATTTGCCTATCAATAATTTTTGTTTCAAGCTTTTTTGCATCATTAATTCAAACAAATTTTGGAAGCGTCAAAATTGAGTTAAGAAATCTACAAACAGATGACGGACAAAATTTAGTTTATGATTTATATAAACCTAAAGCTGCGAATGCAGATAATAAAGTTCCATTTATAGTTGTCGTACCTGGCTTTCAAAGATCTAAAGAAGCTTTATCAAATATTGCAATTGAGTTATCAAGAAGAGGATTTGCAATTGCCCTCATTGATCCGTATGCACAAGGTATGTCTAGTTCTTCAATAAGTCGTTTAGCGGCAACAACACAAGGATATGGAATGTTTGCATTGGTTGATTATGCTCATGATGGAAACTTTCCTTTTGTAAATATAAATAAAATTGGTTCAACTGGTCACTCCATGGGAGGAAATGCTGCAATTCGTGGTGCAGATTATTTCGGCAAGCAAGCTATTAAGAACGATACTAAGAGTAAATTAGATTCTGTTTATATTTCAGGTTATGTTCTTACACTTAGAGAAAATATTCTTAAAGATTCTAAATCAAATATGGGGGTTAGTTATGCACTATATGATGAAGGTGCTTTTAGAAATGAATTAAGTGGATGGGATTCTGGAAACATGGAAATCGCTCCAGAATCTTTAAGGCTAGTAAACAGTGTTCTATCAGATAAAGATAAGATTAATAAAGTTAAGCTTGGCCATTACTATGGCAAAAAAGAAAATAATTCTTTGCGAGTAGTATTTAATGAAAAATTACTTCATCCATTTCAGCCTTATAATAAAGAAGCCACAGCAAATCAGATTGATTACTTTGAAAAAGTTATTGGTTTTCCGAACAAAATTAACTCTTTAAATCAAATCTGGCAATTTAAAGAGTTTTTTACATTGATCAATATGATAATTTCTCTAGTAATGCTGATTCCACTCTCAAGAGCATTATTAAGAATTAATTTTTTTAAAACCCTTGTTATGCCAATTCCAGAGGCCTTACCAATGCAATCTAAAAAAGGGAAAGTTGTTTTTTGGTTCATCTTTTTTTTAAGTGCGTCAATCGCATGTCTTACTTTTATACCCATGGTAGATATAGCAAAAGTTTTATTTGTTGAGGCTGCAGCTAGAGATCTTACCTGGTTTTTTCCTCAAAGAATGAATAACTCTGTAATGTTGTGGGCGGGACTGAATGGAACAATTGGATTAATAATTTTCACATTATCTTATTATTTTTTTGGTAAAAATCATGGAACTGATACTAATTCATGGGGATTAGATATATCTTATAAAAATCTTTTAAAAACTTTTTTCCTAGGCTTTATTATTTTTTCGCTTTATTACCTAATTTTATTTATAGTATATTATTTATTTCACGTTGATTATAGATTTTGGTTTATTGGAGTAAGAGTTTTTCAACCTGAAATACTATTGGTTCTTTTAATGTATTTCCCATTATTTTTTATTTTCTTTTTTTCAAATTCTTTGAGAGTAAACGGTGCAATGCGCTTTAAAAATCAAACCGAATGGAAATCAAGACTAATCGCAGGCTTTGCTAACTCACTCGGCTTAATGTCAATAATTGTTATCCAGTATTCAGTATATGCTTCGACAGGGAGGGTTTACTGGAGTTCTAATTCTACCGACTGGTTAAGTATTAATTTGTTATTTGGGATAGTCCCAATGATGTTCATACTCCCATACTTCAATAGGATATTTTTTCAAATGACAGGCAGGGTATATTTAGGCCCATTAGTTACATGTTTAATTTTCATTATGATTCTTTCAACAAATACTGTCGTCTACCTTCCTATAAAATAATCTTATAAAAAACCTTATAACCAATCTATAATAAGATTATGAAAATTACATTACCTGACAACAGTTCAAGAGAATTACCTGAAGGGTCATCAGGATACGATCTTGCAAAAGATATAGGTCCTGGTCTTGCGAAATCAGCTGTTGCTGTAACCATTGATGGAGTTCAAAAGGATTTAAATGATGTCATTAATGGGGACTCTAAAGTTTCTATTATTACAATAGATTCTGATGAGGGTATTGAAATTATGCGTCACACGCTAACAGCGCAAGTTCTTGCGAGGGCGATAAAAAATCTTTACCCAAAATCAAAATTAGCAATTGGTCCTACAATTCAAGACGGTTTTTATTATGATGTTGAGTCAGATGTCACAATTTCTTCAGATGATCTCAATAAAATCGAAGATGAAATGAAGAGAATTATTAAAACTAAATCTTCAATTACCAAAAAATTAGTGTCTAAATCTGAAGCTATTAAAATCTTTAATTCAAAAAAAGAGACATATAAAGAAATAATTATTAATGAATCCGATCAGCAAGATGATTTTCAACTTTATTATCAAGATGACAACGAATTTGTAGATATGTGTCTTGGCCCACATTTACCTAATTTAGAATTCATTGGATCTTTTAAACTTACAAAGATATCTGGTGCCTATTGGAAGGGAGATTCTAATAATTCAATGCTCACACGAATTTATGGCACAGCCTTTAATAATGAAAAAGATCTTAAAAATCATTTAGATAATATGGAAGAAGCTCTTAAAAGAGATCATAGAAAGCTTGGTAAG
>CENP01122244.1_pt1 | contig 10992 bp, 10 predicted proteins | sample 361281 | NCBI WGS metagenome assembly CENP01 (sample SAMEA2591122, study PRJEB7988) | marine metagenome | biome: marine biome (ENVO:00000447); feature: deep chlorophyll maximum layer (ENVO:xxxxxxxx); material: saline water (ENVO:00002010), including plankton (ENVO:xxxxxxxx) | depth 70 m
GCACCTTGGAGAAAATCTTCAATTGCAGTTATGGAAGCAGGAGAGCCGTGGTATAAAGATGGTAAAACAAACATGGTACCTCATATGCCTACAGCACCTGACAACTTAAAAAGCCACATTCTTATGAATCCAGAATATTGGGCAGATAACCAAGATGAGATTAATGAGAAGTGGGAAGCAATGAAAGCTGGTCTATAATTTAGTTTTATAGATTAAATTTTTATTATATTATAAGGGCGGTTATTAAATTAACCGCCCTTTTTTTTATATGAGCAAAGAACAAATTTTATCATCTGATGGAATACCATTAGAGCAAAGTCTAAAAAAAGCTGAAAGAAAAAATAAATTAAAAGCAGTCTTACTTGTTGCTCCTTTATTTTTATTTCTTTTAATTATTTACGTTTTTCCCATTGGTGACATGTTGTTTAGAAGTGTTGACGATAGAATGATTACAAAAATGTTACCCAAAACATTTAAAGCTATTGAAAAATGGGATGGACAGAACTTACCAGATGAACCAGTTTATAAAGGATTGTATGAGGATTTAAAATTTTTGAAAGAAAACAAAACTTATGGAAAAATTATTGCAAGATTGAATTATGAAAAATCAGGGTTCAGTAGTTTAATTAAAAAAACAGTTAGAAAGCTTAATAAATTTGAGGAAGGTAATTATAAAGAACAATTTATTAAAGTTCATAAAAGATGGGGTCAACCTGAATATTTAGTTGCATTAAAAAATGCCGCTCCTAATTGGTCATATGCAAAATATCTAAAAGGAATAGATATGAAATTTGATCAAGATAGAAATATTATTCAAGTCGAAGAGGATAGAAGGATTTACAAAATTTTATGGATGAGAACATTAAATGTAGCTTTTTGGGTTACTATATTTTGTTTTATTCTCGCTTATCCAATTTCCCATTTATTGGCAACTTTGCCGATGAAATATAGCAATTTATTAATGATTTGTGTTCTGCTCCCTTTTTGGACATCATTATTAGTAAGAACCTCAAGCTGGATGGTTTTACTTCAACAGCAAGGACCTATTAATGATTTGATTGTTTGGCTTGGTTTAGCAGCAGATGATAACAGGCCTGAATTAATGTATAATGTTATAGGGACATTTGTTGCAATGACACAAATATTATTGCCATTTATGGTTTTGCCTCTTTATAGCGTTATGAAAACAATATCTCCTAGTTTGATGAGAGCAGGAAAATCATTAGGGGGAACACCGCTAGTATCTTTTTTAAAAATTTATTTTCCTTTAACAATTCCAGGTATAGGTGCTGGATGTTTATTGGTATTTATTTTGGCGATTGGTTATTACATTACCCCTGCACTAGTAGGCGGAGCAAGCGGATCTTTAATTAGTAATTCTATTGCTTATCATATGAAAAGTTCACTAGACTGGGCATTTGCTTCAGCACTTGGTACAATGTTATTAGTTGGAGTTCTGGCAATTTATTGGATTTATAACAAACTTGTAGGAATTGATAATATTAAATTAGGATAAAATATGGCTTTACCAAATCACACTCCTTTAAATTATAGAATATGGCATTATACATATTTAACTTTTTGTGGTTTAGTATTTTTCTTTTTAATAGCACCATTGTTTGTGATTTTGCCACTTTCATTTAATGCAGAACAATATATTCATTTTTCAGCAAAGATGTTAGCCCTTGATCCAGAAGGATTTTCTTTAAGATGGTATGAAGATATGATCTATGGAACTAAAAACCCATGGGGACTTGCTACAAAAAATAGTTTAATTATTGCATTCTTTGCAACAATAGGTTCAACAATTCTTGGTACTGTAGCAGCTTTAGGATTGAGTAGCAGACATATGCCATATAAAGCTGCATTCATGGCTTTATTGATTTCACCAATGATTGTACCTTTAATTATTTCTGGTACAGCAATATTTTTCTTTATGGCAAAAGTAGGATTAGCCGCAACTCATACTGGAATTATATTATCTCATATAATTTTAGGAACTCCATTTGTTGTAATCACTGTAACTGCAACATTGTCAGGATTTGATCATAGTGTAACTAGAGCTGCCGCAAGTTTAGGAAGTAATCCAGTAAATACTTTCATGAAAATAACATTACCATTAATAATGCCTGGTGTTATTTCTGGTGCTTTATTTGCTTTTGTAACTTCATTTGACGAAGTTGTTGTTGTATTATTTTTAGCAGGACTTGAAAATACTACTATCCCAATTCAAATGTGGGTAGGTTTAAGAGAACAACTTAGCCCAACTATAATGGCCGTAGCGACTTGCTTGATCGTAATGTCGACTTTAATTTTAGTTACCGCAGAGCTTTTAAGAAGAAGATCTGAGAGGCTTAGAGGAATTAACCGTTAAATTCTCAAGATTCAATATTTAATTTTTGGATTTAAGTATTTTTACCCACGAGCACTTCATAACTTGAAGAAAGATCTTTAATTAAATTACAAACTTCGAACTTATTATCTAAGATACTACAGACTGGCGTGATTTCAGCTGCTGTACCAGTTATAAAACAGCCACTAAAATTTGAGATTTCATTTGGAGATATTTTTCTTTCGTTAACTTTTATATTTTTAGATTTTGCTAAATCTATAACTGTCTTTCTTGTAATACCATCTAAGAATGAGTCAGGTATCGGAGTATGTAATTCATTATTTTTATCTTTAAAAAAAATATTAGCACTAGTAGCTTCAGCAATATTTCCCTCATGATCAAGCATTAAAGAATCTGTAAAACCATCTCTTTCAGCTTGATGTTTTGAAAGAGTGCATATCATATATAAACCAGCAGCTTTACTATTCCATGGCGATGAATTTTGTGGAGGTCTTTGCCATTTTGAAATATTTAATTTAATACCGTTTAATTTTACTTTTGGGTCAAAATAAGCAGGCCAATCCCATATAGCTATTGCAACATTAATTTTTGTATTTTGAGCTGAAACTCCCATCATTTCACTCCCCCTCCAAACAAAAGGTCTAATATATCCATTTTGAATATTTTGATCTTGGACTAATTTTTTTGTTGTTTGATTAATTTCTTCAACTGAATAAGGGATTTTCATATCCATAATTTTAGCTGAGTGGAACAATCTTTCAGTATGTTCTTCAAGTTTAAATATTTTAGAATTATAAATTCTTATACCTTCAAAAACCAAACTTGCGTAATGCATTCCATGGCTTATCGCATGCACTTTTGCGTCTTGCCATTCAACTAGCTGATTATTAAACCAAATTTTTCCAGATCTTTTATCGAATGGTATTTGTTCCATTAAAGTTTAATGTATATTTTCTATAACGGTAGCAATACCCATTCCAAGACCTATACATTGGGTAGACAAAGCATATTTTTTATTTTCTCTTATTAATAATTCTGATGCTTTACCAGTAATTCTAGATCCTGTTGCACCAAGAGGATGCCCTAATGCAAGAGCTCCACCATCTAAATTGACTTTATTAATATCAATTCCTAAATCTTTAATACAAGCAATTGATTGTGAGGCGAAAGCTTCATTAATTTCAACAATATCAATATCATTAATTGTCAGGTTTGCTCTTTTTAATGCTTTTTTTGATGCTCCAATTGGACCTAAGCCCATAAAGTCAGGGTCACAACCTTCAACAGCAGTAGAAATAATTCTTCCAAGTATTTCTAGGTTATTTTCTTTTGCATAATTTTCTTCACAAATTAAAACAGCAGATGCTCCGTCAGTTAATGGAGATGAGGTTGCTGCTGTAACAGTTCCGTTTTGATCAAAAGCAAGTTTTAATCCATCTAATTTTTCTTGGTTACTATTTGGTCTTATATTTCCATCGCTATGACAATTTCCAATTGTTACAATTTCATTTTTAAATTTACCATTTTTTTGTGCTTCGTAAGCTTTTTGATGACTGTTAATCGCAAACTCTTGCTGATCTTTTCTTGAAATATTAAATTTTTTAGCAACATTTTCCGCAGTAATGCCCATTGTAAAATATACGTTAGGATTTTCTTTTTCAATATATGGATAAGGAATAGGATCAAATCCAGTATTTACTCTTGTCATACTTTCAACTCCGCCACAAATAAATACTTTTCCAGATCCCATCGCAATTTTTCCTGCCGCAATGTGAATTGCTTCCATAGAAGAACCACACCAACGATCTACAGTCATTCCTGATGTTTTGATTTCCATATCACTGAGAAAACCAACTAACTTTCCAATATTAAAACATTGTTCTCCAACTTGAAAAGCACATCCAATAACAATATCCTCTATGTCTTGTTTGTTTATTTTTGATTTAGTTGTTAAAGATTTGATAACTTCAGCCAACATATTTACGGGTTTTATATCAATTAACTCTCCTTTTCTTGCCATAGTAAAAGGAGATCTAGAATATCCTGCAATAACTGCTTTAAACATATAATTAATATATAACTATTTAATCTGGAAATGGCAAAGATGTAATGGTCCCATTTCTTTTTTGTCCATCTAGCGTTTGCACAATTATATTTTGTCCAATATCCCAGTAGTCTTTTAATATCATAGACAAACCAATATTTTTTCCTATTCTTGGCGAATATATTCCAGATGTAATTTGACCAATTTTTTTATTTTCTTTTGAAAATACAGGCAATAATTGACCAGATGGAGATATTGGATTTCCATTAAATATAATACCTCTCATCTTTTGCTTTACGCCATCTTTATAAATTTTTGTTAAAGCTACTTTTCCGATAAAGTCATGAGAAACATCCTCTTTACAATATTTTTCTAAGTTACATTCTAAAGGATTATTTTCCTTAGTAAAATCATTACCATAAGACATAAGCCCGGCTTCAATTCTATCAATTAAATTTGGGCATCCTGGAGAAATATTAAATTTTTGTCCAACTTTCCAAATTGTATCCCAAAGTTTTTCTCCCATTTCAACTTTATCAAAATAATTTTCATGTGTTTTAAAATATATTTCAAAACCATCCTGTTTGCTATATCCAGATCTAGCAATAATTTGCTTAGTTCCCATAAAATCCACAATTCTAAAATTAAAAAATTTGATTTTTTTAATATCTTCTCCAAATACAGATGATAATAACTCTTCAGATTTAGGTCCTTGAATTGCCAAGGGATAAACATCTGGTTCTATTATCTCTACATCTAAATTTAAACCTAACGCATATCCTTTTGCCCATAATAAAATATCTGAGTCTGCAATTGAGATCCAAAACATATCATCTTCTAATTTAAGTAAAACTGGATCATTGATCATACCTGCACTCTGATTAAGCATTGGTATATAAAAACATTTTCCTATTTCCATATTTCTAAGTGATCTAGGAGTCATTTTTTGTACAAGCTTAAGAGCGTCAGGTCCACTAATCTGAACTTGTCTCTGGCAAGAAACATCCCAAATTTGGACTTCTTTGCTAAGATGCCAATAATCTTCTTCAATAGAATTTTTAAAACCTTTTGGTAATAGCATGTGATTTACAACAGTAAAATCTGATACACCAAGTTCTTCAACTCTGTTTGTGTAAGGAGTTCTTCTTATTCTCCTAGACATATTTAATTTAATATTTTTTGACATAAAAAATTTAATTATTTAAATACTATTTTGACCACCAAATTGAGTAGCCATTTGGAGATATAATAATTGGTATATGATATTTTTTTTTGGAGTCTTCCATCTTAAACTTAATTACTATTTCAGAAACAATTTTTTTTTCAGAAAAAAGATCTGAAGTTTTACAAATCATTTCATAATCGCAATCACAGTCATCACTTGAAAGTTCAAAATCTTTTAAAATTCTTCCACCATCATCTGTTTTTGTTTCAAAAAATATTTTTTTAACTCCAGATGAATTTATTTGATTAATAATTACTTTAACCCCACTTGCATGAGTTCCATCTGCCGCGTTAAGTAAGTGAGATGATAAAGTTGCCATATATTTATTCTATTGACGCCTTATCTCTTTTATCACTAACAGCAGCAACAATAGGGCTTATAACTCCTTTTGCTTTGACATTAATACAGGCAGTTTTTCCACTTTCTAGGGCTCTTTTTAATGCTGGAGCTAATTGTTCTCTTTTTGTAACTAACTCTCCATATCCACCAAAACCTTCAAAAATTTTATGAAAAGGTATATCTCTAAAATCAGTAGCAAAATGTTTTCCACTTTCAAATAATCTTTCTTGTTGTTGAGATATACAATCTAAACCACCATTGTTATCAATTACAACTACGATAGGTTTATTTTCTTGAAAAGCAGCCTCTATAGATAATCCTCCAGATAAAAATGCACCATCTCCACTTATTAAAATAACTTTTGAGTTTGGGTTGGTATTTTTTGCAGAAAGTGCAAATGGTACACCAACACCTAGCATGCTAAATGTACCTGGGTGCAGAATACCACCTATTTTTTTTCCTTTTGATCCTGCAATATTTATTGCAATTTCAGACCAAAAGTGAGTATTGCCTCCATCAATAACTAGCCAATCTTTTTCACCTATCGCATCTTGAACATCCAAAGCTAATTGAAGAGGATGAATTTTACCTCCGTTAGCTTCAGCTTCTTTTGTTTCTTTACTTAGATCCTTTAAGGTTTTATCAACCCATTCTTGTTTTTTGGTTTTATTTAGATCAAACCATTCGTTACTTAAATTCCATTTATTATTTACTTTAAGCTTACTTAATGTGTCAAAAAAAACTCCTGGGTCACATAATAAATTCATGTCTGCAGCTCTATTAAGTTCAATTTCTTCATGAGATCCATTAATACATACTAGTTTAGTTGATTTAGGAAAAAGGGGTGGGTTACCAAAATTCATTTGGTTATCTAGTCTAGCTCCAACCATTAATACTAAATCAGATTCATGAAATGCAAATTTTGAAGGAGGATATTGATGAATATCAGCTAAACCCATATATGCATTGGCTTCTTCGCCAAGTAATTTTTGATGATAAGGAATATTAAATATTGGAATATTTAAATTATTTCCTGCCTCTTCCAATTTTTTTTCTGAACTAGACCACCAAACTCCATGTCCTCCAATTAAGACTGGTTTTTTTGAATTACAAGCAAGTTCTAATATTTCTTTTAAATGGGATGGGTCTGGCCAAGCTTTTACAATTGGTTTTGTTTGGTGTGAGAAAGGTCTTTCCTCAAGTCCTGCATCTTCAGAAAAAGATGAAAACATAATATCAACTGGCATACTTAAATGTACTGCTCCTGGATATCCATTTGTTGCTATCCTATATGCTTTGTCTACAAATTCTCTAATTCTAGTACCATCGGTTATACTTGCACTATACTTTGTTAAAGGTGCTGCAATTGCAACATCATCAATTTCTTTAAAGCCACCTGAACCCTGTCTCTTCAGGCTGCTTGAACCAGTTATAAATATTACAGGTGATCTTTCGCCCCAGGCTTCCATCATTGATGGCACAGCATTTGCAAAACCCTCTGGACCAACAAGACAAACCGTAGGTTTTCTTGTTATTCTAGTGTGTCCATCTGCAATATGGCCAGCAATTTGTTCATGAGGGCAATTTATCACTTCCATTTGGCATTCCATAAATCCTTCTAAAGCAGGGTTACAAAAACCGCCTGATAAGGTAAAAACGTGCTGAACTCCTTTATCTTTTAAAGCTCTAGCTATTAGTGATCCACCTCTAATTTTTTTTTCAGACATATTAATTAGTATTTCATATTTTGAATAAATTTTTTAGCAATTATTTCTGAAGATACATGATTTATATCAGTTAAACCAACTAAACCAAGTGCAGTACTTAATTCATCTTTAATAATATCTAAAATTCTTCTTAAACCTTTCTCTCCATCAGCACCAATACCATACATTAATGGTCTACCAAGCATTACATAGTCTGCTCCTAATGCTAAGGCTCTAATAATATCACTTCCTCCTCTTACTCCACTATCAAAAAGTAGAGGAAACTCTTTACCTAGTACATTTCTAATTAAAGGTAATGCTTCAATCGCTGCTGTAGCACTGTCTAATTGTCTTCCTCCATGATTTGATACTTGTATTGCATCAACTCCTTCATCTTTTATTTTCAATGCATCTTCTGGAGACATAACTCCTTTAATTATTAATTTTCCTTTCCAAGCTTCTCTTACTCTTTTTAGAGTTCCCCAATCGGTTGCTCCTCTGCTTTCACTTCTTACAAACTTATTTCCACTTTTTGATGTTTCGTAGTTCATAGGTTTTGGAATACCACCAAATAAAGTTGTCAATGACCAAATAGGATGAGTTGCAAAATCAAACATCTGTCTAGGACCTATTTTGAAAGGTACAGTAAAACCATTTTTATTGTCCTTAGCTCTTCTAAATTGAATTGGCACATCAACAGTTAGTATAGCAACTTTGTAACCAGTTTGTTCTGCTCTTTTTAAAAGTTCCATTACAAAATCTTCTTGGAAATTATAAAGTTGAATCCAAGAACGACCTTCAGACAATTCATACATTTTTTCTAAAGATGTTGAGGATGCCATAGACACACATGTTGGCACATTATTTATAATACTTTCATTAGCTAACATTTTATCAGCACCAGTCCATGTTAAATTACACATACCCATCGGAGAAAAACCAAATGGCTGATCAAATTCAATATCGAAAATTTTTTTTTTTAAGTTTCTACTTTCAACGTTTCTTAAAACTTTTGGTTCCAGTCTTATTTGATCTAATGCTGTACTATTAATTTCACAAAGCTTCTCATCACCCGAAGAACCATCAACAAAATCGAACATTAATTTAGGCATTCTTTTTTTTGCCAATTGTCTTGCATCCTCTACGCTATGAATTTTTTTGCTTGCTGTTATATTATTCATGTATTTTTAATATATTCTTTAAGATTAATTTTTTTATTTTTATCTAAAAAGTAAGCTTTATGATTTTTTCTAGAAGAATAAACTTCAGTTGGTTTTCCGTCAATAAAAACTACCGCAACACCATCATCGATTGCAATACCGTCAGGTAATTTACTGTCTTTAATATCAGTTTCAAACTGATTAATTCTTTTAATATTTGATGAATGGGGAGTACAGCTTCCAGAGATCAAATTAATTCCTCTTAGAGGATTAAATCCCGGACCAACAGAATCTGATAATATCCAATCAAACCAACAAACTGCTCCTGCACTTACACCTGATAGAATTATGCCTTTTTCATATGCATTTTTAAAAATTTGTTCTAATTTATATTTTCTCCAAATTTCCAACATAAAAACAGTGTTTCCACCTCCTATATAAATTATATCTTTTTCCAGTATCCATTCAGAAAATCCATCTACATTAAGTGTTAAATTGAAATGTGATAGTTCAGACTCAATATTTCCAAATCTTTTATAAAATGAACTAATTTTTTCTTTATCATCTTTACTAGCAGTGGCTAAAAATCCTATTTTATTATTTATTTTTTTTGATTGATCTAATACAAATTGATCTAAACTTTCATCAGAGTGATGAGTAAAACCACCACCACCTATAGCAATTATTTTTTTTTCTATTTTGCTCATTTTATAAAAAAACAAATTTTAAAATAAATTAAAAACTAATATAATTTATTAGCTTTTTATTTCTGTCCATGGCTCTGCTTTAGTTGGTATCCTTTTATTTATACCTCTTACTATCTCACCTTTTGGATCATACATAGGCAATTTACAAAGTTTAGCTTTATGAATTTTTTCATCTGTACATTCTACTTCAACTATTGATCCAGGACCTATATCTGATTTGTCCAATAACACTATACCAACACCGCAAACTTGATATGGCGACCATGTGCTTGAAGTTATTTTTCCAATGGTTTGATTATTTAATTTTATAAATCTTCCTTTTTTTGCAATACCATCTACAACTCTTATACCCCAACTTCGACATTCTTTATCGGAATTTATTAAAGCTTTTTTACCTATGAAATCATTTTTATCTAAATCAACAAAACGACCTAGGCCAACAGAAAAGGGATTTGTTTCATTTGTAAAATCTTGACCAGCAGAAAGTAGTCCTGCTTCTATTCTTCTGCCTCGAAAGGAAGGAGTTCCGGTTAATATCATTCCTATCTTTGTTCCTTCGTTAAGAATTAAATCTCCTAATTTTTCAGTATTATTTTCTGGTCGAAAATAAATTTCCCATCCAAGTTCATTTGTAAACCCTGTACGACTAATTATAACTTTTTCATTTGCCATTGTGACTTCAGACCAATCAAAATAATTCCAAGTTTTAGCAATAGGTTCTTCAATTAAATTTTCAAGAAGATCCATAGATTTTGGTCCTTGAATTTGACTTACAAATACATTTGGTTCATTAATCTGTACGTTTAATCCCTCTGAATTAGCTTTATACCATGAAAACATTTCACCTTCTGCTTGAACAAACCAATAACAATTTTCGTCGATTTTTAAAAGTAATCCATCAGTGATCATTCCACCATTATGATAACAAGCGAATTGATATGAACATCTTCCTTTTTTAACTTTTGAAATATCTCTTGGAAAAATTTTTTGTAATAACTTAAGTGCATCTGGTCCTGAAATTTCATAAGGGTGTTGCCCAGTATGTCTTAGAATTACTTCCTTTCTAGTTTTCCAATATTGTTCGTCTGGTGATGCATTTGATAATTTTTCAGTTGTTAATCTTCCTGCGTATGGAGTATATTCTGGGTCATATGGTAGCTCTTGATATGTTAAAGGGTGAATACTCATTGTTCGAGCTAATTCGGTAGGCCTATTTTTTTCTTGTTTATGTGGCTTTATTGAAAACCTTAAGTTTTTTAAAGATTTATGCATAATTTTTTTTATTAAATTAAATCAAACTATTAATCTAGTAATATCATAAGCATAAAACCTATATCAAGTTACAATCTATAATTGAATTTTGTTATTTCTATTGTTGTAAATTTTTTAAGATGTTAGCTTTCAAAAAAAAATAAACAGAGGAAATTAATAATGAAAAACATTTTTAAATTGATATCA
>CENP01057686.1_pt1 | contig 10989 bp, 8 predicted proteins | sample 361281 | NCBI WGS metagenome assembly CENP01 (sample SAMEA2591122, study PRJEB7988) | marine metagenome | biome: marine biome (ENVO:00000447); feature: deep chlorophyll maximum layer (ENVO:xxxxxxxx); material: saline water (ENVO:00002010), including plankton (ENVO:xxxxxxxx) | depth 70 m
TCAGAGGGATTTGGAATTTTAAGAGCAGCACCAGCAGTTGGCTCAGTACTAATGATGGTTGCCTCTGCACATATACCACTCACAAGAAATGCTGGTAAGAAGTTGCTATTTGCCATCTTCTGTTTTGGAATTTCCATAATTATATTTGGAGTTTCTGATATATTCTGGCTCTCTGTATTTGCCTTATTTATGTATGGACTAACAGACGGAGTATCGATGATTATTAGACAAACTATTTTACAACTAAAAACGCCAGATGAATTTAGAGGAAGGGTAGCTTCGGTAAATTCAATATTTGTTGGCTCATCAAATGAGCTTGGAGCCTTTGAAAGTGGAGCAACAGCGAAATTAATGGGAACAGTTCCTGCAGTTGTTTTTGGAGGTGTCATGACAATATTGACAGTTGGATTTACAGCGATTAAATTCCCAACATTTAGAAAATTAGATTTAACTAAAGACATGAATGATAATATATAGACTACTATCACTAAGTGCGTTATTATTATTGCAAACCAATTTATTTGCTACAGAATCAGACACCCTAAATCTGGATGAGATAATATTAAAGAGCGTGTTAATTAATCAGGCTAATCCAGCACTTACGGTTTCAGAAATTTCATATGATGAATATCAAATTAGACCGGTAAATTTTAAAGATGCAATTGATTTTTTCGCTGGACTGTGGATTACAAATAGTGAAAATCAAGCGCAGGATAATCGAATGGCAATAAGAGGTTTTGGAGCCCGCTCAGCTTTTGGAATTAGAGGGTTAAAAATTGTTTTAGATGGGATACCCCTCACAACACCAGATGGTCAATCACAAGTAGATAACATCCCTTTTCAGCTAATTGAGAATGTTGAGATTATGAAAAGCCTGTCATCCACAAGATATGGAAATGCATCGGGAGGAGTGGTTAGTATAAACACCTTTTCTAATCTTAGTGACAAGTATATTATGGAGGCTGATTATGGAAGTTATGGTTATAGAAATATTAAAGGAACATACTCAACAAACAGAGAAAAGTCATCCACTATTCTAAACATTTCTCAAGCTGAAAGTGACGGCTATAGAGATCATAACAGCTATTTAAATAAGTCCTTATTTTTTAAGCATTTAAGAAAATTTGAAAACATGAATTTGAAATTTAACTTGCTTTATTTTGATAGCCCGTACGCTTTTGACCCAGGAGGATTAAATGTTGAATCAGTTGAGGAAAACAGATCAAAAGCTCGAGATAGAAATGTGCTTTATAATTCGCAAGAATCAATCAAACAAATTCAAGCAGGAGTAGTTTTAGACTGGGATACAAAACTAGGTCAGGTTAATTCAAACGTATATTATAGTAATAGAGATTTTGTTGGATTACTACCATTTACAAATGGAGGCTATGTTGAATTAAACAGAGATTTTTCTGGTGCAGAAATAAGCATCAAAGATAAATCTAAAAATTTTGAATGGATGGTCGGTACTTCAATTCAAGATCAAAAAGATGATAGAAAAAGATTTGAAAACAATGAAGGTGAAAAAGGAGTTAAAGTAATGGATCAAATAGAATCTTTCAAATCTTATGGAGTATTTGTTTTGGGTTCATTTAATAAACCAAAATATAGCATACAAGTTGGGCTTAGATATGACGGGCATGAAATTTCACTTGATGACAATATGGGGATAGACCAACAATATGTTGATTACTCAAAATCGTTAAACGCATTATCGCCGAACCTTGGATTAATTTTTAGAGCGACTAAAAACGGAGAAATTTATATCAACTATGGGCACGCCTATGAAACACCTTCACTAAGTGAGTTATCAGCAAACCCAAATGGATCAGGCTTTAACGAAGAACTATCACCTATGATTTCAAAAGGGATTGATGTAGGTTTTAGAAAATCTCGTACAGATGTTTCTTATAATTTAACAGCCTTTTATATCAATACTGAAGATGAAATTGTAAGTTATGAAATTTGGGGTATGAATTATTACAGAAACCTGGGAACTTCAAAAAGATATGGAATTGAACTAGAGGGATCTTATAGACTAAATAAGCTAAACACTTTCAATGCTTCATATACTCAAGCAAATTATGAGTTTACAAATCAACTTATTAATGGACAGCTACCTGGTGTGCCAAAATCAAATTTTTCAATTGAATGGATTTATAATAAAGACACCTTTTATGCAAAGTTTGATATGAAGTATGCACATTCATTATTTGCAGATGATATGAATCAATTTAAAGTTCCGTCATTTTTTTTATCTAACCTTGCTTTGAAAAACACTTACAGAATAAAAGATTTAGATATTACAGTAGGATTTCAAATACGAAATTTATTTGATGAAAAATATTATGACAATATTCGTCTGAATGCTTTTGGAAACAGGTTTTATGAGCCTGCAAGCTTGAGTTCATATATTTTTAGCTTATCAACTAATTTTTAATCAAAGTTTTTAAGGGATAAATTTTCGCCATCGAATTCAGCATAGGTAAAATTTGTAATCCAATCCCCAAGATTTATGTATTTCGACTCTTCTGATAATTCAATATCAACTGGAATGTGCGAGTGGCCAAAAATAAAATAATCGTAGTGGTTGGATTCTAGCTTTTTTCTACAGTATTGGGTTAACCATTGATTTTCAACATCACCGAGATCTTTTTTTGCTGACATTATTTTCTTTTCCCTTGAAAGAAATTGACCAAGCTTTACACCAATATCAGGATGAATCCATCCAAATAATAACCTAAATAATCGGTTATTGGTAACATACTTTTTCATCAACTTATATGATGTGTCACCAGGTCCTAATCCGTCACCATGGCCGATTAAAAAACTTTTTTCGTTGATTATAAACTGTTGAGACTCAGTAATTACTTTCACGCCAAGCTCTAATTGAAAGTAGTCTCTGACCCACATATCATGATTACCGACAAAGAAATATATAGGTATTCCAGAGTCTGCTATCTCAGCAATTTTTCCCAAAACCCTGACGAAGCCTTTTGGTACAACTGTTTTGTATTCAAACCAAAAATCAAATAAATCACCCAGAAGATAAATTGAGTGCGCATCAGTTTTAATATTATCTAACCATTTTACAAACTTTTTTTCGCGTACTAAGCTTGACTTGGAATCAGGAATTCCTAAATGATTGTCGGATGCAAAATATATTTTTTTTCCTTGTTCTACTTTCATGACTTATAAGACCAAAGATAGACAAAAGATTAATTGTCAGCAGCAAACCACTCAGAATACGAAGTTTCCGTTTCTTCTAACTTTAAGCAATGAAGTTTAATTTCAGAGGGTAGTTTTGAAGAAATTCTTTCGGAGAAGTCTATTACCATTTCCTCAATGGTTGGCTGATAATCAGCCAAAATTACTTTGTGACTATTTTTGATTAATTCGTCAGCTAATTCTTTATGAGGTGAATTTTTATTAAAAATTACAGAGTGATCAAATTTATAGACAATTTCAGAGTTAACAATTTTTTTTAGATCACCAAAATCCATGACCATTCCATACTTTGGATTAGAATCATCTTTTAAAGGAACCCCGATTACAGTCACAAAAAGATTGTAGTTGTGCCCATGAATATTTTTACACTTCCCGTCATAGCCATAAAGTGCATGAGCAGCTTCAAACCTAAATTTTTTCGTAATTCTAATTTTTGCCATTTAGCTAATTATTGAGCTTCAAATGTACATTTTTTATAGCTTATTAAAAGTTTTTTTGAATTTAATAATCAGCGGAATTGACCTTGCCAAAATCCAAAGGGTAAATGCATAAAATATTCCATGCAATCCAAATTCATAATGGTCAAATAAAATAACAAATGGGACAAATACAATAAAAGTTGAAAACAATAAAACATTCCTAAGATCCATCATCCATCCCAAACCCTTATATATACCGTCAAAAATAAATGCAATTGAGCAAAGTGGTAGCATTGCTAATACAATCCAAAAGACACTATAAAACTCCCTTAAAACAATTGGATCATTATTGAATATTTTCCCAAGGGGATAATAAAAAATAAATCCAATGAAAGTCATTAAAAAACCAATTTTGACTCCAATTTTTGTTAGATCATTTCCAAATTTCATAAGTACACCATATGATTTTTCTCCGTATAGCTTTCCTGATAAAATTGTTCCAGCACTAGAATATCCATCAATAATAAAGGCAACTAGAAACCAAAGATTTATTGCTATTGTATAAGCCGCTATAAATTCATCCCCATATTTTGTTGAAAAAGCATTACAAAAATATAGTGTCACGTTCAATGATGCAGTTCTTATTACCAAATTCCCAAACATCTGCATAAATGATTTTATTTTGGGGTTAAACGGGAACCTTACCGCTAATGTTATATTGGTTTTTTTGTATAATAAGATTACTGCAATAATAGCCATTGTTATTTGAGCAATTAAGCTGGCATATGCAGCACCTTTAATATACATAGGGTTAATAACTCCGTCAATTCCGTACACAAAAATAATGTCAAGTAAAATATTTAATAAAGTTCCAACAATCGCAATTATCATAGGATAATAGGTGTTCTGCAGCCCTCTAAATATTCCAAAAACACCAATTGTTAACAGTGTAAATGGAAGCCCCCAAACTCTTATATTAAAATAATCAACACAAAACTCTAAAAGTTTTCCACTTGCATTATAGAATCTAAATAAACCTTCAGAGTTAAAGTATGTAAGAAGTATAATTATTATGCTGCTTGAGATAATAATTAAAATTCCTTGAGCGGGCAGGGATTGAACCTCTTTTAAATTTTTTTTCCCAACTGCTTGAGCAATTATGGAAGCAATAACACTTCTTGTTTGGCCAAAAACCCATATTAGCATAGAAATAAAACTACCCACAATTCCAACCGCACCAAGTGATATAGTTGCATTTTCTGGAATATTGCCAACTATTATCGTGTCAGTGATTGACAATATTGGTTCTGCAATACCAGAAATTAAAGCAGGTATTGCTAGCTTTTGTATATCTGAAATTTTAACCGATTTTGTCAAAGTATTAATTCATAGCAATAAAAAGGAAATTCACTCTGATTTGGAAAATAGATTTTTTCCAATCGTTGATATCCTCTTGATTCGTAAAATTTTAAGTTTCTTTTATTCACTGAAAATGTATCCAACCTTATAGATTTATACTCTTTTTTTTTAGCATATTTTTCAGCAAAATCCATCAATGCTTTTCCGATTCCTTTTTTTTGAAAATCTGGGTGAACGGCCAATCTATGAATGTATAAATTATTATTATTCTTGGTTACCCAGCTTACAGGAAAATAAACTTCATCCATTTCATTACAAAGTGAAATACAAGCTATCACTTTTTTGTTTTCAATATAAACATATAGCTCCATATTTTCTCCGTCATTGACAAATGAGCTTTTATCTGGATAATCTTCACTCCATTGGTAGATGCCATTTTGAACCATGTGAGCCGCACATGATTTTGTAATATTTAAAATGGAATCAATGTCAGAAATATTACCAGCCCGTATCATAACTAAGTGAATAAAAAAACAAATTTAAAATTAAAAGCTTTATAAAATCATCTAATTTTAGATAATACAATTAGAAATTTAAAAAATGAATCTTTTTTTATCTGCATTATTAATTTTTGTGCTAAGACTTATTGACCAATCGTTAACCACAGTTAGGGCATTAGTCGTAACAAAGAAACCTGTACTTGGTGCATTCATAGGGCTAGTTGAGTCAGCAATTTGGATTCTTGCAGTTTCACAAGTAATAAAAGACATTAACGATCCATTTTTAATTGCTGCGTATGCATTTGGTTTTGCAGCAGGCACTCTTTTGGGAATACAATTAGAAAAATTCATTGGATTGGGAAGTGCTGTTGTTAGAGTCTTTACCCCGTCTAAATCGGCCAATATTAGTAAGCCTCTTAGAGAGAGAGGATTTATGGTTACCGACATTAAAGCAAAAGGAAGAGATGGTGCGGTTACCATCTCTTGGTGTATTGTGCCTAGAAGAAAGCTTGGTAAAGTTCTGTCTATTATAAGATCTGTAAACCCAGACGCTTATGTAACAACTGATTTGGCAAATCCAACTTCGCTAAGAAAATAATTTAGCGAAACCGAGATTTAAAAATAACTAATAAAACAAGCAGCACAATTCCGGACATAAATATTGAGTTACTATTTTCGGTTAGCAATTCAATAATTGAAAGTATTCCACCAAGAATAATTAAAAAAATAGCAATATTAAATAACTTATTATAATTATTTGGATTCCAAAAACCACCCATCAAATTAATTTTTTATGATCTTAAAAATGTTTTTACTTCCATCTTTGCTAATAACCAGAAAATAATTACCCTTATCTAACCTTTCAAGATTGATTGTTTCGGCTCCAATTCCTTTAAAGATTTCCTTTCCTAAAATATCGTGAATATAAATTTTTTCTTCCCCTTCAATGCCATGAATATTCAGTATACTTTTAAACGGGTTTGGATACACTCTATAATTTTCAAATAAATTTTCTTCAACACTTAATGTAGATCCAAAAGATACATTATCAAAATAATATACAACGCCATTTCCGTCAGTGTCAGATCCAGAACCTGGTGATCCAAAGTTGAAAAAAACAGACGCTTTGTCAAATGGGTAATCAGGATTCAATACAGCTGTGCCATCCGCTTCATTTGAAAAATTAAACTCTAAAGTTTCCCAGGAATTTACCACAGAATTAAATGCTTCTGTTTCAACAGATTGTGTTGGGTCATTAGAGTTTTCAATTTTAAGCCTAATGGGTAAACCAGTTGGCGCATTATTTCCTTGTACATATACATCTATGTACATTTTGTTGTTCTCATTAGTTACCGGAATGTTTGTGGCAAATCCAGCATCAGTTCCAATAGTTACTCCAGCCCAATTTTCTGCACCACTACTTTTCTCAACTCTAGCATAATTTCCAGAAACTGTTTCCACTAGTGTGGTTGGCCCATTATTTCCAAAATCTATAAAAGAATAATAAACAGACGGATCTTCAAACGTTACAGGTAAATCTATCTGAGCAAGCCCTCCGCTCGGATCAGTTTGAAAAATATCATCGAAGTAAAATGTAGAGTCAGTCGTTCCATCACCAACATTTCCAAAATCGAACATGAGAACTAACTTTCTAAATGTATCTGAAGGTTCGCCAGAAAAGTCCCAGGATAAGATTTCCCATTCGTTGGTGGCTGTAGTATAGGTATCTCTTTCTGTAGCCGGCTCAGATGGAAATTCACCAATATCTCCTTCAATTTTAAACTTTACCATTAGGCCTGGGTAAGGGGAAAGTACTCTCATGTTAAGAGTTGTATTTGTAGAAAAATCCAAATAATCATCAAGTTCAATATAGCTACCGGCCCATATATCTCCACCGTCTCTAATTATTACACCTACATGCTCACTTGGATTGTTATCGTCAGTTTGAGGGTTATAAACCACATAACCTGATCCTCCGTTAAAATGAATAATGTCTTCATTTAAAACTTGGTCATTTTCAAAGTCAATAGGAAGCAAGATTTGAGAATTTATATTATAAATGCAAAAAAGAAATAATAAGCTTAAAATGTTTTTCATTTAAAAGTTTTTTGTAAATATAAATATACTATGCACACATAGCAAATCTGATTGATAAATTTAATTTTTTACTAATATTAGCTTGTGAACTTTGATATTTTCATATTCTGGCAGTAATTATTTTACATTTTTGATAAAAATATATCTATTTTTTTAAACAATTATTTTTTAAACTACTGTTTAATACTATATTTATCTTCAACAAATTTTAAATTAATAAACTGAAACTAACTAATCATGAAAAAATTACTTTTAGTATTTATTTTATTTCCGCTTTTTATTTTTTCTCAAACGAAATCGATTTCGGGAACTGTTAATGATGAAAATAGTCTTCCTCTAGTGGGGGTAAATATCTCTGTTCAGAACTCTAACATTGGAGCTTTGACAGACTTTGATGGAAACTATTCAATCACAATTCCATCTGATAAAGAAAAGGTTTTGATATTTTCTTATTTAGGCTACACAACTCAGGAGGTTGATGTTACTTCATCAGACAATATTTCCATTATGATGATACCAGATCTTGAGCAACTTGATGAAGTGGTCGTTATTGGATATGGTTCAGTATTAAAAAAGGATTTAACAGGATCCCTATCTCAAGTTGAGGTCGAACAAGAAGTTGCTAACCAGTCTAATTCTATTGACCAGCTATTGCAAGGTAGAGCTGCAGGAGTACAGGTAATTCAAAATGGAGGAACGCCAGGAGCTGGAATCAGTGTAAAAATTAGAGGAACCAATAGTTTGCGAGGAAATAATGAGCCTCTTTACGTTGTTGATGGTGTAATTATTTCTTCTGCAGGTGAAGATGTTTTACCAGCTGGGGTTGGTAATTCTGGTCAAGAAAGCCAAAATGGTTTAAACGGAATCAATCCAAGAGATATTGAAAGTATACAGGTCCTGAAAGATGCATCTGCTACTGCTATTTATGGTTCCAGGGGTGCTAATGGAGTAGTTGTTATAACAACGAAAAAAGGAAAGAGTGGCAAAGTTAATATTGAAGTGTTTAGTAATACTTCTGTAAGGGTTATTTCAAAAACATATGATGTTTTAGATCCTTATGGTTATGCTGCTTATGCTAATGAAGTAAATGCTAACAATGGCATCATCCCAAGATATATTATTGACGATTACGCTATCTATGGAGTTGATATAACTACCGGAGAAATAACTGGGGTTCCGGCAAGATCTTATAATTGGCAAGATGAAATTTACAGTAGTGGTATCAGCAGAAAAGTGGGGGGGTCTGTTTCAGGTGGAACCGATAATGGAAATTATTATATATCCGCTGGATTTGATGATCAAGCTGGTGTAGTTCCAACCTCGTCATTTAAAAGTGGGGATTTAAGAATTAATTTTAATCAGGACCTTAATGATAAGCTAATCCTTGAGGCAAGAATGAGTGGATATCTAAGTTCAACAAACTTTGCTGAAAGTGGTGACTTAATTGGAGGCTCAAATCAAAGTTTTATTAAAAATCTTATTTCTTTTAGACCTATTATTACTGAAGAATTTGAGGATTTTGGTGAAGATTTAGACCTTTCAAATCCCTATTCTTGGATAAATGATTTTGAGGATATTTCAAAAGAAAGTAGATACATCGGAAATATTGGTCTTACATATAAATTACCTGTTCAAGGCCTCAGATATCAAGTTAAGGTTGGTGGAAACATTAGAACCAAAGAAAGAAGAAGGTTTTTTGGAACAACAACCTGGCTAGGTAATAATGCAAATGGAGCACTACAAATTACTGGTCTAAACAACTCTTCTTTTCAAGTAAATAACTTTTTAAGATTCAACAGAACATTAAAGCGTAAGCATAGAATTAATAGTGTTCTGGGTGTTACATATGACGTAAGAAAAGTCTCAAATAATATCTATGCAGTTGAAGATTTTGTAACTACGCAATTTACTACACAAAACCCAGCGTTTGGACAAGTTGTTACAAGACCACTTACTTATATTAAGGGTGATCAGCAAATTTTTTCATTATTAGGCAGGTTCAATTATACTTATGACAATAAATATATTTTAACGGCAACCTTTAGACGAGATGGGGTATCAAAATTTGCACAAAATAACAGATATGGTTTTTTCCCTTCTTTTGCTTTTGCCTGGAATGTTCACCAATCTAAGGATTTAAAGTTTTTTGATGAGTTAAAGCTTAGAGCTGGTTGGGGGCAAATTGGGAATCACGGGATTGGATCTTATGGTACATTGTCTAATTATGGAGTTTCACCAAATTTGTATGGAAATCCAGACGGAGGTACAAATGTTCCTATTGCCTTGCAAAATATCGCAAATCCTGACTTAACTTGGGAAACCACGGAGCAGTTAAATTTTGGAACCGACTTCACAACAACTAATGGAAAAACAAGTGGTACAATTGATATTTACGAGAAAAGTACAAAAGACTTATTACAAAATGTAAATATTCCAACATCCTCTGGTTTTTCAAATATTCTTGTAAACCGGGGTGAAATTTCAAATAAAGGTCTGGAGATTTCCTTAGAAACCGAGCTTGCATCTAACGATGATCTCAATTTATCTTTTGGAGGTAATATTGGTTTTAATAAAACTAAAATTACAAATTTAGCTGCACAGCCATTAGACGAATTTTATATAGATGGTATTGCGGAAGAAAGAAGGTTTTATTTTGGTGCACAGGTTTCAAGAGGTAATGTATTTAAATACCCGGCAAATGTTTTTGTTGAAGGGGAAGAAACAAGTTTATTTTATGGTTTAGAGACTGATGGGATATATCAAACAGGAGATTTGCTTCCTGATATTTTTGGTACTGCTGCTGTCCCGGGTGATGTCAAAATTGTTGATCAAAACGGAGATGGTATTATTGATTTAAATGACAGAACCTTTATTGGAAATCCAAATCCTGATTTTATATATGGTTTTAATTTTAATTTAACTTATAAGAGGCTATCAGCTAATATTCTTTTTAACGGAGTTTATGGTAATGATATAGCAAACGGAAATTTATTACAATTAAATAATGCTGAAGGATTAACCTATTTGAATATTGCACCTGATGCATATTTTAATGCATGGAGACCCGATGCTCAAACAAACACCTATCCAAGAATTGGCTATACCACTAATGGTCAACCAGCAATGACCGACAGAATTATTGAAGATGGAAGTTACTTAAGATTAAGTAATCTTACCATAAGCTATGATTTTGATGTAAATAATAACGACTCAATAAGTAATTTAAAATTATTTATAGCAGGACAAAACTTACTTACATGGACTGATTATTCAGGATATGACCCTGAAATATCAAGCTTTTTATACAATGGCTTAATCAACGGGGTTGACTGGAACGGTAGAGCAAATGCAAGAACATTTATATTGGGATTAAATGTTGGATTTTA
>CENP01119023.1_pt1 | contig 10979 bp, 14 predicted proteins | sample 361281 | NCBI WGS metagenome assembly CENP01 (sample SAMEA2591122, study PRJEB7988) | marine metagenome | biome: marine biome (ENVO:00000447); feature: deep chlorophyll maximum layer (ENVO:xxxxxxxx); material: saline water (ENVO:00002010), including plankton (ENVO:xxxxxxxx) | depth 70 m
GCCACTGGACCAAGAACATCTTTAACTTTTGGTGTTGGACAAAATCAGTTGGAAGAAGCTGGTGAAATTACACAGTTATCAGGTGTGTATTCAAATAGAGCACTAGATAACAAGTTTGGGTATATGTTTAACTTTTCTTATCACGATAACTGGTTAGGTTCTGATAATGTTGAAGCAGAATGGGATGATGAAGGTAATCTAGGTGAAATGGATATACGTAAATATTTAGTGCATCGTCAAAGAAAAAGTATTGGAATGAGATTAGATTATAATCTTGGTTCTACAGAATTATATACAGATTTAAATTATAACGATAGGGACGATTTTGAAAACAGATATCGTCTAAGAACCAAAGATATTTCTGATGGTGTTGATGAACAAGAAATTAGACGTCAGACCAAAGCAGGTTTACCTGGAAATGAATATGGAAGATTAGAAGATCAGAAACTATCTTCTTATAAATTAGGCGGTACCACACTAATGAATAAATTAAAATTAGATTATTCATTAAAACTATCTGAAGCATCAGAAGTAAGGCCAAATGAAAGATACATTTCAATGAGATTAAGAGATGTTTCCGCAATCTATAATGGTGATACTAATAAACCCTTTCTAGACTTTAGTGGTGATGGCATTGATCTTAACTCAAACTGGGATTTAAGAGAAATATCTGAAGAACATCAAGACACTCAAGAAATAGCAACAACATTTAAATTAGATGTAGATTATGAATTGAGTAGTGCTTTGAAACTTGAGACTGGTTTTAAAAATACTGTAAGAGAGAAATACAGAGATAACATGTACTATGAATATGAGCCTGTAGATGAAGATGCATTTTTAGAGGATGTTTTTAGAAATACTAGTAATCAAACCAAAGATGAATGGTTAAATGATGAAGGTGAATCTATATATGAATCAGGTAGTTTTGTTACCAGAGAATTTGTTGGCAATCTTGATTTAAATAATACATCACTTTTTGAAAGAGCAGTAAATAATGAAGAGTTAGCAGGAAATTATGATGCCACAGAAACAGTAACAGCATTTTACATGATGGCATCATATAAGGCATCTAATCGTATGAATATTACTGGTGGTGTGAGAATGGAACAAACATCATTAACAGATTTAGAGGCAAGAAGTTACGATGCTGATGATGATTCAAATACAGTAGTTCTAGGAAGAGATAATGATTATTCAAATGTATTACCATCATTGCATATGGTGTATGATATGAATGAATTTTCAAAAGTAAGATTTGCATTTACGCAATCACTTGCTCGACCAAATTATTTTGATATTGCTCCTTATCAAGAAGTTGTAAGAGAAGATGAAGAGATTAAAGTTGGTAATCCAGAACTAGAACCAACATTATCATCAAATATTGATCTAAGTTATGAAAGATATTTTGAAGATGTTGGAATATTCTCTGTAGGTATGTTTACTAAGAATGTTAAAGACTTTGTTGCCTACACTAAAGGTGATGTAACCCCTGCAGATAATTTACCTTCAGTCTATGATAGTTTTGAATTAGAAAAAGCTGTTAATGGAGGAGACGCATCTTTATTAGGTTATGAGCTCGCATTTCAAAGACAAATCTTTCCTGGATTAGGCCTTTACATGAATGTTACAAGCATCAGTTCTAAAATAGATAATTTAGATCCTGCGCTACAGGCAGATCGTCCTGATATTAAAGATGATCCGATGCCAGGAACATCAGAATTATCATATAATTTATCATTATCAATGGATAGAGGGCCTTTAAACATTAGACTTTCTATGAATCATCAAGGAGAATTCTTAGAAGAATATAATGACACAGCTGCTGAAGATAGATGGTACGATGAAGCAACATTTGTTGACCTAAATGCAAGTTATAGATTAAGAGATAATATTGCTTTATATGCTGACTTTAATAACTTAACAAATCAGCCATTAAGATACTATCAAGGTAGTTCACAGTACCTTATGCAAGAAGAGTACTATGATAGAAAAATAACTATAGGAATTAAAGCTGACTTGTAATAATAAATATTATAAATTAGATTAAATAATGATGAATAATCTAAAGATAAAAATAGCTCCAATATTAATTGGAGCTATTTTTATATTCCCATCTTGCACAAGCGAAAGCTTTAAAACCCTTTCTGAAGAATTTCATACATATAAAACGCCTCAATCAAATATTGATAGTATTGCATTTTGGAAAAGTAAAGATGAATATATGTCTCATATTTATGTTACAGGCAAAGAAGATGGTGCAGTTCATATTTATAATGCTAAAAATGGAGATTTCATCGGCTTTGTTAAAAAAAATGGTAGTGGTTTAGATGAGTTTCAAAGACCGAACGGTATTTTAGCCCTTGAAGATATATTGTATGTAGTTGAGCGAGACGCTCACAAAATCTCTGTATTTAGCTTGCCAGAATTAACATTTAAAGGCTCCATTGGATTCAACGAATTACAATATCCTTACGGCATTACAGGTTTTGTAGATTCTATTGACAAATCTCATAAGATATATGTTACTGATAATCCAAATGCAGGCCTTCCAAAAGCAAATCGTATCAAGCATTGGAAAATAAATTACAATGAAAATGTACGAATTGAATATTTGGGACAATTCGGCAATCAAATGTTTAGTAAAGTAGAAACAATTGCTTGCGATAAAGAATATAATAGATTGTTAATTGCTGAAGAGGATATAGGTCAGAATAAAATTGTCTCTTTAAAGCTTAATGACGGTAGTTTAGAATTAACACCCTTAGATAAATTCAAATTTTTATATGAACCTGAAGGATTGGCATTAATACCTGAGCTAAATATTTGGATTGCCACTGATCAAAGTGAGGATGATAATAGATTTTATATTTTTGATAGAAAGAATTTATCGCTTTTAGATACAATTAGTTTAAATGATGTAACTAATACTGATGGAATTGCTGTTGGTAAAATAGACAAAAATTGGTTTTTATATGCTGTTGATAATGATAGGCGTGTTGGTTCTTTTAATCTTAATATTTTGTATTAAGACGAATTAGATTTATTTAAAAATTTGTGCATTTTACTCGCACTCGCCTTCGGTATATATTGTTATTCCTGAATTTTCAGCATAACAAGAATTGGGAAAGGTGGCTCCGTTATAACCACAAACAGGTTCATAAACACCATCATCACAAATATTATCATTTACATGGTATATATTTTTACAAGATAAAAAAATAAAAAATAAACTTAATAATATTTTTTTCACATGTTTAAGATATTTACAATTATTTAAATAAAATATTTTATCTGACAAAGATAATACTATTACAATTTGATATTCTCAACTTAATTCATAACATCAATATCTTTTATACTATATTTATATAGTTATATGTTATATTTTTTCTGATTTAGAATGGAGATGATGATTATGGAGTTTAATTTTTCCCAATGAAAAGTGTAATACTTACAAAATATGGTGCTCCTGAAGTATTAAAAGTTAAAGAATTTAAAAATCCAGAGCCCTTAGATAATGAAGTCAGAATAAAAGTGCATTATGCAGGAATAAATTTTGCAGAAATTATGTCGCGAATGAAGTTATATCCAGGAGGACCAAAGCCAGGTTCAGTTTTAGGTTTTGAAGCAAGCGGAATAATAGATAAAATTGGTAAAAATGTAAAAGAATTAAATATTGGAACAAAAGTGATTGGACTATCACTTAGTGGTAGTTATAGTTCTCATATTTGTATAGATAAAGATTTAATCATACCATTACCTGAAAATTTTGAGCTTGATGAAGCAGCAGCTTTTCCAGTCGCTTATATTACAGCTTATATGATGATTTTTGATTTAGGTAATCTTCAAGATGGAGACACTTTTTTAATTCATGGTGCTGGAGGCGGTGTAGGAACTGCAGCTATTCAATTAGCTAAAACAAAAGATATTCAAATTATTGGAACTTCATCATCATGGAAGCATGATAAAATCTCTAAAATGGGTGTTGATAAATGTATAGATTATAATAAAGATGATACTGAAAAAGAAATTTTGGATTACACTAAAGGAAAGGGAGTCGATTTAGTTATTGACCCAATAGGTGCAAATAATTGGAAATTGAGCTATCGAGTTTTGTCAAAAATGGGAAAATTGATTATTTATGGAGATCAAAACCTTGTAAAAGGTGATAAATTAAGACCATTAGTTGCAATTAAAGAAATGTATTCAATGCCAAAATATAGACCAACTAATCTAATAGGCAATAATAAAGCAGTAATGGGTTATCATTTAGGTCGTTTTAAAGATCAAGAATGGAAAGTTCAAAGATCAATTAAAAACTTGTTAAAGCTTGTAAATAAGTATGATTTACATCCCATTATAGATAAAAAGTTTCCTTATAATGAGGCACCAAAAGCACATAGATATATTCAAAATAGAAAAAATTTTGGGAAAGTTTTATTGGATTTTAATCAATCAGATATTAGATAATAAAAAAATGTTAAATGGAATATAATTCAAAGTAATTTTCAATGCTAAAATCCTTTATCAATCAATAAATTAATTTTTAATAATTTGTTGAAAAATATGAATATAATACTTGTAATTAGCACATCCTCGTCGATAAATTTTAGTGCGTTTAAAAAGTGGGGTGTTGGTATATTTTTTTATTAAACAAAAAAATGATAAAGTATTAGCCCAAAAATTAATCCTTTAAAATAAGCTATCCATAGCATTTGATAATTATTTAAACCGATTTTTTGCTGTAACCATTTCGTTATTCTTTTATTAAAATTTATCATTACAACCAGCCAATTAATTTCCACCAAATAGATCCAATTCCAATCCATATTATTAAATGATAAATTGAAATAATAAAACCAAATTTAAACCATGAAGGAGCAGTTACATATCCGTTTCCAAAATAAATTATAATTGGCCCTGAAGAGTAATTAGTTAAACATCCACATAAATTTGAAAAATATCCTATTGTACCTACAATTAGAAATGGATTTAGTGTTGAATTGGAAAATATTAAAAAAATAGCACCAATAAATGCTGCTATATGAGCAGTAAGCATTGAAAAAAAATACATTGAGTAAAAATAAATTATACCAACAACTATAAGAATTAATACGGGTGAAAAATCTTGTACTAAATATTGAATATTACTAGCAAACCATTCAATAAACCCAGTATTTTTTAAACTTGTAGCTAATGTAATTAATCCACCAAGCCAAATTAAACTATCCCAGGCTTTATGATTTTTTGTCATTTGATCCCATGAAACAGTTTTCGACAAGAGTAAAATTACTAATCCGAATAAAGCTACTGTTGTTGTACCAAACCCATGAATTGGTTTTGATATCCATAAAATCAACATTGAAATTAAAACAAATGAAATTATTATTTCATTTTTAGACCATTTACCAATTGATTTTAACTGTTCTTTAACTTCATTTCTAATTTGTTTTGTTTCTTTAATTTCTGGTTTAGATAAATATTTAATAAAAATAGGTAGCAAAAACAGACTAATTATTCCAGGTGCTATGCTACCATAAGCCCATGTTAGCCAATCAAATTCAATATCAAAAATATCTTTTGCAGCCTCAGAGACTAGTGGATTTGCTGCCATTCCAGTAAGAAACATTGCACCAGTTATCATATTTGCATGTGCTCCAACTAAATGTAAATATCGTCCCGAAATTTCAGGAGATTTTTCAGGATATGACCCAAGCGTTTTTGATATAGATTTTACTATAGGTGCAAGAATTCCTCCGCCTCTTGCTGTAACAGAAGGGACTAATGGACCTAAAATTAATTCAGCTATGCAAATTGCATAACCTATTCCAATAACAGTTTTCCCAAAAAAATTAATGCACAACAGTGATATTCTTTTACCAAGTCCAGAATCAATAATAATTCCTGATAATAAAAAAGCTATTGTAACAAGCCATGTTGATGAGTTTCCATAACCACCAAGAGCTTCTTTTAATGATATTACTTTAAATAATATAGCTATAGACAATCCAGATAAAACGCTTACAGCCATAGGAAATGATCTGATTAAAATAGATGTTATCACGCAAATAAAGATGATAAACATATAAAATGCACTTTCATCTAAACTCTTAGGTGAATTTAAAGTTGAAAGAAAAATACCAATAACAAATGGAGTAATAGTTTTAATATTTTTATTCATTTTTTCTTATTTATATTATTTCTCCAATTAAAAAAAAGAAAATTTGATTTTCTTATCCAAATAAAAAAAATTATTCTCAAAAACCCAGCAATAAACATCCCAAGTAATAAATGTTCAAATTTTTGAAGTTTTATAACAAATATTAAAATATAAATTATTAATGCATAATAAATCAAACTTGATATAAATTTATAAAGCATTGTTTTAACCTATAATTTTTTTGAAAATAAATTTAATTAAATCGTTTCTTATAATTTTTCTACTTCCACAATCTGGGCATTTAGATAAAAAAGAAACGTATTCTAAAATTTTTTTTCTTTTCCATTTATTTCCACATTTTAAACATTTCATTTTTATTATTAATTTATTTAGTAAACATTAACATATGTTGTCTGGGAAGCTTTCCAATTTGTTTTTCAAATTTCAAGCCAACATTTTCCATTTCTAAAATTATTTGATCAATTGTCATTTTATGTAAAGGTTTTATCATTAATTTTTTATCTTCTCCTTTATACTCAACCAGAACAACTTTTCCATTTTTTTTAAGTATATTATATATATTTGACATTATTTCATAGGGATATTCTAATTCATGATAGACATCTACCATTATTAAAATATCTATTTTATTTTTTGGAAGGTTGGTTTTTTTATTTTCACCTAAAATAAATTTAACGTTGTTGATATCATTTTTCTTAAGAATTGAATTATTTATTTCATGCATTTCTTTTTGAATATCAATAGCATATACTAAACTACATTTAGGAGCAATCAATCTTGTAAAATATCCTGATCCAGAGCCAAAATCAGCAATTATATCGGATGATTTAAGTTTTAAACTTTTGATTACGAGGGATGGTCTTTCTTCGATTTCTCTTGAATTTCTTTCAAGCCATTCGGCACCCTGATGACCCATTATTTTACTTATTTCTCTCCCAAGATAAACTTTTCCAATTCCATCTCTTGCAGGGATTTTATATGTATAATTTTGTGCTACTAAATAGGAGCTTACTATTATAAAGTAAAAAATAATTCTCATTTTTTTTGTATACTTGAACATATAGTTTTTTTAAAATAATAAATGAATTTAAATATAATTTGTCACTTTTGTTTTGAATCTTTTGAGGTTCAAATAGAATCAAATAATGAATTAACATCAGAAATTTGGGATTGTGAAATATGTTGTAATCCAAACTTAATTAAATATAAAGTTAAAGATGACATAATAGAGCTTTTAGAAGTTTCAAGTGGTAATGATTAGTTATAGGGAATCATGTTTAGTTTTTCTTCCAGTTGTTCTCTTTCTCCACAATTTAAAGGATTTAAGTTTGAGATTTTTTCTCATTATTTTTATGACTTCATCTTGATTGATCCCAAATTGTTTTTCAATTGACTCAAAAGTAGTTCTATCTTCCCAAGCCATTTCGATAATTCTATGAATATCTTCTTTAGAAAATTTTTTATTTATTTTTTTTGACATAAATTTGTAAAAATGAAAAATTAATGCCCGAAGGTCCTGAAACAAAGAGAATGGCTGATAAAATCAAATCAGCTTTAGTAGGAAAGAAAATATTAAAAACTACATTTCTTTATCCTACAATATCAAAATTAAACAACAAAAATATAATTGTTAAAGATGTTATCTCAAATGGTAAAGCTATATTGATTAGATTAAATAATAATAAAACAATTATTTCTCATAATCAATTATATGGAAAATGGTCAAGTAATTACATAAATACACCTATTAGTCATAACAGAAGTTTAAGAATTGAATTTATTACTAAAAAAAAAGCTGTTAGGTTATGGTCAGCAACAGACATAAATGTTTTAGATTCTCAAAATGAACATCTACATCCGTATTTAAAAAAAATCGGTCCTGATGTGCTAAGTGATAATGTAACATTTAAAATAATTTTTGAACGATTAATATCTAAAAAGTTCAGGAATAGACAACTATCTAGTTTATTATTAGACCAACATTTTATAGCAGGAATTGGGAATTATTTAAGAACTGAAATACTTTTTTTTTCAGGTTTAATGTATAATAATAAACCATCTTTACTTTCAAAATCAGATCAAATATTAATTTCTAAAAATATTAAAGACATTTCTCTAAGATCATATTTTCAAAAAGGTATTACAATTTCCAATATAGATGAATTAAAATATAAAAGAGATAGAAAATACAGAAAAAATAGATTTATGGCTTTTGCAAGAGCTGGAAGATACTGCTTTATTTGTAACAATAAAATTTCAAAAAAAGTGGTTGGTGGTAGAAGAATTTATTTTTGCATACAATGCCAAAAATAGTTAGTTTTATTATTAACTTTTTTGAGGTACATACTTTATGGTTATTATTATTTTTATTAGCTTATTATTTTTAATAACTGCCATTCTTCCTTTTAAAATCGAAACTAAAAATAAAGTTTTTTTTACTTTTTTAGCTATCTGTATTGGTTATTTGCCTATTTTAGTTGATGCTACAGATACTCATCTCCATAATCCTCATTGGTCTTCTCATGCTAAACTTCACTTGGCTTGGTTATTATCGACATTTTTTTTAATAACAACAATGTCACTCTTTTTGATGTGGTTTAAAAATTATAAAATCATTCCATTAATGATTTTATTTTGCATACTTGGTGCATATTATATTTCAATTTTCACTCGTCATTCATATGGAGGAACTATTAATGAAGTTGGTGGTGTAGAAGATACAATTATGGGTGTTGAAGCGGGCATATTTTTTTTTACAACATTGACCTTTTTTTGGATTATAAATTTTTTAAGTGTTTATTTTTTTGAATTTAGAAATAAACTCAAATAAACTTAAATTTTGTATATGAGATTTATATTATTTATTGTCTTTATTGTTTTTTTATCTTGTTCTAATAATAGTGAAAATCTAAAAAATAATGAAAATTCTTCTTCTGAATCAATTTCTTCTGATTTAAATCAAACCTTAAATCATGACGGTCAAAATAGAAGTTATATACTATTCATACCTGATTCGTATGTTGACTCGGTTAAATATCCTATATTGATGAATTTTCATGGTGGAGGTGGAGATGCTCAAAGTCAACTTTATATATCAGACATGAGGTCTTTAGCTAATACTGAAAATTTTATTCTTGTATATCCAAATGGTTCAGATAATATTGAATCGGGTGGTAGAATTTGGAATACTTTATTACCTTCTGACTTTAATAAAACTGATGCTGATGATTTTGGTTTTATTGCAGCAATAATTGATGATATTGATTCAAATTATAATATTGATATCACCAGAGTGTATGCAACAGGATATTCAAATGGAGGAGGATTTGCTTATTCTTTAGCTTGTTATTTATCTGATAAAATAGCGGCAGTTGCACCTGTCTCTGGGTTGATGTGGGATGAAGCTGTTGAACAATGTAACCCAACACACCCTACTTCAATAATTTCATTTAACGGTACGTCTGATTTTGAGAGACCTTATAATGGTATGGATTATATGTCGTCAGTTAATGAAATACTTGATTATTGGGTGGAATTCAATGATGCTGATAGTATTCCAACAATTTCATCATTTCAATCAAGCGGTTTAGAAACTGAACATTATATTTATGAAAGTGGTTTAAATAATGTTTCAATTGAACATTATAAATTTATTAATGGTGGTCACGATTGGTTTGAAATGGACAATAGTGGTTTAAATATCGATCAAATTATTTGGAATTTTGTTTCTAAGTATGATTTAGATGGATTAATTGAATAAATTAAATTACTCTTATTGAAAAAACTATTTGAAAAGCATTAGTTTTTTGATCTACAACTTCACCCTCATTATTAAAAAGCTGTCCAGATAATGTATAAGGTTTTTGAATAGATAAAGAATGTGCACCATACTTCGAGTTAAATAGAAATGATATACTAGGTGCAATAGTAACAGATTCAGAGTTTGGTGTTACTTTATCATTCCAATAACTTTTACTAGTATGATAATAACTTATACCATAACCAATTGATGAATCAATTTTATCAAATCTTTTATACGTAGATGATAATCTTACAATTAATCTTGATGATGGTAAAAATCTGTATTTATTTTCATGAAGTGGATTTTCGTATAAAATAAATCCTCCGATAAACATTGGGTTTCTATTTCTTTTATAAAAAATTTGTGTTTCAAAATTTGAATTATAAGTACCATCACTTAAATTAAAATGTCGGTGTTCTTTAATAGAATTTTCACTCAAAAAATATGGATCTGATGTTAACTGACTATTTGAAGGAATGGTTAATCCAAATCCTCCAAAAATTCTAAATCCTTCTTGATTTGATGTATTTTTAAAAATATACCTTAACATAATTTTAGAATCACCCAAGATACCACCATTTGCATTTGCAAAATCTGACAAACTATTTTCAGATCTATGATGTAATGAATGTTTATTTGTTTTCCATATCATATTTCTCATGCCAATTGTTGTGTTAAATACTAAATTTAATTTATCGTTGATTCCATAAATGATATTTGGTAATAAAATATAACCATTGAGACTTCCATAATGAATGTAATCTTCATTACCAATTGCACCATGAGACCACTGTACATTCGTCATTTGAGTTTGAGCCCCATAATATATCACTCCTTTTTTTGCACCAATACCTTTGTCTGCCTCACCAACTGGCAAGGATGGATTACTTCAAAGGGAACATTGACTATATAAAGAAGATATTATAAAAAATGTTAAAAAGAATAGTATATTCATATAGAAGATTTTAACATATTTTATATATAAAATCAAAGATA
>CENP01082043.1_pt1 | contig 10978 bp, 10 predicted proteins | sample 361281 | NCBI WGS metagenome assembly CENP01 (sample SAMEA2591122, study PRJEB7988) | marine metagenome | biome: marine biome (ENVO:00000447); feature: deep chlorophyll maximum layer (ENVO:xxxxxxxx); material: saline water (ENVO:00002010), including plankton (ENVO:xxxxxxxx) | depth 70 m
GTAGTGATTGCAATCATATCCATAATAGCATTTTATTTTTTGGTAGATTTAGAAATTAAGAACTATTTAACTTTAGTAATATTTACTTTCTTATCCTCATTTGCACTAGGTGCACTTGGCGTAATAGCAGGTTTGTGGGCTGAAAAATTTGATCATATGGCGACTGTAACAAATTTTATTATAACTCCTCTGTCCTTTCTTTCTGGTACTTTTTACTCTATTGAAAGATTACCTGAGTTTCTTCAAACAATTAGCAAGCTAAATCCTTTTTTCTACATGATTGATGGATTCAGATATAGTTTTTTAGAGACATCTGATGGTTCAATTTTTATAGGTGCAGTTTATCTTTTTATTTTATGTATTCTTTTAGGCCTCTTGGCATATCTTTTATTAAAAAAAGGGTATAAACTTAAGAGCTAATCATGAGTTCAGTATTAAACACATACAGTAGAAAGAAAATTTCTTTTAAAAAAGGGAAGGGTTGTTATTTATACTCATCTAAAGGAAAAAAATATTTAGACTTCGTTCAAGGCATAGCTGTTAATTCTTTAGGTCACTCAAACGATTATTTAAATAAAGCAATTAATAAGCAATCTAAAAAATTATGGCATGTTTCTAATGTTTTTATAATTCCAGAACAAGAAAAGCTAGCAAAGAGGTTGACGCAAAAAACTTTCGCCGATTACGTTGTATTTCAAAATTCTGGCGCTGAAGCTACTGAAGCAGCGATTAAAATTGCAAGAAGATATTTTTATTCTAAAGGACAGCCAAAAAAAAATAGAATTCTTTGCATTAATAAAAGTTTTCATGGAAGAACCCTTGCTACTATTTTTGCAAGTAATAGTAAAAAAATGACGGAAGGTTTCTATCCAAAAGTTGATGGTTTTGATCATTTTAATTTCGGAGATCATAAAGATTTAGAAAAAAAAATAACCAAAAAAACTGCAGCAATAATGGTTGAAACAATAATGGGTGAAGGAGGAATAAAAGTGATTCCTGATTTTTGTCTAAGACATTTAAGAAAACTTTGTAACAAAAAGAAAATATTACTTATCCTGGATGAAGTTCAATGCGGTATAGGAAGAACTGGTAAATTTTTTGCTTACGAACACGCAAAAATTAAACCAGATATAGTACCAATAGCTAAAGGTATAGGAGGCGGATTTCCTATTGGTGCTTGTTTAATGACTAAAAAGGTTGCTTCAGGGATGACACCTGGTTCCCACGGCACTACTTTTGGAGGAAATCCTCTAGCTATGAGCGTGGGCAATGCAGTTCTTGATGTGATATTTAAAAAAGGTTTTTTGAGAAATGTACAGCAAACATCAAAGTATTTTCATAATGAGCTTCAAAACTTAAAAAAGAAATATCCGAAAGTCATTTTGGAAGTAAGAGGAATGGGATTATTAGTAGGCCTTAAAATTTCAAAAGATCAAAATAAATTTATTAATAAACTATTAGAAAACAAACTTTTAGCAGTTAGGGCTGCTGAAAATGTTATAAGGTTGCTTCCTCCCTTAAATGTTAAAAAGAAAAATATTGATGAGGCTGTAGCAATATTAAATAAAGTATGTAAAACTTATAAATGAAAAACTTTTTAGATATATCTGATTTATCCTCCCAAGAACTAAGAGGTATCATAGAAGAGGCTAAGAAAAGAAAGTCTGATAGAAAAGGTCTTAACAAATCTGAACCAGACAATGACAAGCCATTTAACGGAAAATCAATGATCATGATTTTTGAGAAACCTTCGACTAGAACAAGAATATCATTTGATATTGCTGTCAAACAGCTTGGAGGCTCGTCTATATTTTTAAGTCCAGAGGGAATACATTATGGTAAAGGAAATGAAACTTTAAAAGACACTGCGAAGGTATTATCTGAGTACGCTGATATTATTATGCTAAGAACTTCATCGCACGAGAATTTAAAAGAATTTGGAAAACATCTTACTATTCCCATAATCAATGGACTTTCAAACCAAAGTCATCCCTGTCAAGTTATGTCTGATATCTTAACTTTTGAGGAGAAAAAAGGAAATATAGAAGGCAAGAGTATTGCGTGGTTAGGAGACGGCAATAATAATATGTCAAACTCTCTTATTGAAGCTGCTAGTAAATTTAACTTTATATTAAAAATTGGTTGTCCAAAACAATATCAACCTAATAAAAAGATAGTCTCATGGGCAAAAAAAAATAAAACAAAACTTACGGTAACAAACGATCCTAGAGAGGCAGCAAAGAATGTTGATTGTATAATGACAGATAAATGGATTTCTATGAACGATAAAGTAAATAAAAGTAAAAAGAAAAAATCTCTAAAAAAATATCAGGTTAATAAAAAGCTAATGAGCCATGCTAAATCAGACGCTATTTTCATGCACTGTCTTCCGGTTGGAAGAGGGGAAGAGGTAACTAATGACGTTATTGACGGAGAACAATCTGTAGTTTGGACACAAGCTCTTAATAGAGTTCATGTTCAGAAAAGTATTATAAATTGGTGTTTGAACTAAGGTGTTTTAAGAGGGTTATCAGCTTTAGAGTTCATATATAAAATAACAGAAGCTCTATCTCTTTCTTTTTTTAATCCTGCAAAAGCCATCTTGGTACCTTTAACATGCACTGATGGTTTTATTAAAAAACCATTCATTTCATCAAACGTCCACTTTTTTCCATAAGCAGCTAAGGCTTTAGAGTATTTATAACCTGCAACCGCTCCAGTTTCTCTACCTATTACACTCCAAAGATTTGGGCCGATCATATTTTTTCCACCTGCAGCTATCATATGGCAAGCGCTACACTTCTTAAAAACTTTCTCTCCATGCTGAATGTCGCCCATTGCTAGGAGACTGCTTATATCAGTACTAGCCGCCACTGTAGAAGCATCGGTTGCTAAACTTTCAACCTTTTCAACTTTATATGCAGACTGGCTAGGCTTATCTACGCGAAATAAAATATCTGTGAATTTTGTAATACCAAATACGATTAAAACAGTAGCAAGAACTGAAGCAATAATTTTATTTATTTCAAAACCATTCATAAATTTGATAACTAATAATGACATATAGCATGACTAAATAAAATAAAACAAAAAATAGTCGTTTTTTTTTGCGTCTATGAGCCGCACAAATATGAGCAAGATTGCATTAATTATACCAACAAGACTTGACGCCAAGAGGCTGCCAAACAAACCTTTGAAATTAATAAACAACAAAGAGATGATTTTACACGTATATGATTTAGCTAAAAAATCTAATGTAGATGAAGTTTTGGTTGCAACACCAGATGAAGCTATAGCCCAAAAGATTAAAGATATAGGAGGCAAGGTTATTATCACAAAAACTTCTCACAAAACTGGTACTGATAGAATATATGAAGTTTTTAAAAATGAACTTAAAAGTGAGCCAGAGTTCATCATTAACCTACAAGGTGATATGCCTAATTTAGATCCTTCAGCTATAAATTATCTTGTAGATCATATTAAAAAAAAAAATTGTGAAATAGCTACACTGGCCTCAAAATTAGATAATGAAAAAGATAAGTCAGATCGAAATGTTGTTAAGGTCTCGACGAAAGAAAAAATTATAAAAAATGATAAATTTTCAGCTGCTTTAGATTTTTCAAGAGTTATAGAAAATAATATTTCAAATTTTATCTACCACCATATAGGAATTTATGCCTTTACTAACAAAGCTTTATTGAGGTATGTAAGCTTAGAAAGAACTAAACTCGAGACAGAAAGAGGATTAGAACAACTAAGAGCGCTAGAAAATAAAATGAAAATTGATGTTGGATATGTAGATCAATCTCCTTTAAGTGTAGACACTGAGAACGATCTAATAGAAATAAAGAAATTGATGGAGAGAAATGTCTAAAATTAAAATTGCCTTTCAAGGCGAACCAGGTGCATATTCACATATAGCTATTAACGAAGTTTTTAAAAATCCAGAGATAAAAACATGCTCTACTTTTGAAGAAACTTTTAAAACAGCATTCGAAGATGATTCCTATAAAATTATAATTCCATTAGAAAATTCTTTAGCTGGCAGAGTAGCAGATATCCATTATCTTCTACCAAAATATAAACTTCAGATTCATGCAGAACATTTTCAAAAAGTAGAACACAACTTATTGTCAAAAAATGATGCTGAAATGAAAGATATAAAGTGTGTTAGAAGTCACGCTCAAGCTTTAGGTCAGTGTCAAAAAATTATAATGAATAATAAATTTAAAACTATAATTTCTGCAGATACTGCGGGATCAGCAAAAGAACTCGCAGAAGGAAAAGATAAATCTATTGCAGCTATAGCCTCAAAACTATCAGCTAAAATTTATAATTTAAAAATTTTAAAAGAAAATATAGAGGATGAAAAAGGAAATGTTACAAGATTTCTTGTAATGGGAAAAAATGTTCATCAGCCAGAGTTTGAAAAAGGAAAAAAATATATTACAACTTGTATTTTTAGATTGAAGAGTGAACCTGCCGCTTTATATAAGTCTTTAGGAGGATTTGCTACTAACCAAGTTAATATGACAAAACTTGAGAGTTTTTCCGTTAAAAACACATTTGCCCAAACTAACTTTTATTTGGACTTTGAAGGACATTTAGACGAGAAACCTGTACAAAATGCAATGGAGGAACTCGGGTTTCATACGGAAAGTCTTGATATATTAGGCGTGTATCAAGCCTCAAATTTTAGGAAAAAATAGTCCACAAATTTAAATTCTAGCTTGTAGTAATCAAATCTATCTTGATATAATCATGTTGAGGTTGGCATCAGGTGGATGTTTCATAAACCCGGTCAGGTCTGAAAAGAAGCAGCCGTAGTGAAAATTTTTCAGGTTGTTGCCTGCCTCTTTTAATAAAATGAATAATAGTAAAATTTTAGCTTTAAAATACAGACCTCAAGAATTTAAAGATTTAATAGGCCAAGAAGTTATCGCACAAACTATTGTTAATGCCATTAAGCTGGGCAAGACCCCTAATGCATATCTTTTGACAGGTATCAGAGGAATTGGAAAAACTACTACAGCCAGGTTAATAGCAAAAGCTTTAAATTGTATTAAAAATTCTGATAGTTCTAAAAAATGTTCCCCAGAGTCTTTTTGCGATACTTGTAAAGAAATAGTTAGTTCTAATCACATTGATGTTCTTGAAATGGATGCTGCCTCAAAAACTGGTATTGACGACGTAAGAGAGCTTATTGAAAATTCTAAGTATAGTCCGACTAGCGCTAGTTATAAAATTTTTATAATTGATGAAGTTCACATGCTTTCAAAACAAGCATTTAATGGACTACTTAAGACTTTAGAGGAACCACCTGAAAGATTAAAATTTATTCTTGCAACCACTGAGGTAAGAAAGATACCAGTAACAATTTTATCAAGATGTCAAAGATTTGATTTGAAAAGAGTAAATTTGCAAAAGCTTTTTTTGCACATAAAAGATATTTCAAAAAAAGAGGTTGGAAAGATTTCTGATGAAGCACTTAAAATTATCGCTAGAGCATCTGAAGGTTCCGTCAGAGACGCATTATCATTGTTAGATAGAGCATTAATTACTGAAGGTTCCGGTAAAGATAAAGAAATTAACGATCAAGACGTAAGAAAAATGCTTGGCTTAGCTGACAGAAGTAAAATTATTCATCTATTTAAAGAGATTCTTAGTGGTGAGCAAAAAAAAGCTGTAGATTTTTTGAAAGAAATGATCGAGGAAGGTTTAGATGCGAGATATTTTCTGAACGATATATTAGAAATACTTCATTTGTTTAGTAGAAGGGTAAATCTAGGCCCTATTGAAAAAGATAACTTAATTTCAGAGTCTGAAATTAAAATGATTGATGATTATTCCAAAAATTTAAATATGCAAGATTTAGGATTATTTTGGCAGCTAACCATCAAAACTATAGATGATCTTAAACTAGTATCTAATGAAAATTTATCTTTGGAAATGTACATTTTACAATTAATTCATTTAAAAGATATTGAAAGCACTAAAGATATTAAGATAAATGATCAAGAGATTAAAGATAATGGAAATTTTAAAAAAATTGACAATCAAATTGAATCTGATGAGCCAAAAGACAAAAAAAAAATAAAAAACATAACTACGAGTCAACTTAAAAACACTGAGCAAATTCAAATCAGTCAATCAAAAAAAATTGAAGTCCAAAAAAATATTCAAATTGAAAAATTTGAAGATTTAATAAAACTTGCCGAGAAAGAAAAAGAAATAGAACTTAAATACGACCTAGAGCGAAACGTAAGACTGGTTAACTTTCAGAAAGGAAAAATAGATATAGGATTCAATGAGAAGTTAAACAAAGATTTTATTAAATTGCTTACAGAAAAATTACTTGTCTGGACCGGAGAAAGATGGATAATTTCCTTAAGCAAAACTTCTGGTGCGAAAACTTTCTACGAAAAAAATTTAGAAAATAGGTCTGCAAACGTATCAAAAGAAAAAAATAGTAAATTAGCAAAAGAAATATTTTCAACTTTTTCAGATGCTAAACTAGTTGATGTTAAAGAGGAAAAAGATGAATGATTTTACAGACATGCTTTCAAAAGCAAAAGTAATGCAGGAAAAAATGAAAGAACTCCAAGACAAAATTAAAAAAATTGAAGTAGAGGGAGAAGCAGGAGGAAATTTGGTTAAAGTAATTCTAACCGGCGATTATGAGATGAAATCAATTATAATAAGTGAAGATGCAAAAAAAGAGAGCAGAGAAGTAATTAATGATTTGATAAAAGCAGCTTACAATAATGCTAAAGAGAATCTTAAGAAGAAGTCTTCTGAGGAGTTATCAAATCTTACTGGAGGTATTCAACTTCCATTTGATATTAAACCACCTTTTTAAATGAGCAACAACATTCCAGAGATAGAAGAGCTTATAAAACAATTTTCAAGACTACCGGGTTTAGGACCTAAGTCAGCTAAAAGGATTATACTTAAACTTATTAATAATAAAGATAGCATGGTTAAACCATTAGCTCAGTCATTATCAAAAATTTATAAAAATGTAGTGAGGTGTATAAATTGTGGTAATTTAAAAATTATAGATAGAGTTTGTATTTGTGAGGAAGTAAGCAAATTTGATAAAATTTGCGTTGTTGAAAATCTTGCTGATATGTGGGTAATTGAGTCTGCAAATATATACAAAGGTTATTTCCATATTCTGGGAGGCACACTTAACTCTAATGAAAATTATGAAAAAAAAAATTTATTAATAGATTCTCTTGTTAAAAGAATAAAAAAAAATAGTTTAAAGGAAGTGATTATCGCAACAAGTGCTACTGTTGAAGGTCAAACCACAGCTCATTATATAGAGGATTCGATTAAAAATGATAAAATAAAAATTACAAAATTAGCTCAAGGTCTACCAGTTGGAGGAGAAATTGAGCAACTGGATGATGGAACGCTTTTTTCTGCCTTTAAAAATAGAGTTCCAGTTACAAACGATTAATTAATATTAGATTTTTTTTCTAATCTTCTCTCATGCAGCAAAGGTTCAGTATATCCTGAGGGTTGGTCTTTACCTTTAAAAACCAGATCACATGCAGCCTTAAACGCTATTGAATTCTCGAAGTCATCAGACATTTTCTTGTAACTTGATTTTTCAGAACTATCATTTTGTTCATCAACAATCCTAGCCATTTTTTTCATTACTTCCATCACTTGATCTTTTGTACAGACACCATGATAAAGCCAGTTTGCCATATGTTGTGAAGATATTCTCAATGTTGCTCTATCTTCCATCAGGCCTACATTATTTATATCAGGAACTTTTGAACAACCAACTCCCTGATCAATCCATCTTACTACATACCCTAAAATTCCTTGGGCATTATTTTCTAATTCTTTATTAATTTCTTCAACAGACCAATTTGGCCTATCTGCGATTGGTATTTCTAAAATTTTATCCAATTTCGCTTTTTTTCTCTTTTTTATTTCAATCTGTTTTTTAAATACATTTACTTCATGATAATGGATTGAATGAAGCGTTGCAGCCGTTGGTGATGGCACCCAAGCGCAATTAGCACCTGAGTTTGGGTGAACAATTTTTTGCTTCATCATATCCGACATTCTATCTGGCATCGCCCACATGCCCTTACCTATTTGGGCTACTCCAGAAAATCCACAAGAAAGACCTATGTCAACATTCCAATCTTCATAAGTATTAAGCCAAGAAGATTTCTTCATATCTCCTTTAAAAATCATAGGTCCAGCTTCGAAAGAGGTATGCATCTCATCTCCTGTTCTGTCTAAAAAACCTGTATTGATAAAAACTATTCTTTCTTTTACTTTTCTAATACATTCCTTCAAGTTAACAGTCGTTCTCCTCTCCTCATCCATAATGCCTACTTTAATTGTGTACTTTTTAAGATTTAAAGTTTTCTCTACTTTTTCAAACAAATCATTTGTAAACGAAGCTTCATCTGGTCCGTGCATTTTTGGTTTAACTATATAAACCGAACCTGTTCGAGAATTTTTTCTATTTTTAAAATCATGTAATGCACACATTGTTGAAAAAAAAGCATCCATGATTCCCTCTGGAATTTCAGATCCATCCTTTAAAATTATTGCAGGATTAGTCATAAGGTGACCAACATTTCTATTTAAAAGCAAAGCTCTTCCATGCAATTTAAATTTAACACCTTTTGGACTCATATACTCTCTATCTGGTTTAAGTTCTCTAGTAAATTTTTTCCCATTTTTTTCCATTTCAGTTTTAAGATTGCCTTTCATTATGCCAAGCCAATTTCTGTAACATTTTATTTTATCTTCTCCATCTACAGCAGTAACAGAGTCTTCATTGTCTATAATTGTAGAGATCGCAGATTCAACTATAACATCTGAGATATTAGCTTTATCAACTTTTCCGATTATATGTTCTGGATTAATAATTATATCAATATGTAGATTGTTATTTTTTAGTAAAACAGAGGATGGACTCTCTTTGCTTCCATTATATCCAACAAATTGATTTTTATCTTTTAAAAAATATTTTTTATTATTAATTTGTAAGTTTATTTGATCATCAGTAATTTTAATTTTATCAATTTCAGTCCACTTTACATCTTTGATAGCAAATACTTTATCTAAAAAATTTCTGACATACTTAATAACTTTGTCACCTCTTTTTGGGTTATAAGTGCTGCTTCTTTCTCCTTCGATTACATCTGTTCCATATAAAGCGTCATATAAACTGCCCCAACGAGCATTTGCAGCATTTAATGCATATCTTGCATTATCCACTGGTACAACTAGTTGAGGACCAGCAATTGATTTAATTTCTTCATCAACATTCGAAGTACTAATTTTAAAATCCTCTTTCTCATCTACGAGATAATTAATTGATTTTAAAAAAGCTAAATATTCATCATTATTAAAATCAGTGTCCTTTTTTGAGACATGCCAAGCATCTATCTTTTTTTGTATCTCAAGTCTTTGCTTTAGCAACTTTTTGTTAATTGTAGATAAATTATGAACAATATCGTCAAACTTTGACCAAAATTTATTGGGATCAATATCTGTGCCTGGAATAACTTCTTTCTCTATAAATTCTACTAATTTAGAATCAATTTTTAAATTTCCTTTTTTTATTTTTTGCATATTAAATAATAAACCGATTGTATTCTTTTAAAAAGGGAATTATGTTAAAATCCTTAGAAAATTATGAAAAATTATCTAGATTTTGAAAAAGAAATTAAGCTTTTAGAAGAGAAAAGAGATACGCTAAAAAGTCCTTTTGGCTCAGAGGGAATTTCTGAGGTAGACACGCAAAAAATCAAAGAGACCCAAGAGCAAATTAATGAAAAACTGAAAGAGATTTATACAAATCTAAATAGTTGGGAAAGAACTTTAGTTGCTAGACATGAGGACAGGCCTAAAGCAAACTTTTATATAAAAAAAATTTTCTCAAACTTTTCACCCTTATCTGGAGATAGATTTTTTGGTGATGATAAATCTGTAATAGCCGGTTTCGGTATCATTGATAAAAAATCAGTTTTAGTTATTGGTCAAGAAAAAGGAGAAGATCTTAATAGTAGAATTGAAAGAAATTTTGGAATGATGAAACCAGAAGGATACAGAAAGTGTATAAGATTAATGAAACTAGCTGACAGATTTGAAATTCCCGTTGTTACTTTTATTGACACTCCAGGAGCTTATCCTGGCATTGGTGCAGAGCAAAGAGGCCAAGCAGCAGCAATCGCTAACTCAATAGAGAGTTGCATGTCTTTAAAAGTTCCAAATATTTCAATTATAATAGGCGAAGGAGGCTCGGGTGGAGCAATTGCTTTAGCATCTTCTAATAAAGTAATAATGTTAGAAAATTCTATTTACTCTGTAATTTCACCAGAGGGATGCGCTTCTATACTTTGGAGAGATCCAAGTAAATCTTTACAAGCAGCAGAGGCAATGAAACTCACTGCTAAAGATTTATTAAATCTAGGAATCATAGATGAAATTATAGACGAGCCTTTGGGAGGCGCACATAGAAATTCAGATGCAATTGCAGATGAGGTAAAATTTTCAATTATCAAAAGTCTAAAATTTTTTGAGAACTCATCAAAAGAGGAAATTTACCAACACAGAAAAGAAAAATTTTTGAAGATAGGAAGAGATAAAGGATTTGTACGATCATCACATCATACTGGTCAAGGATTGGACTATCAGGAACCAAAATTCGCAAAAGTCAAGAGGCATTTGATTAAAAATAAATATATTTATTTAAGTTTTAGTCTGCTTTTTATTGTATCAATTATAACCATATTCAATTGATATATGTTGCAAAATAGACAATTTACTAATTTTTATTGTTTTTTCTAAAAAACACATCTTGACATCAATACTACATACGTATTAAAGGGGCGAGGTTAGTAAATTTTTACTAATTAAAGTTAATAACAAATAAGGAAAAGTAAACAATGAGTGCACTAAAAGGCAAAGTAAAGTGGTTCAATGGTACTAAAGG
>CENP01068618.1_pt1 | contig 10972 bp, 11 predicted proteins | sample 361281 | NCBI WGS metagenome assembly CENP01 (sample SAMEA2591122, study PRJEB7988) | marine metagenome | biome: marine biome (ENVO:00000447); feature: deep chlorophyll maximum layer (ENVO:xxxxxxxx); material: saline water (ENVO:00002010), including plankton (ENVO:xxxxxxxx) | depth 70 m
AAAACTCAATAATACAATAAGTAAAAAGTTAGAAATTGCCAACCTTCTTAAATCTACAATATTTCCTTTTCCTTTTTGATTTCCAACACGTATCATCGCAGTTACCCCTAATCCAAGAGCGACCATATATGTCATGGAGGTCAGATTAAGTGCAATTTGGTTGGCCGCTTGTGGGTTTTTTCCCAAGAGTCCTGACATCCAAATTGCCGAAGTAAAAAAAGTAACTTCAAAAAACATTTGAAGCGCTGAGGGAAGGCCCAGGGAAAAAATTCTATTGAAAATTGATTTGTTTAATCTCACTCTAAAAAGCTTGCGGTTGTATCTTCTAAAACTAATTTTATTCTTTACGTTAATTACCATAAACAAAACCATTGCCCATCTAGAAATCAAAGTGCCCAATGCCGCACCCTCAACTCCTAATTCAGGAAAACCATAAAGTCCAAATATCAATAAGTAGTTTAAAATTACATTGATTAAATTACCCAAAAGGGTTGCAAACATTGCCAAACGGGTCTGAAACAAACCCTCAGCAAATTGTCGAAGTCCTTGAAAACCTACAAGAGGTACCAAAGAGAGTGCTACCCAAAAAATATAAGGCATTGCCAAAATGACAACCTCAGTCGGTTGACCCATTTGAGAAGACAAGGGCTGTGCCCAAAGAACCAATATAGCCAGTAAGAGTCCTAAACCAAAACATATAATTAATCCGTGAACAAATACATACCTGACTTTTTTATGATTATTGGCACCAAAAGCTTCTGCAATCATGGGAGTTATGGCAGTAGAGAATCCAATCCCTAGGGACATGGCGACAAAAATGAAGCTATTACCAAGAGAAACAGCAGCCAATTCGGCTGGTCCCAATTGACCTACCATAATATTATCAATGAGCTGTACCACGGTATGCCCTAACATTCCCACAATAACTGGATAGGCTAATTTAAGATTAGTACTAAATTCTCTTGTATAACTATTAAGGTTCATCAATACATTATATGATTAGTGAGAAAATCTCATTGAATACCTATTTGATCAGTAAGATAAACTAAGGCTGTCATAGATGCTGCTCCCAACTCTAATTCCCTTTTATTGATCTGATCAAAAGTATCCATCTCAGAATGTTGATGAATAAAATATCTTTGTGAGTCTGTTCTCAAACCCGCTAAAACTTTTGCTTTTCCTTTGAGTTTTTTCACATCAGCTCCACTTCCTTTTCGCTCAAAATGATTTATATAATAAGGGTCGAAAAAAGTCTTCCATTTTATGATTTTATCGTAATACTTATCATCAGTATCAAAGCTAAATCCTCTTGGAGTAAAACCTCCTGTATCAGACTCTAATGCCAAAATATGCTGTTCTTTATTTTTTTTGACACTATTCGCATAAGCAATAGCTCCCTTCAATCCGTTTTCTTTATTGGCAAATAATACTATCCGGATAGTATTTTTGGGTTTATAATCATCCATACTTAGTAATCGCATTACTTCCATTGTCTGAACCACTCCAGCTCCATCATCATGCGCACCATCACCCAAATCCCATGAATCCAAGTGAGCTCCAACCAAGATTATTTTTTCAGGGGATTCTGATCCTTTAATTTGGGCGATAACATTGTAAGATTTGACATCGGGATAGTTTCTACAATTTTGTTTTATAAAAAATCTCAATCTAGGGTTCAATGCAATCATAGAACTTAGTAACTGAGCATCATTAGTACTTATCGCTGCCGCTGGGATTCGCTTATTGGTTGGTAAGTCTCCATAACTCATAACATCAGTGTGCGGATAATCATCCATTCTAAAGTTCATTGAACGAACAATCATTGCTACTGCTCCGTATTTTGCCGCCTCAGCAGCACCACTGTAACTTTGATCAACTGCAGCCGCATAAGCCTCGAGGGCATTTACTTTCCGTTCATCCATAGGACGATTGAAAAAAACAATTTTACCTTTTATTTTTTCTTTACCCAATTTTGATAAATCATCAATACCTCTAACTTCAACAACATTTGCTCTTATACCAATTGAAGGCGTAGAAATAGAACCGCCTAAGGCACAAATATTTACATTGATTGTGTTCCCCGGACTGGATTCAATATTGGCGTACTCAAAAGTACCCCTGACCCATTTAGGAACCATTACAGCTTGTAACCAAACAGAATCTAATGGCAATGAATCAAGTTCTTCTTTGGCCCATTTGATGGCGCGCTCTGCGTTTAATGAACCAGATAAACGCCCTCCAATTTGATTAGTAAGGTGATCTAACCAATCGTAACTTTTCCCTACAGCAAGTACTTGCGAAAAAATATTCTTGATTTTAGTTTTATGCAGCTCATCATTTTGAGCAAATAGACAGGTAGTACTGAACAAAAAAGCAGTCAATATTTTTAGGATCATAAACTAAGATTTGAGTTTGGATGCAAATCGTTGAATATCAAACTCTGTGACTGGATTCGCACCAAGTATCATTAGTCTTTCAACTACATTTTTAAGTTCTCTAATATTTCCCGTCCAAGGATAATCCTTCAGTTGATCAATTGCACCTTTGGAAAAGGATTTTGATTCAAGACCCTGTTCAACTATTAAGTTTTTGACGAAATAATCCACTAAGAGAGGAATGTCATTCTTTCTTTCTTTCAGTGGAGGTACTTCTATCAGTATAACTGCCAAACGATGATATAGATCCTCACGGAACTTTCCTTCTTCAATTTCTTTTATTAAATTTTTATTTGTAGCGGCAATAACGCGAACATCTACTTTAATATCCTTTTCGCCCCCCACTCTTTGAATTTTATTTTCCTGAAGCGCTCTAAGAACTTTAGCCTGGGCAGCAAGGCTCATATCAGCCACCTCATCTAAAAACAGGGTACCTCCGTTAGCGATTTCAAACTTTCCCGGACGATCTTTTATGGCAGAAGTAAAGGCTCCTTTAATATGACCAAACAGCTCACTTTCAATCAATTCAGCAGGAATAGCAGCACAATTTACCTCCACAAAAGGGGATCCAGAGCGATTACTTTTTTGATGTAAGTGGTGAGCAACCAGCTCTTTCCCCGTGCCATTTTCTCCAGTAATTAAAACCCTAGCACCTGTTCGAGAAACCTTTTCAATCAATTTATGGATTTCTTCAATCTTATCGGAGTCTCCAATCATCTCATACTTTTTGGCAATTCTTTTCTTTAAACTTTTGTTTTCTAAAACTAAGTTCTTGATTTGTAAAGCATTTCTTACAGCCGTAAGCAAGCGATTCAAATCTGGAGGTTTGGAGATAAAATCATAGGCCCCAGATTTCATGGCCTCTACTGCAGTAGAAACATTACCATGCCCAGTCAACATTATGAAGGGAACATTAATTCCATTCTCTCTGGTTTTTTGTAAAACTTCTACTCCATCCATTTTTGGCATTTTAATATCACACAGTACAAGGTCAAAATCTTCCTTATTAAGTGCATTGAACCCTAGTTTTCCATCTTCACATTCAGTAATTAGATAGTCTTTGTTTTCTTCTTCCAAAATTCGGATCAATACCCTTCTAATAGGCTCTTCATCCTCAATCAATAATATTTTTTTCATTGGGTCTCTTGCATATCATTCTTTAGCGTAACTACTCTTTGGGGAAAAGGGATCTCTATATTTAATTCCTTAAGCTTTTCGAAAATTTTAAATCTCAAATCACTTTTTACAACATTAGCCTCAAAACTTTTATTCATTGAAAAGAAAAGCTGAAACATCAAAGCACTATCTCCATAATCTTCAAACAGTAAAAAAGGTTCAGGATTTTTAAGAACCTTATTGTGACTACCGGCTATTTCAATAACTTTTTGTTTCAATAATTCAACATTTGTATTGTAAGACACTCCAAAATGAATAGACTCTTTAGTGAGCGTTCCATTTTCTGTCCAGTTGTAAAGTATAGAAGTTAAAAATTTATGATTGGGGATAATCAACACCTTATTATCTCTGGTAACAGCCCTGGTAGTTCGCAACATTATATTTTCAACCTTACCCACTTGACCATCAACCTGTATGACATCTCCAACATGTACAGTTTGATCTGCCAATATAGAAATTCCAGAAAAAACATCTTGAATCAAGGTTTGTAAAGCCAAACTAACCCCTACCAAAAGTGCAGCTGATGCAGCAAAAATAGTACTGACATTTACCCCTACATTATCCAAGGTAATAAGGATTACAATTAAATAAACAAAGTAGTTGAAAAAGGTAAAAATTCCTCTAAACTTAAGCTTTGCGTCGTTGTTCAAAGTTCTAAATAGAATACGACGTAAGACATTTAGAAACAAGTAGGTCAGAAAAAAAACAGCTATTATAATCAAAATTGATTTTGGAGTAAGAATAATATCACTCCCTATTCTAATCTGATAATTAAAAAAATCGATTATTTTTTGCATGCTATTTAATCAATACTAAGATACTACAAAAACAAAACCCACCCTTATTTTCTAAGGATGGGAAAAATTGCTATGAAAAAGAAACAACACTAAATAATTAGTGTTTATCAAATATATATATTTTTTCTTAGATCAGATCTTTTATGCAAACATGTCCTTCACCTTTTCAAAAAATGATTTGTCAGATTTGTCTGGATTGGGGGTAAAGTTTTCATCTTCAAGCATTTTTTGAAAAAACTGCTTTTGTTCCTTATTTAAGGTTTTGGGTGTCCAAACATTGACATGGACCAAAAGATCTCCCTTTCCATAACTGTTAATATCTGGTATGCCTTTCCCTCTCAATCTCAATGTTTTTCCTGATTGTATTCCAGATTCAAGTTTAATTCTTACTTTTCCTTCAAGTAAATTGATTTCTTTCGATACTCCCAATGCCGCTTCTGCAATACTTATATAGAGGTCAAAATGGAGATGATTGCCTTCACGAACAAAACTATCATCTGGCATTTCCTCAATCAAAACTAATAAATCTCCAGAAATTCCATTACCTGCGGCTTCATTACCTTTTCCAGTAACCTTCAATTGCATTCCGTCCTCCACTCCAGCTGGAATTTTTATAGACACAGCCTCTTCATTCTCTAACATTCCATTGGCATCACTACCTGAGGGTCTGTAGGAGATAACTTGTCCACTTCCATTACATTTTGGACAAGTTGAAGCGCTTTGCATTCTCCCCAAGATTGTGTTAGTAACCCGCATCACCTGTCCCCTACCTTTACAAGTTCCACATGTAGTATAACTTACTCCAGATGCTTGTATTTTTCTTATGACCTTAATTTTTTTTTCTACTCCGTTAACTACCTCATAAAGAGAGAGCTGAACTCTAATTCTTAGATTGCTTCCCCTTCCTCTAGTTTGCGATTGACCAAATCCACCATAACTGCCACCACCAAAAGCACTACCAAAAATATCTCCAAATTGACTGAAAATATCATCCATATTCATCCCTCCTCCTGCTCCAAAGCCCCCCGACTCAAAAGCTGAATGACCATATTGGTCATATTGGGATTTTTTGTTAGGGTCACTCAAAACTTCATAGGCCTCTGCTGCCTTTTTGAAATTGGCCTCGGCTTCTTTATCTCCAGGGTTTTTGTCCGGGTGAAATTCAATCGCTTTTTTTCGGTAGGCCTTTTTTATTTCACTGGCCGAAGCTCCCTTTGACAAGCCTAAAATTTCGTAAAAATCTTTTTTCATCTGATTTATTGTCCTACAACCACTTTGGGAAATCTGATAATTTTATCTCCCAACTGATAACCCTTTTCTGTTACATCTATGATTTTTCCTTTCAGGGAGGGATCGGTAGCTGGGATCAGTGTAATGGCTTCGTGATTTTCAGCATCAAATGCGTCTCCAACCTGAGTCTCAGTAACTATCAAACCATTACTTTTTAATATATCCCCTATCTTGTTATTAATTAACACAAAACCCTCGATATGAACTTGCAGATCTTTGGGTGTCTGATCAATAGCTCTCTCAAAGTCATCCAAAACAGGAAGTAAGTTACTGATTACTTCCTGACCAGCAGTTTTAAAAAGCTCAATTCGCTCCCTTGAGGTTCGTTTTTTGAAATTTTCAAACTCAGCAAATAACCTTAAGTATTTATCCTTCTCCTGATTGAGGTTTCCTTTCAATTCCTCTAGCTCTTGGGAAACGTTTGCCTTGCTGCTTTTTTTCTCAGAAGTAGGTTTTTTTGCTTTAGCTTTTAATTTGGGTTTTGACGTTTGTTTTGCCATAACTAATATTTAAGTAATATCACTCAAAATTATTGCCAACTGATTTTTTTTGCCAAAATGTCACCCCTTTTTATTAAATAAGTCTTCCATAGCATCTGATAAAAATGAAAAATGGAACCTAAATCCTTTTGACAAAATCAAATCCGCACTTATTTTTTGACTTCCTAAAATCAAAATAGAACGTTCCCCCATTATAATTTTTAAAAATATAGCTGGAATATTTGGCAAGAAAACTGGTCGTCTTAACACCTTACCTATTTCTCTCATTAAGGTTCTTTGAGAAACAGGATGGGGAGCAACAGCATTAAAAGTTCCCTCCCAATCTTCTTCGACAGCAGCAATGAATAATCTTGACAAATCTTCAATATGAATCCAACTTTGCCATTGATTTCCGCTAGCGAATGCAGTTCCCAAAAACAGTTTTACAGGTAGGGTAAGTTGTGACAACAAGCCCATTCCGTTGGCTAAAACCAATCCGATTCTTAAAATGGACAAATGATTTGTAAACTGTTTAAAAGCTTTTAATTCACTTTCCCAAGCCAGAGTTACACTCTGTAAAAAATTCTCTTCAACCAAAGAAGTTTTTTCATCATGGGTGGCCTCCAAGCTATTAGGATAAATTCCAATTGCCGAAGCACAAACAATATTTGTCATCTTAAGATTTTGGATTTCCATTTCCTTTCTCAAAAGTTGGGTACTCTTCACCCTACTATCTAAAATCTCCCTTTTGTTTTTGGAAGTCCAAGGTTTTGAAATACTCGCTCCTGCCAAATGAATAATTGTATTGACGCCCTCAAAACATCCTCCATCAATCTCTCCAATTTCGGTATTCCAATAAAACCCTTTAATGGTTTTTGAGTCAATTAATTTTTGCTTTCGAGTAGTTAAAAAATGTACTATAATATTTCGTTTCTCAGCTATAGCAATTATATTTTTACCAATAAGACCAGTAGCACCAGTAATTAATAATTTCATTTACAATTTTTGGTAAAAATAAGTTAAACCAATTTTATAGCTCTCAACATTTCACGTTTTCCAGGGGGGCCCTCCAATCGCTCAACAGAAAATCCCACTTTTTCTAAATCCCTCCTGACTTGACCCTTGGCACAATAACTGACCCAAACTCCCTCAGGCTTGAGCATATTAAAACAAATTGCAAGGGCTTTTTCGTCCCACATCTCCGGTTGAGCGTGGTATCCAAATGAATCATAAAAAAGAACATCAAAAAATTGTTCAAACCTCATTTCCAAAAAGTCACCCTTGATTTTTTGGAAGGAAAAATTATTTGTTCTGTGTATAGAGTTCCATTCTAGGTTGTGTAATTGATCAAAAAAATCATGATACTTTGCCACTGGAAGAGTACATTTCATTTTAAGAGTCTTAATTTCATTATTGGTTAGTGGGAACTTTTCAATAGATAAATAATCAACAGAAAGTTCATGGGTCATTGAGAAAATATAGCTTAGATATGCATTTAGACCTGTACCCAAACCCATTTCAAAAATCTTTAGATGCTTTTTTCTGGTAGTTTCCAACCAAAAGCCCAATCCTCTATTAATATATATATGATTTGACTCTGTTAATGCTCCATTTTTAGAATGATAGGTCTCATTTAATTCATCAACAAAAATTGAGGGTGACCCATCTTTTGTTATAATAATTTTTTTTTTCATAATATGGCATTGGGAATTATTATTAAAAAAGATTTGATAGGGTATTTGCTAATTAAGAAGATTTTTCAGATTAAATAAATTAATTTCAAATTATTGATTAATGTGTTAAAAAAACAATAAACAAAATAAATTATTAATACTAAAAAAAGTAATTTTGAAATTATTTTAATCTAAAATGAAAATAGAAAAAGCCTTGGTATCTAAGTTGTCCTCTGTGGATTTTAATAATCTGACATTTGGGTCTGTTTTTTCAGACCATATGTTTATATGCAAATATAAAAATGAAAAATGGCAGACTCCAGAAGTTATTCCATATCAATCCCTTTCATTTGAACCTTCTATGAGTGTGCTTCATTATGGACAAGCTGTATTTGAGGGTATGAAAGCTTTCAAGGATGGTGATGGAAAAGTATGGCTTTTTCGACCTGATCATAATTTTAAAAGGATCAACCGCTCCTCCGAGAGACTTCAAATTCCGCAATTTCCAGAAAAGCATTTTTATAGTGGATTAAAAACACTACTTGATCTAGATAAAGATTGGATCAAACCCGGAATTGAAAACTCATTGTACATTCGCCCATTCGTTTTTTCTAGTCAAGCTGGGGTACAAGCCTCCCCATCCAAGGAGTATACTTTTATAATAATATGCTGTCCAGTTAAGGCTTACTATGGAGGCGAAGTAAATGTTTTGATTGAGGAAGAATACAGTAGGGCTGCAGATGGAGGTGTAGGTTTTACAAAAGCCGCAGGAAACTATGCTGCGCAATTCTATCCTACAGCCTTAGCCCAAAAACAAGGTTATCAACAAATTGTATGGACTGATGCCAAATCACATGAATACCTGGAGGAGGCTGGAACCATGAATATTTTTTTTAGGATTGATGACAAACTGGTTACTGCACCCACCAATGACCGAATATTAGACGGAGTAACGCGAAAAAGTATTATTAAAATAGCACGAGATGCTGGAATTGATGTAGAGGTACGTCCCATTAAAATTACTGAAATAGTTCAGGCATCCAAAAATGAATCACTTAAAGAAATGTTTGGCAGTGGGACTGCAGTAGTAATTACCCCCATAAAAAGTTTTGGGTATAAAGGCAATAACTATAAACTCCCAGTGTTGGATAACCCCATTTCAAAACAGTTGAAAGATAAAATCATATCGATTCAATATAATATTACTAATGATCCCTATGGATGGAGGGTCTCCCCTAATTAATCTTTTTTTAATATCGAAGAAATATTTGGTTTAAAGTAATTAGGTCCTTTTAGAATCTTACCGTCCTCGCGATAAATGGGTTTTCCGTCAGAGCCCAGCTTACTCATATTACTCCGTTGAATTTCTTCAAACACTTCTGAAATTTTGTGCTGCATTCCATGAGACAAAATAGTACCACACAAAATGTAAAGCATATCTCCCAATGCATCTGCGACCTCCACTGGATCATTGTTTTGGGCTGCTTCAAGATATTCTTCGTTTTCCTCTTTCATTAAATTGTACCTGAGAATAATCTTTTGTTCAGAGACATCCACAGTGGGTGACTTTGCAGATTCTATTCCGAAAGCATTATGGAATTCTTCTACTGCATTTATTTCATCTTCTATCATTTGTAAATTTTAATATAAAGTAATAAGGGTCAATGTTTTTTTCTAATTTAGGAAAAAATTGAAAATGTTTAGTCAAGGACAACTATGGTTTGCTTTATTTTTTGTGATCGTTTTTGTTTCACTTATGATTCTTTCTTACCGAAAAGACTACAAAAACCATAAAATACATTATAAAGGAAGCCTTAATATTTTTATAGTATTTGTCATTAGTATAGGTATCCTTTTTCTCATCAAACACCTTACTCAAAATTATTAACTTAAACCATGAAACAAGTTTTAATTGTTTTTATTGGAGGTGGTCTCGGTACAGTGATGCGATTTCTAACCAGTAAAATTATACCATATTCAGGTAAAGGGTTTCCATGGAGTACTTTTAGTGCCAATATGATCGGTTGTTTAATAATTGGGGTTATAACTGGCTATTTTTTGAGGAATATTTCTGAAAATCAATCCGAATGGATTCTTTTTGCAACTATAGGTTTTTGTGGTGGTTTTACTACATTCTCATCTTTCGCAAATGAAAATTTTTTGTTACTACGTGAAGATAATTATATTATTATGTTGATTTACAGTATTTTAAGTGTTTTATCTGGTATTTTAATGATTTATCTAGGAATTATGCTTGAAAGGTATTTTCATTGATTTTTTGAATATTTCTTAAAATTTACTTAAATAATTATTATACCCCTATCAATTAGGGGGGTGTTATTTTAAAATAATAAAAATTTGTATTTGACCCCTAATATTTTGATGGTTACATATCTATTAATATACATTTGGAAAAAATATTAATAAAACATTATGTTAAATCTTTTACTAATTAATTCGACAACAGCTGTTGAGGTCAATGATGACTTCACCATGCTATGGATCCTACTATCTGGTATCCTAGTATTTTTCATGCAAGCTGGATTCACGCTTGTTGAATCTGGTTTTACTCGTTCCAAGAATGCAGTAAATATTGCAATGAAAAATATTCTTGATATTTCTGTAGGAACTATCTCTTATTGGGTCATAGGTTACGGCCTCATGTATGGATCATCCAATGGGTGGATCGCTACATCAGGTTTATTTTTTAATCCTGGGGATGGAGCTCATGACGTATTTTTCCAGACAGTTTTCTGCGCAACTGCAGCAACAATTGTGTCTGGAGCAATTGCAGGTAGAACAAAATATACTACCTATGCTTTATTTACAATCTTTCTAACCGCTATTATATATCCAATTTCTGGTGGATGGCAATGGAACGGCGATGGATGGTTAGCTAATCTTGGCTTCATCGATTTCGCAGGTTCTTCTATTGTGCATTCTGTTGGTGGATGGGCTGCACTTGTTGGTGCCTGGATGGTTGGACCAAGGCTTGGTAAATATGTAGACGGAAAATCAAATGTCATTCCAGGTCACAACCTTTTACTTGGTGCACTTGGTGTATTCATTCTTTGGTTAGGATGGTTTGGCTTTAATGGTGGTTCTCAATTGGCTTGGGGAGG
>CENP01239019.1_pt1 | contig 10967 bp, 8 predicted proteins | sample 361281 | NCBI WGS metagenome assembly CENP01 (sample SAMEA2591122, study PRJEB7988) | marine metagenome | biome: marine biome (ENVO:00000447); feature: deep chlorophyll maximum layer (ENVO:xxxxxxxx); material: saline water (ENVO:00002010), including plankton (ENVO:xxxxxxxx) | depth 70 m
CAGAGTATACAAAGAATTTAACTGGTGGGGTTCATAATGTTTTTATAGATAATAATCATGTTTATGCGCTAAGTAATGGTGAAAAATATTATATAATAAATATAAATGACCCTGCTAATCCAAAACAAGTTGGAATGTTTGAAGTTGGTAAGGAAGGCCAATCAATTCACGATGTGTGGATTGAAAACGGTATAGCATATTCATCAAACTGGAGAGATGGTGTTTATTTAGTTGATGTTGGAAATGGAATTGCAGGAGGCTCCCCTTCGAACCCCGTCTCCTTTGGAAACTACTCGTATGATACTGGAGCACATCACGCAACATTTCCATATAAAAGTAAGTCAACAGGTAAATTTTATACTGTACTTGGAGATGAAATTTTCCCAAAAGGTGTGAATCCAAATGGAACAAATGAAACTGCAGGATTTCTTCACTTTGTAGACTTCACGGATCTAAAAAATCCAGTTGAGGTAGCAAAATATGAACTTCCAACTCACGGTTCGCACAACTATTGGATAGAAGATGACATTCTTTACGTTGCCATGTATACTGGAGGTTTGAGAATAGTTGACTTAAGTGGTGATCTATTAGGAGACCTATATAAACAAGGTCGAGAAATAGGATATCTTTTAACAGGCAATCCAAATGGATATATTCCAAATGATACTATGGTTTGGGGTGCACAGCTTTACAAGGGACATGTTTTTTATTCAGATTTTAATTCTGGCCTTGGGGCAGCTAAAGTTTCAACTAACAAGCCAGACAACAGTAAAGCAAATACATATATTGAGTAATCATATATGAAAAAGTTTTATTTTTTTTTGTCAACGATACAATATTGTTTACACATAAGGTGTAAAATAATATTTTCCTTTTTTTTATTACTTACCATAAATGGTCTTGTTGCGCAAAACTACTATTTATATGTTGCATCTGAATCAGATGACACTGTATCACTTTTGAAATTTGACGGAAACAAGATTAATGAAGAAAAAAGAATCGATGTAGGCTTTTATCCAACTGAAATTGAAGGACCACATGGTATTACTGTTGACCCAAATGGTAAGTTTTGGTATTTGACTTTGGCTCATGGAAATCCCTATGGTAAAATAATTAAATACTCAACTGAAGATAATACAGCTATTGATCAAACTACTCTAGGCATTTTTCCAGCTTCTATGCAGATATCTAAAATAACAGGCTTTATTTACTGTGTAAACTTTAATCTTCATGGAGACATGAAACCCTCATCTGTCTCAGTGATTGATGCACAGACAATGACAGAGATAACAAAAATTAAAACAGGTAGTATGCCTCATGGGTCAAGAATTTCAAAAGATGGTTTAAAACAGTACTCTGTAGCTATGATGTCAGGAGAACTATTTGAAATAGACGCATTAAGCCTAGACGTTTCAAGGAAGCTCGATCTAGAAAACCATTCGTTAATGGATCACAGCAAAATGGATATGAGTAATAATAAAATGAAACATTCATTAGTAAAACCAACATGGGTGATACCACATCCAAATAAACCTCTAGCTTATGTCACTGGAAATGGTTCGAATGAGATTATTGAAATAAATTTAAATAAATGGGAAGTATCAAAAAGAATCAAAATTGAAAAAAATCCCTACAATGTTGAGATTTCACCAAATGGTAAGTTTATGGTAGCAACTTTAAAAGGAAATGGTAAAACTGCCGTATGGGAGCTTAATACAGGCAAGTTAATTAAAGTAATAAAAAATTCAACGTCAGTACCGCATGGTGTTGCAATTTCAAGTGATAGTAAATATGCCTTTGTTTCAGTTGAAGGAAAAGGTGGGGAGCCAGGAATTGTAGATGTTATTGACCTAAATAAACTTCTACTCGTTGATAAAGTTGAAGTTGGAAAGCAAGCTGGCGGAATAGCGTTTTGGAAAAAAGAGATTTAAATCTCCTTCAATTAATGAGTCCCGTAAAAATAAAACTTGCTTCTACTGAGTCTGAATTAATTGAGATTAAAAATCTACAGAGAATAAACTTAAAGGGAAATCTATCAGAGAGTGAAAAAAAAAGTGAGGGATTTCTTACAGCCGAATATTCGTTATCTTTTTTAAAAAAAATTAATCAAGATTCGCCTGCTATAATAGTAAAAAATGATAAGGTAATAGGCTATGCACTCGCCGTTTCAAAAAAAATAGGAAAGCAAAACGAATTATTAAATCATCTGATAAACGAATTTGATAACCAAAAATATAAAGATATTAATATGGTGAACGAAAATTATATTGTGGTTGGTCAACTTTGTCTGGATAAGAGTATCCGCGGAATGGGCTATGTTGAAAAAATCTATTCACAATTTAAAAAAACCTACAAAAATTATAGGTATTGTTTGACTGCTGTTGATTTAGAAAACAAAAGATCTAGTGCAATACACCAAAGGTGCGGATTTTTGCGTATTGGTCAACTAATGCTTAATGAAAATCCAGGAGAGATTATTTTATGGGATTTAAAAAACTAATTTTTGTTTTAAGGTAAAGCATTAATAAAACGAGTAACACCACTAAAATAATTTTCTTGATCATCATACATGCTCCAATGGCTTCCGTTTGGACAGTGTAGGTAAGAACCATTTTGAACTTCTTTACTCATCCACTCCATTTGTTTTGGATCCATCGTGTCATACTCACCTCCAATAGTAAGTACTGGTATTTCTAATTTCTTTAAATCATTTTTTCTGTCCCACTCTTTAAGAACTACGTCACCCACTACACCGAATTCACTTGGGCCCTGCATTCGTAAGTAGATGTCAAAGTTTGATTTATTTAAACTTCTTGTAACTGGATCCGGCCACTGATCTAATGGCATTCTTAAAGAATGTTTTGTGTAATAATGTTTTTCAATTAATGATAAATATTCTGGATTAGTATAATCTTCAGCCGACTCGTATTCTCTGATTTTTTTTAAAACCTCAGGATCTAGTTTAGGTGCAAGTACATTATTTGCATAATCAATATAATCAGGAATTGAGGGTACCATATTTGATATGATAAGTGCTTTAAGATTATTTTGGTATTTAAGAGCATATTCTAAACCTAAAATACCTCCCCAAGAATGACCAAGAATTATAAAGTTTTCACTATTCAATTTGAGTGTTTGTCTTACTTGTTCAACCTCATCAACAAATCTGTCAATAGTCCAAAGTGATTCATCTTTTGGTTTATCACTAAATTCTGAACCTAATTGATCATAATAATAAAATTCAATAGACTCTTTAGGAAAAAATGACTCAAAAGCTTGAAAGTATTGGTGATCAAAACCTGGCCCTCCATGAAGAAGAAGAACTTTTTTTGATGGGTTATTTCCAATTCTTTTTGTCCATACATTGAATTTACCAATTGGAGTGTTAATAGGTATAATTTTTACCCCCCCAGAAAGTTTATCACTCCTTTTCGAATAATCTAGGTAGCTATTTGATTTATTTGAACTTTGACAGCTTAACAAACATATTGAAATAAATAAAAGTAATTTTTTCATTTTTTATTATTTAAAAAAAAAGCCAAGTAAAAACTTGGCTTCTATTTTTGTTACTCATTTTCTGTTAAAGGAATCGGAATTATGTTAAAAATCTGATCACCAGGCCTATCAATAGGAAGAGATAGAGACTTACCAAATCTTCTCAAATCATACATCCTATGGTTTTCACACCAGAAAGAATACCTTCTTTGATTCAGTAATTCATCAATTAAAGCTGACTCTGTTAAAGCCCCACTATATGCAGCTAAACCAGCAGAAGTTCTTATTACATCAATAGCTTTTATAGCTTCAGTTGGATTAGAAGGAATATTTGCTTCAGCATATAGAAGAACAAGTTCTTCGTTTCTTATAATATCTATAGAAGATATGTTTGTCGCATATAATCTAGTTTGATGTGTTCCATTTAATCCATCCTGAGTAGTCGGATCAGATCTTATTATTGTCTTATTTTCAACACGTTTGTCACCAGGTTCAGCATCAGCTATAAAGCTATTGTGAACTATAATTTGGTCACCGTTATTATCAACAATTTTATATAAACCATTAACAAAATCTCCAGCAGATAAACTAAACACATGTTTCGGTCCAGTCTTTAAGTCTCCATTTAAATCAAAAAACGAAGAACTAAGAGCAGCTAATGCTTCAGTTTTATTTCCTGAATAAACAAGTGCAACAGCCTTCACAGCTCTATTAAACTTTGAAAAGGTTGAGGGAGTATCAAAACCATCAAAACCTGCTAACGGAAAAGAAAAACTGTCACCTGCAGCACTTAAATCAGATAATGCACTGTCAAGTATTGTTGATACCTGCGATAAAACATCTGCTTCGGCTAATACCGGTCCTAGATTGGTTGGATCACTAACCTCTACTCTTGCCAAACCATAGGATTTGACGAGCATAATAAGCTGGTGTGCAATTACAGTTCGTGCAAAACCTCTATAACCAGCAGCTTCTTGAACACTAACAGAAGTTGTATTATCTAATGCTTCTAACAAAATATTCGCATTTTTTATCGTTCTATATTTTGATGCCCAAACACTTGTGGAATAAAAAGAGTTGTTATCTAAAGTGGCTCCATTAGCACCTAGTAAGTCACCTGTGTTTCTTGGATCAGCATCAAATTTATATAGTTCACGTGCCATAGTACCTGTATGAGTTGTTTGACCTGCAACTCCACCACGCATCCCAGATTCAATACCTATTATAAGGTTGTTGAGTTGGTTAACAGATGCGTCCGTTAACGAACCTTCTAAACTAGGTCTATTTGGGTCAAATTCTTCATCGAATGTGCATGACAAAGAAAATAATGTTGTCACCATTAAGCTAACGATGACTAATTTTTCTATTGATAATTTAAAATTTTTCATATCTAAATATTAAAAGTTTACGTTTAGGCTAAATAAAAACTGTCGTGAATTTGGATAAGGTGTTACCTCAATTCCACTCGATAGTCCAGCTCCACCATTGACTGATGTTTCAGGATCATAACTTGAGTAGTCAGTTATTGTAAGTAAATTTCTACCCGTCAACCCTAGCCTAACATCTGAAATATCTCCAGAAAGCCAAGAAAATGTGTTTTCTGGTAAAGTATAATATATTGCCGCTTCTCTTAATCTCATGTAAGCGGCGGGCTCAATAAAGCGCTGTGGCACAAAGCCTAGAGATGCTCTTTCCTGCCCCTCAGGGGTATCTAGGTCAGCAGTTATACCGCCTAGGTCAGTAAGTAATTTAGACAAGTTTATATTTTCGCCACCTTCTTTCCAATGAATTAAAAATCCAACTTCTAAATTCCTTGAAATTGTAAAATTGTTGTTGAATGAAATTTGAAAGTCAGGTTCAACATTACCAATCTGAGTAGGCACCCCGTCAATATTACCAGCTAATTGAGTTACAGGCTGTCCTTCTTGTATATAAAAAGTTCCAAGTCCTAAACCAAAACCTGCTCCAGGTTGAGGAAATGCGGGTACATCTAACCTTGTAATTTCTGACCTATTTAACCAGAACTGAATTCCACTATTCCAGCTGAATCTATCATTATCGAAAGCATTAATATTAATGCCAACTTCTAATCCTCTATTCTCAAGATCTGCTAGGTTAGTAGTCTCTCTTGAAAACCCACTTGATGTAGGTAATGACCTACTTAAAATAAGATCCTTTACATTTCTGTTGTAGTATGAAAGCTCAAGTCCTATTTTTCCCACAAATCTTAAATCGACTCCTACTTCCAATTCCTGTGATGTTTCAGGTTCTATATTTGCATCTCCTCTAAGTGAAGCAATTGTTGATCCTCCAACACCACCTATAGCAACTGAGTTCAAACTTGTAAAAATTGAACCGAATGATGCTGAAGAACCAGTTTCACCATACGCAGCTCTTAGTTTTAACTGGTCAACTGTGGTGTTGTTCCAGTTTCCAAAGTTTTGGATATTTACTGCTAAAGAGGCCTTTGGAAATCCATAAAATTTGTTTGGATCACCGTTTAAGGAAGATTTGTCAGCTCTATAACCAACAGTGGCTATAAATTGATCCTTATAGTTACCTTCAATTTGTCCAAAATATCCAAATTCTTCAATCTCTGACTGAGTTTGACTTATTGCTTGTGCAGAACCTTGGCCAAGGGTAGTTTGTCCAGGGATTAATTGCGTTGCTTGATTAAAAACAACGTCTGCGTCTCTTTTCAAGTAGGATATACCTCCTTGTGTTGTTAATGCTAATGCACCATCGAGTGCATCTCTATTCCAAACACCTAAACCTAAAAGGTTATAGTTTTTGAAATTATTCTTCCCTACTCCAATAAACCCGTTATCGCCACCGTTTTGAGCTTGATGAATTTCTGGTACATAAACATAAGTTTCATTAGCTAAAAAGTCTAGACCTCCACTCCAAATCATTCTAAGTCTGTCCTTTTCTCCATCTATAATTTTTGTAGTTAGTTTTAAACTCTGAATTAATCTGTTATTGTCATCGTCATTCCTTGCTTTGTCTCTGACAAATAATGGATTACCAGCATAATTCGGATTATTTGGATAATTTCCTGAAGTATCAGGATACAAGTTTATCCATGGTCTAGTAAAAGCTAGTGTATAACCATAACTCAGGCCACCTTCATTTTCGTTTCCAGTAAAGCTTCTTCTTGACTGTCCTTGGATAAAGTTTGAGGAAGATGATAATTCAAATGTATTTGATATTTTATGATCAATGTTTGCTCTAACAGAGAATCTATCAAAGCCAGTGTATTTAATTATACCTTCTTCATCTCTGTAGGATGTTCCTACATAGAATTGTGTCTTATCATTACCTCCTGAAACACTTAATTTGGTATCTGAAATTATACCTTTATTTCCGTAAACCTCGTCTTCATAGTCAATTAAGCCAAACGAATTAATCGCATTATTATATTTAACTACTTCACTAGCACCAAAGGCGGCTTCAACAGATGCTGCAGTCCAATCCCTCATACCAAGCCTGTTAGAAATTTCCGAAAAACCAATATTTTGAGTTAAACTAACTTTTGTCTTACCTGCTCTACCTTTTTTTGTGGTTATAATTATAACCCCAGCATTTGCTCTTGTCCCATAAATTGCAGCAGCTGAAGCTCCTTTGAGTACTTCAATATTTTCTATATCATTAGGATCCAAATCAGCTATTCTGTTTGGAGCGTTCTCTTCGCTTCCTCTATTGGCTCCTGATGCAAATCTAAGTCCAGAGGGAATTTCGTTATTGTTTAAATAAACTCCATCTAATATAAAAAGGGGCTGATTGTTACCATTAATAGAAGATATACCTCTTAATCTTAATGCAAATCCACCTCCTGGTGCACCTGACGAAGATGTGATGTTAACGCCGGGGATTTTTCCATAAAGAGCACCATCAACTGTCCCCTGATTGGTTTTTCCTACTAATTCTTCACTAGAAACAGTTGCTACCGCGTTAGCCAAGTTTCTTCTTTTCACACTCGTTCCTAAACCTGTAATTACAACCTCATCTAAAATTGTATCTTCAGTATTCATAACAATTGTCAAAAAATCTCCACTTGCTGGAACAGACTGTGTCTCAAATCCAATAAATGAGAAAGTCAGGTTATCACCTTCTGATGCATCAATGGTAAAGTTACCATCAAAATCAGATGTAGTTCCTATAGTAGTGCCGTCAACTACAACTGTTACTCCAGGTATAGGGTTTGAATCCTCATCTTGAATATTACCACTTATTTGTTGCGAATAGGCGATTGATCCTGACAAAAGGATAAAGCTCGTCGCAAAAAATAAAATACTTTTGATTTTTCTATTCATTATATTTTTTTTAAATGTCGCGCAATATAAAAAGAATATTTATACATTATGCTAACTATTCCGTATTAGTTAAATTTAAGCTATAATTTTAATTTTGCGATTTTGAAGTTAAGGCACTTAAGTTCTATTTAATATTAAATTAAAATACTTTTATTGAGGATTTTTTTATTCATATCACTCACATTTAAATTTTTACATTCACAAATAAATACGAATAATTACAGTTTTTTATTTCCAGAAAGTAATCTTGAAATTAAATATCATGACGAATGGGGAGGTAAAAACTACAAATATGAGATAAATAATTTTAAAAAGAATCCACTTAAACTCAATCAAATTATTTTTTTGGGGAATAGCATAACTGCTGGAGGTGGTAATTGGGAAGAGAGGTTCAATTATTCAAACATAAGAAATAGGGGGATATCCGGAGATGTTACAGATGGAGTATTTGCAAGGATAAATGAAATTATTTACTTTAAATCTAAAGCCGTTTTTTTGCTTATTGGGATAAACGATTTATGGAATTTTTCACCTGATACTCCATCTACTGAATATATTGGCGAAAACATTATAAAAATCGCTGAAAAAATAAAAATTGAATCACCTAAAACACAAGTATATATCCAAACGATTTTACCTACTTCAAGAAAAACTTACATGAATAGGATAAAAAAAATAAATAATATGATTAAATCTAAATCTTCAAAATTTGACTATACTGTTATTGACTTACATTCACACTTTTCTAATAAAGGGGGTTTAATAAAAGAAGACCTTACAACTGACGGTATTCATCTTAATTCGAATGGTTACAAGGTTTGGGTAGATATACTAAAACCATTTGTTTCAAAGCACCAATAATACTTGACTCAGTATAATTTATATTGCCCCTAAGCAAACAATTTACCCACTGGGTGTAAAAAGTGTATGATCTAAATATTATGGGCTTAAAAAAAGTGGGGCTAAGATAACATCGTGTGACCAACTACAATTGAATGACAATATTTCTTTACCCCACTGACTGCATGTTCGTTAAGTTAAATTGATGAAACTTTCTTTTAAAAACAACACTACAAGATATTTTAAGATTATATTACAATCAGTAAAACTTATGAAATTATTAGAAGTTTACCATAATAATTGACTGATAACATTAAAGGTCTTAAATTATTGAATTGAGTTGATCCAACTTACAAACAAAATATTTTTTTTAACTTGTGTAAAGATGGATAAAAGAACTTTTTTGAAAAATATTGGTACTCTTGGATTACTTCCATTTAGTGATCAATTGTATTATGACAAGTCAGATTCAAAACTAATTGATACAACTGATTACAATGATTCGGATTTCTGGCAATTAGTACGAAGTCAGTATAATTTGCATCCTGATTTTATTAATCTTGAAAGTGGATATTATAACATTATTCCCAGTCCAACTCTCGCAAAACAAATCGAACACATTAAAAGAATAAATCTTGAGGGATCCTTTTACATGAGAAATAATCGTTTTGAGGAAAAGGCTATGGTAACTAATCAACTTTCAAAACTTGTTAATTGCCCTTCTGAGAATCTTGTTATTACAAGAAATGCAACCGAATCTTTAGATCTTGTAATTAGTGGATTTCGATGGAAAAAAGGCGATGAAGCAATTTATGCGTTGCAGGATTACGGTTCTATGCAAGACATGTTTGAACAAATTAGCAAAAGACACAATGTTGTTTTAAAAAAGGTTTCTATACCTAATCACCCTTCAAGTGACGAAGAAATAGTATCAATTTATAAAAGTCAAATAACTGCGAAAACTAAACTTATTATGGTCAGTCATATGGTAAATATAACTGGTCAAATTTTACCTATCAAAAAAATATGTCGTATGGCAAAAAATTATGGAGTTCAAGTTTTAGTTGATGGTGCTCATTGTGTAGGGCATTTTGATTTTAAAATTGAAGACTTAGGTTGTGATTATTATGGATCAAGTCTTCACAAATGGTTAGCAACACCACTAGGTGCAGGCCTTTTATATGTTGATTCAGAACATATTCCGAATATTTGGCCGTTAATAGCTGACCATGAAAAAAATCCAAAAAAAATCCAAAGGCTTAGTCACACAGGAACTCACCCTTGTAGTACAGATTTAAGTATAATCGATTCAATTGAATATTTGAATTGGATTGGTATAAAGAGAAAGGAGAAAAGGTTAAATTATTTAAAATCTTATTGGGTTGATGCTTTAAAAGATAACCCTAGAATAATAATAAATACCCCGTACGATAATGGTAGAAGCTGTGGCATCGGAAATGTTGGAATTAAAAATATGAAGCCTGAGTTACTAGCAAAACGTCTTTATGAAGAATTCAAAATATTCACTGTGGCGATTGATTATGCTAATGTTAAAGGTTGTAGGATTACACCTAATGTATTTAACAATATTAAAGAGCTGGATAGTTTTATTGCAGCAATGCGAACTTTAGCAGACACTTGATTATTTGAAAGTCTTATCCAATAATATAACAATTGTATTTCTTAGCTCAATTATACCATTATTTACCTATTGTGAATCTATTAATGAGTCTTCAAATGATTCTGATTGCATAGACGAGAGTTTAATTGATTCATCAGCTGTTTGCTATATGATCTATGACCCGGTTTGCGGTTGCAATGAAGTAACTTATTCAAATGACTGTGTTGCAGAAAATAATGGTATCCTTATTTTTGTAAAGGGATCATGTAATTAAGTTGAGTTTTTATAGTTTTAATACAAAATTCTAAAGGTATATTTACTACATGAAAGCATTAAGTAATAAAGAGATTAATACCAAAATAAGTGAAATTGATAATTGGAAAATTATTGATGGAACACTTTGTAAGGAATTTGAGTTTGTAAACTTTGTCAAGTCCATTGAATTTATTAATAAAATAGCTGATGTTGCTGAAAACCAACAGCATCATCCAGTTTTAACTAATAGCTATAATTATCTTAAAATTGAATTGAAAACCCATGACGTAGATGGTATATCGGATAAAGATTTCAAGCTTGCAAAAACAATTGATGATCTAAAATTATAGTTTATTTACAACTAAATTTCGCCAACGAACTTTTATTCCACCTCCGTCATGAATTTGAAGTGCAATTGAACCCTTTCCTTTACCAATCATTTC
>CENP01071926.1_pt1 | contig 10958 bp, 6 predicted proteins | sample 361281 | NCBI WGS metagenome assembly CENP01 (sample SAMEA2591122, study PRJEB7988) | marine metagenome | biome: marine biome (ENVO:00000447); feature: deep chlorophyll maximum layer (ENVO:xxxxxxxx); material: saline water (ENVO:00002010), including plankton (ENVO:xxxxxxxx) | depth 70 m
CAGCGAGTATCATTTTATATTATATCTAAGAGATGGAAAAGCTTTTATGGAAACCCTGAGGTCTAAAGATATTGGGATCTTAAAAAAAGTAAGTACCGTCTGGAAAAATCGCTCATTAATGGGTGCTGGAGCCCTAGAACATGGTAATTCATCTTTCTATGTCCTCCCTGATTTTGGTGATACTACATTTACGTCAATGATCAAACGTGTAGCTCTGCATGAATTCATGCATATTTTTACACCATTAAATCTTCATAGTGAGCAGATAGGAAATTTCGATTATGTTGAGCCTAAAATGTCAAAACACCTTTGGCTCTATGAAGGCGTAACAGAATATTTTGCAAATTTGATATTATTACAATCTGATCTCATAACGGATAGGGAATTTTTTACACAGCGAATACGAAATAAAATATCTTATTCTATCCGTTATCCAGAAAAAAAAATACCCTTTACGGAAATGAGCCAGCGAGTTTTTGAAGAAAAATATGGTCGCCACTACCTTCAAGTATATCAACGCGGTGCGATCATTGGCTTACTTTTAGATATTGAGATCATTCGGCTGACTAATGGACGCAAAACCCTTAAGGATATTATATTGGAATTATCAAATAAGTATGGTCCAGAGAAATCATTTGATGATGAGGGTTTTTTTGATGAGTTCAGTTCACTAGTTCATCCAGACCTTAGGCAATGGTTTGAAGATCATGTTGAGGGGATAATTCCTCTAGATATACAAGGCGGCCTTGATCAGATAGGAGTGAATTATTCTAAAAAAGGAAAGCATTTTGTACCTAAAAGGATTTTTAAGGATTATGGAACAAAAAGTCATTTTTTATCCATGGGTAAATATCAAAAAATTAAAAAAGTTGGTAAAAAAGACCCCATTGGTTTCCAAGAAGGAGATAGTGTAAATACGGATATATTAGATTCTTTATTATATGATGAAAAAGGATACCCAAGGCCTGAGGGTACAAATATCAATATAAAATTAAAAAGGAATGGAAAGAGTATCTTGTTGCCATACAAAATTGAATATAAAGAGAGAAAATATAAACATCGACTTCTGATTTCTAAGGAGCTCAGTAAAACCCAATCTGATTATTATGCCATCTGGAGGTCTAAATAATTAAATAAAGTCGATTCTTTCTTAGGCCATTACTTATTTATTAAATTCTGCCTAGCCCCTTTACCATCCAATTATATTTTGAGAGGAATCGTATATGTCAAACTGGGATAAAAATTTATTTATTGACCATTTGAGAGATCAGTGCACCAGAGAGGTTGCAAAAGTTGGAGTCGCTATCATTGAGTTCACAGAGAAGCATGCTGATGATATTTCCTGGGGCCGTGGTACGGATCATGGTACTCTCACATTTCGCTGCGATACAGATGTAGGGCCTCTGCCACTTTTCCATATGACATCTACTGGGCAGTTAAACCTTCAGATCAATTTTATGAGGAATAAAGAAATTCCTCCAATGGTCTTACGTGATGTGGTTTTAAAACTAGAATCAAATTTTTTAAGAGATTATGATGATATAGAATATCCCAGTGATGTTTTTGTTCCGATGGATGAATTATTTCATACTGAGAACCAGATTGAAAAGTTTCTTAAAACAATGGAAGGTGCGACCTATAGGCTAAGACAATAATTACAGAATATTTGATTGTCTGTTGATAGGGATGGCACATCCTTCTTATCCAAGTCTCTTATATTTAAATCATTAATTTTAATTACCGTAATACCAAGGTAATCCAATTATGAGACCTTTTACATTCCTCATTCTCCTAAGCATTGGGATATCAGATGACCCAATTGTTGAACTTCCAATAGGATTAACAGAAGACGAAATGTTACGCGTGCATGAAATATATTCTATGGGTAGAGAAACTGACCCACCGCCAACACCAGTTCGAAATGTTGCTGAATATGAGCGGATGCAGGGAGTACTTATTCGTTATCCATTCGGCATATCCACCGAAATGATCTCAGAGATGTCCGAAGATGTTACAGTCTACTGTTTGGTGTCATCCAGTCAACAAAGCTCTGCTTTCAATGCATTAGAAAATGGAGGCGTTAACCTAGATAATGTTGAATTTGTAATTGGGTCTACAGATAGCTATTGGACACGTGATTATGGGCCTTGGTGGGTTGTGGATGGTGATAGAAATATGGCAGTTGTGGACTTCACTTACAATCGTCCCAGACTCAATGATAATGATGCACCGTTAAAAATGTCAAATCATTTAGAGGTGCCATTTTATGCCTCTGATATTGTGCATACTGGAGGAAACTATATGACTGATGGATTGGGTATTTCTGCCTCTACAGATATAGTTTACACCGAGAATTCCATACCGGATGAAGATGTAGATTCTTTAATGCATGGCTACTATGGTATTGAGACATATCATGTGGTTGATGATCCAAATAATACATATATCGACCACATTGATTGTTGGGGTAAATACCTAAGTACAACAAAGGTATTGATCAGAGAAGTCCCCGAGAGTCATCCTCAATATGATGAAATTGAAGAAGCAGCAGAATATTTTTCTAATTCATTAAATAAATGGGGGGAGCCATGGGAATTATTCAGGGTTTGGACTCCTGGGAACCAGCCCTATACTAATTCTTTGATCCTCAATGAAAAAATTTTTGTTCCTATCACCGGTGGTAGTTGGGATGATGAAGCGCTGACTGTTTATGAAAATGCATTTCCAGGCTATGAAGTTTTAGGTTTTTCAGGTAGCTGGGAATCAACAGATGCCCTGCATTGCCGAACTAAGGGTATTCCTGATCTTCAAATGCTTCAAATTATCCATAACCCATTAAATGATGGTTCAGAACCTGATATTAATGGATATTCATTGGATGCCTTATTTGATGATCTGAGTGGAACTGGGTTAATTGAGGATTCTATGAAAGTATTTTGGAAAACCCCTGGAGCAGAGACCTGGGATTCTAATACGCTATCTCGTTCTAGTGCACCCGAAGAGCAAAATGTATGGAGAGGTTCAATCCCAGCGATTGTAGATTCTGGTTTGATACAGTACTTTGTCCAGGGCGCGGATTCTTCAGGTCGAATTGAGAAAAGCCCCCTTGCAGGTTGGCATACTTTTTTTGCTCATCCAACTGAAGCCTGTGATGAGTGGCTCATTGGTGACCTTGATAATTCAGGAGAACTAAATATTATAGATATATTGCTGCTGTCGGAAATTGTAAACAATAATAGCTTCGGTCTCTGCCCGCAATCTATTTCAGACATAAATAATGATGATCAGACCACAGTTGTAGATATAGTTTTTCTTGTAAATATTGTCTTAAATCCCTGATTTAATTTATAATATTATAATGATAAAATATTATTTCTTCCTTAGGCTAAAGTAAAACATCTCCTAAATTCGCCAGCTATTTTTTTAGGATCTAAAGTGAAGATAAAAGTAAAAAAAGAAAATGACTATACAAGGGAACTAAAAATAGACATTCCTTGGACAGATCTTGAATCTGATTTTGATGATACGATCAAAAAGTTCGGCAAACAGGTCAAGATGCCCGGTTTTCGATCTGGAAAAATTCCCAGAGATAGGTTGTTAACCCAGTTTAAGCCAAATATAGAAGCTGAGTTTATGGATGCGAATTTTCAGAAATACTACCTTATGGCAATTCAGCAGGAAGGATTGATTCCGGTAAATAAAGCTGACATCAAGGATGTTCAATTTCGTATGAATGAGCCTTTTACTTTTAGCGCAACCTTTGAAATAGAGCCTGAATTATCCCTTCCTAGATTAAAAAAGAGAATGTTATCTGTGCAGCGCACTACCTACGTTCATGATGAGCAAGATATTGAGGATGCGATCATGCAGCTTAGGAAGTCCCAAGCTACCATGACAACTGTTGAGGAAGGCGCTATTGAAGGGGATTATTTAATATGTGCATTGCAGAAATTGGATGAGTCAGGTGTCCCTATTATTGGGAAAAAATTTGAAAAGCAATACCTACGGGTTGGAAAAGGTTCATTTACTGATGATCAGAAAGATAAAATGATCGGTCTCAAACCTGGCGATACCACTCGCCTGAGATTGCCAGTAAATGAGGATGGCGAAGATGCTGATTATGAGCTTTCTGTGGATAATGTTGAGCGCGAGGTCCTTCCTGAATTAAATGATGAGTTCTTTAAACGGATCAATCCTGAGCTGGATTCTGAAGAAACCTTAAGAAAAGATGTTGAGAAAAAAATACAAGAGAATTTTGAAGAACGTTCTAAAACTGCATATGAGCGAGATATTGCAGATGCGCTTATTGCAAAGGTGAATCCATCGTTTGCTCCATCTATGGTTGAAAATTATCTAACAAACCTTGTTGAAGATGTGAAAAAGCAGAACAAAGGTGAGCCAATGGATGAGGCAAAAGTACGAGAGCATTACGCTCCTGTTGCAGAAAGGAACATGAAATGGTACTTGATAAGAAATAAATTAATTGAAAGTCAAAGCCTAAAAGTTTCAAAAGAAAGTATCGAACAAGAAATTCAAAGGCTTGTAGATCGAACTCCTCAATCTGAAAAAGAGATCATAAAGTTTTATAAAAAACCAAGTAATCGAAAACATATAGAGGATGATATGATGGAAAAGATAATCTTGGATTACTTAGAACAATTTGCTAAAGTTAAAGAGGTGGAAGTATCTACTAAAGATCTTCGTGGAAAAGAACATGCATATTGATGAGAAAATATTAAATCAACTTGTCCCAATTGTTGTAGAGCAAACAGGCCGTTCAGAACGCGCCTTTGATATATACTCTCGTCTACTCAAAGAAAGAATTGTTTTTCTAGGAACACCAATAGAGGATTCTATAGCATCCCTTATCATAGCTCAGTTACTTTTTTTAGAAGCTGAAGATTCAGAAAAGGATATCTATCTCTATATTAATTCTCCTGGAGGAATAATCACTTCAGGTATGGGTATATATGATACGATGAATTATATAAAGCCAGATATTGCAACTATATGCCTAGGGCAGGCAGCTAGTATGGGCGCCTTTTTATTAGCAGGCGGTGCAAAAGGCAAACGTTCAGCGTTACCAAATTCTAGGATCATGATTCATCAACCCATGGGTGGTGCTGAAGGCCAGGCCACTGATATAAAGATACAGGCAGAAGAGATACTGCGAATGAAGAAACAATTGAATACAATTCTAGCCAAGAATACCGGACAAACTCTAAAAAAAATAGAGGCAGATACAGAAAGGGATAATTACCTGACATCTAAAGAGGCTAAGACCTATGGTCTCATTGATTCTATTCTCACAAAGAGAAAATGACTAAAATTAAGAAAGGGAAAAAGCCAGAAGTAAACCTAGATTCTGAGCTTGATCAACCGCAAGCCGGCTTTAAAGTAACACTTCAAAAACCTTCAAAAATCAAAGCCAATCTTGACCACCATGTTGTCGGCCAAGATAGAGCCAAAAAAGCTATAGCTGTATCAGTATACAATCATTATAAAAGAATAATTCATCAGTCGTATTTGTCAGATATTGAGTTAGATAAGAGTAATATTCTGATGATAGGATCTACCGGTACGGGGAAAACCTTAATTGCTCAGACCTTGGCTCGATTCTTATCAGTTCCATTTGCTATAGCAGATGCTACTACTTTGACCGAAGCAGGTTATGTGGGTGAAGATGTAGAAAATATACTAGTTAGATTGCTCCAAGTTTCAAATTATAATCTAGGTGCAGCAGAGAAAGGAATAATCTATATTGATGAGATCGATAAAGTAGGCCGTAAAAGTGCCAGTGCGTCAATAACTAGAGATGTGAGTGGGGAAGGAGTTCAGCAGGCTTTATTGAAAATACTTGAGGGTACAATTGCGAACGTGCCGCCTAAAGGGGGTAGAAAACACCCTGAACAAAGTTTGATACCCATTGATACATCAAATATACTTTTTATTTGTGGAGGGTCATTTTCGGGCTTGGAAGAGATCATATCCAGACGGGTTGGAAAAGGGGAGCTTGGTTTTGGTGCAAAAAGAAAATCAATTCAAAAAGATATCAATGGAATTTTTAAAGATGTAAGGCAGGAAGATCTGATCACCTATGGATTGATTCCTGAACTTGTCGGTAGACTACCTATACTTAGTACTTTGGATATCTTAGATGAGAGCGATCTACTTCGCGTATTAGTTGAGCCAAAAAATTCAATAGTCAAACAATATCAAAAATTATTTTTACTTGAAGGCGTAGTCCTTGAATTCCATGACAACGCTCTAAGAGAGATCGTCAAACTTGCAATTAAGAAAAAGGCTGGTGCTAGAGCACTCAGGTCTGTCATGGAAGAACATTTAATGGAAATAATGTATCAGCTCCCTGAAATGGAAGGAATAGAAAGGGTCATAATAACCAAGGATACTATTCTGAAAGGTAAGGACCCTCTATTTAAAAAGATTCAAAACAGAAAGTCAGCATAGCTATTTTAACAGGCTTAACTTTCTGATATCCCTTAAAGAACCTACCTTGAATTCTAAGAAATAGATTCCTGAGCTTAATTTTGATGCACCCCAATTAAGTTTGTAAACGCCACTTGCATATTTCTTATTTGTCAGGGTCTCAACCATTCTTCCACCAATATCAAATACGCGTAAGCTAACTTTATCATTATTGTTCTTAGGTACAGAAAATTCAATAGTGGTTATTGGATTAAATGGGTTTGGATAAACTCTATTCAATGAATAGACAGTAGGCTGATCTTCGCTTTGATCATTTGATAATATCTCGTCAATAGTAACATTTCCGTCACCATTTACAAATGGTACTCCACTATTCCCCCATGCATCAAGAACTAATAACACGTTAGTATTCACAGTGGTTACATCATTTAGTTCCGCTTCATCACTGACAGAACAGTTCACCCTAAATAATTCATGTGGCGCAGGTTCAAGTGGTTCTGCCCAGTTCGATATTGCTACCGTTACATTTGTGCCAGAGACGGTCACATCTATTTCCCAATCTTCAGATAAAGAGATCGGTTCAACAACAGGGGACCATTGTCCGTTTTGGTTCCAGTCTGTGTAAGGTTCGCCATCATCATATTCTCCATTTTCATTTAGGTCTTCATACGGCTCAGCGCTAGGTATAAGTATTTCTGGGTCATTGGATAATTGAAAAACAGTCAGAGCAATAGGCACGGTATTGACCAAAGAAGCAATATATGATGCGCCACCACCAACAGCGCCAGTTCCATTTTGTATGTTATAGAACTGTTCAACAGCCTGAATATGATAATCTGCTACATCCTGTATTGTGATACCTACTTCACTACCATCGCTAGTATAGCCTAAACACAGATCATAGCTAACTAGAACATCAACTTCGATACCTACATTATTAAACAGTTGGAGGTTTAATATAGTGCCAGTGCCTGGCGAAATAGTTGGGTTGATCAAGGTGACAGTTGAATTCTCAATAATAACAGAATCATAGCTTGTCCTCTCAGTGGGCGTTACACCTGTTATCTCAACAAATGAAGGGTTAAAATCCAATTCAAATTCAAATTCCTCAAGAGCCATTTCATTATCCAATCCTAAAGAAATAGATCCTTGATTATATGCAGAGCCACTTCCATCTTCGATTGAAGCTGTAGCAAGAATAATTTCATTATACTGAACATCAAAGGTCATGAATTCACCTGGGTCTGAAATGTTATCAATTCGCAACATAGAGGGCTCACCATACAGACTTGTTGTGTTTGGAGAAGACGAATGACTGAATTCCCGATTATCAGTGTTACCGGGGAAGACATCATTACCGTCACTTGGTCCCCCATTTTCTAATGCAAACATTCCATCAGCTTGTTCCAGACCCACCCCGTAATAGGGTTCATTATTATTTGGAGCCCAACTACCACTTTGCGCAATATCATCATTTATATGCCATATGGTAAGTCCATTTGAGGGCATTAAGGTATCAGAACCAATATTTTGTCTGTTCTCAATAAGCCAATATTCTTCTTCAACTTGAGAGTGATTTACTCGAAAAATTGTGTTGCTGGAATATGTTTGTTCAATTGATACACCATCCTGGTCATCCAGGATCTCAACAATATCTACCCAACCTAATTCATTTTTACACCATCCAACCATTGTTGCTGGATACCAGGGTGAAGTACCACTCGTACCCCAAGTGCCAGAAGCCATTAGCGCGAGTTTGCCAGAACCACTTGATGAATAATCAGTGTCATATAGATCTGGAAGGCCGAGTGCGTGACCAAATTCATGAGCTAAAACTCCTATACTGCAGATAGTCCCAAGCTGTGTTTCAGGATTCATGTTATAACTGTTTATCGTTACACCATCATAGGTTACTGCTAGATTTCCAAGGCTAGACTTATGAGACCAAATATTTGAATAATCACCTTCTTCTGCACCGGGACCCTGGTGAACAAGATTTAGTGCATCCACATAGCCATCCCCATCATTATCGTATCCAGACCAATCAAATCCTGAGGCTTCTAAAGAATCTACCATGGCTCTAACTAACTGGCGTACGACTGCATATCCATTATTATAAGAGTAATGGTCATGTTCATAAGGTGCAGTGAACCATTCTGAAACTTCAGCAATTGGTAAAAATTGACCGTACGAAATCTCCTGGTAAAAGTCACGAAAGCTTCCAGTGTTCTCGTAGTTAAGATGTGTGTAGCCTTCTTGGTTCATAATAAGGTCGAATTGCTCAGGAGAATATGTTGCGTTTGCATCAGGGAACTCCACAAGTATCATGGGAACATGGAATGTGTCAATTCTTGTATTTTTTATATCTGGTATGGGTGCATCATCAACCAAAATCATTGGTTCAGGCCGGATTCCCCTTTGGATAGATGATATTTGAGTATCTGGTTCTTGGTCAATACCTACTTTTATGTTAGAAGGAATCAGATGCCTTCCATTATTTCCTAGAGCATAGACCCACCATCCTTCACTGTTTTTTGTTACGGTCCATCCGTTATGCTCGCGCCAACCTTGAAGATGATTACCTCTATTTTTTATTGTAATCTTTTCACCATTTGGTTGTTGTACTCTAAATGGTTCGGGGCTTGCAAGGTCCGATTTCAAGAATGAAATAAAAATTATGGAAATAAGGAATATATCTTTTGTATTATTCATAGCATTTATCTGATTTTTTTAATTAAGCAAAGATATATAATGCTTTAGTCATTATATTTACCCCTTCTATCTTGGGCTGAACTTGTAATTAAATCAATGAAAATACAAATTATTAGATTATCATTAGTTTTTGGAATAGCATTCTTCCTTTCTTCATGTGACTTTCTAAAAGAAGAAGAAACACAAGAACAGCAATCAGAACAATATACAAACACATTGAACCAAAGCTTGGGCGGGGCTGAGGGCGCTATCACAGATTATTTTTATAATTTTGAAAATGATGTGAATGCAACATTTTTTCGCTACAACCCAAATCTTATGGCAAACTATAACACATACTTAGATTATTACAATTTGTTTGGTGAGGACCCCACTAGGATGAGCTTTAATACATTTCCGAACCATCTACTTGCAATGACCCCATCGGATGAATCACAATTTACTGAAAGGAATTACATCGATTCTTTATCAGTTGCTGATTCAGTTGTATATGATTCTGTGCAGATGACATCTACTCCATTTAAGAATTTAGAGTTGCTCCAATGGAACTTAGAGGCAGAACCATCTCTGCAGAGGTATAAGCTTGTTAATTCAGATTGGATTGTTTCAGATACTATGCTTTTCTACAATGATACATTTGATGTAAGTGCCTATTGGGCAGTTGTTGACACCCCATTTATCGATAATGGGCTATTATTTGTGGACTCCTCTGAATGGAATGATACGGACTATGTCTTTATTGCTGACGAGCAGCTAAGGTTTTTAAATACATTCGACTTTATAAAGCAACAACTTAGTTCAGACTCATTGGTATTTCGCTCTAACACTGACTGTAATGATAACGGTATGTGGGATCAATCAGAGGAAACTATAGATGACTATAATGGCAATGGTATATATGAAGTTCTTTATGAGTATTCAGATAACAATAATAATGGTGAATATGATTCAGGAGACGATCTGATTCTAGATTACGATGGTAATGGTGAGATATCTGTAGCATATGAATTTGAGGACAGTGGAAACGGGGTTTGGGACCCGAAAGAACCATTCTATGATATCGATTCTTCTGGCACATATGATCTAAACGAACCCTATCAAGACCGTAACTGCAATAACAAATGGGATGATGCGGAAGAGTATGAAGATAGTGATGGTTCAGGCAGCTATACAGAAGGGGAGTCTTTCACTGATCGAGGCAACAATCTCTATGACAGCGAAGAAGAATTTACTCTTAAGGATGCAAATTCAGATGGCACAGCAGATACCCTGCTTTACTCTATAGGTGATAAACCTGATAATTTGATCGTAGATTGGAGCGATCCGAACTCTCCGCAGGTTATTCTAGAGATAACACTAGGCGATGATATTACCACTAGATGGGGTACAGTATATAGTGATGTGATAGAGGAGATAGATTTTTATGACCTAAAACAGCAATTTGTCAATGACGTAGACTCTCTGGTCACCTTGTTTACAAGAGAAGAAGTAGGCCATATAAATGATCCAGGTGCATCACTTTCTCCCGATGATTATTATATCACTAAGTCAGAATGGAGTAAAACAGCAGGGGGCCAAACTGAAAGGTTCTATAACTACCATATCTTTCATGAGCCAGCACATTTAAATCAAATAATCTATCCATCCTACTTTTTGCCGGTTGGTTTTTATTTTAGTCCTAATGATATTGAAGATGGGTTTTGGCATAAGAAAAATTTAGAGAGTGAGGTGTTATATTATACATCAAATGGCTACCTAAGGGATGGCGAAATGGTTGATACCTCCTATTATGACACAAC
>CENP01115769.1_pt1 | contig 10940 bp, 11 predicted proteins | sample 361281 | NCBI WGS metagenome assembly CENP01 (sample SAMEA2591122, study PRJEB7988) | marine metagenome | biome: marine biome (ENVO:00000447); feature: deep chlorophyll maximum layer (ENVO:xxxxxxxx); material: saline water (ENVO:00002010), including plankton (ENVO:xxxxxxxx) | depth 70 m
TCTCTTGAAAGTGGAAATAGAGTACATAAGTCAATTTTAGAATTAGGCTATGAGTCATGCCTTATTGATTTTAATGATTTAGAAAGCCTAGATAAATTGATTAATTATGATTATGTGTTTATTGCACTTCATGGTTTTGAGGGAGAAGGAGGCAAACTTCAAGATAACTTAGATAAATTAAATATTAGATACTCAGGCTCCGGACCAAATGCTTGTAGTAATACCTGGAACAAAAAATTAACAAAAGAAATTTTGTATAAAAATCATATTAGAACACCTAAATGGCTGGGAGTTTCTTTTAGTAAACAAATTCTTAAAAATGGCCTTGATGCATCTTCATTTGATAAATTCAAACCCTTTGATTATTTGTTCCTTAAACCACAAGAAGATGGCTCAAGCATTGATATTTTCAAAATAAGTGACAATGAAAGTCTTAAAGATGCCTATCAAAAATGTGTCAAGCCTGAGAGAGACTTCTTATTTGAAGAGTACATAAGTGGAAGAGAAATAACTGTAACTATAATTAATAAGAAATGCTTCCCTCCTATTGAAATAATAACTAATAATGACTTTTATGATTACGATGCAAAATACATCTCTGACGATACTCTCCATAAAGAAGCAGAGTTAAGCAAAATAGAACTAGAAGAAATAGAAACAATTTCATTAAATGCTTTTGAAGCACTTGATTGCAAAGGCTGGGGTAGAGTAGATTTGCTTCAGGACGAGAGGGGTAACTTTTATGTTATTGAAATAAATACTGTTCCTGGAATGACAGCTCATAGCAATGTCCCAAAATCTGGCAGCCTATTAGGTTTCTCATATAATGATGTAGTTCAAGAAATTATAAATGCATCACTATAAAAAAATATTTTTACCATTAATTCTATTTTTTTCAATCTTTTCATATGCACAATATGAAATAAAAGTTAATTTTGAATCAGGACTTGAATTCAAATCCCAGTCAGATTTAATAAATAAAATTTATAACTCAGGTTCTAGAAACGAGATTGAAAAACTAATCAAAGAGGAGGACTGGATTGAGGAATATACTTTAATTTTTAGGCCTTTCCAAAAAAAAATAATTATAAATATTAGAAATAAAAAACCATTATTTGTATTAAACGAAAGGCACTTTTATGACATCAATTTAAATAAGTTTAAATATGAAACATCGAGCAAAGATTTAATTTTTGTTTATGGCCCAATTAATAATCTTGAAGACATAATTTCAATCATAAATATTGTTTCAACAAGATTTAATATCAAAAAAATTAATTACAATCACGTATCTGGATGGGAGGTGGTATCCAGAGAAACAACGATTCGATTTGGAAAGAACTTATCAGATATTAAATTAAAAAATTTTAAAGATACATTAAATTATTTGTTAGAGATTGGAAGAATACCTAGTATTATAGATATAAGATATAAAGACGGAGTTGCGATAAATTATGGCAGTAAATAAAAATTCTAACATGATCGTTGGTTTGGATATAGGCACTTCAAAAGTTGTATGTATTGTTGGTAAATACAATGTTGAAAATAAATTAGAAATTGTTGCTTTAGGAGCTTATCCATCAAGTGGCCTTAAAAAAGGGGTAGTTGTAAATATAGATGCTACAACAGACGCAATAAGCAAAGCTGTTGAACAGGCGCAATCAATGATAGAAGACAAGATAAGATCTGTTTTTGTTGGTATTGCAGGAAACCACATAAAGAGTTTGAATTCTCAGGGTGCTGTGGGAATAAAGGATAAAGAAGTAACTCCATTTGATATTGATAGAGTAATAGATTCTGCGCAGGCAGTTTCTATTCCATCTGATCAAAGAGTTCTGCATGTATTACCTCAAGAATTTGTTATAGATGGTCAAGAGGTTAGTTTAGATCCATTGGGGATGTCAGGTGTTAGATTGGAAGCTAAAGTCCATTTGGTTACTTGTGCAAATAGCGCAATAAAAAATATAGAAAAATGTATTAAGAATTGTAATTTAGGAGTTGATGGTTTTGTTCTTGAACAGCTCGCTAGCTCACACTCCATACTTTCTGATGATGAAAAAGATCTTGGCGTATGCTTAGTTGATATTGGAGGTGGAACAACAGATATTGCAATTTTTAACTCAGGATCAATTGTATTTACAGGAGTGATACCAATTGCTGGCGATCAAGTAACTAGTGATATTGCTCAAGCGTTAAGAACACCAACTCCTCAAGCTGAGGATATAAAACAAAAGCATGGCTGTGCTGTAACTGAATTTACAAAAGATGACGAAACAATCGAAGTGCTTGGTGTTGGTGGAAGACCGCCAAGAGAGCTTTCAAGAAGTTCACTCGCAGATATAATACAACCAAGATATTCCGAATTATTTGACCTAATTAAAGCTGAGATAACAAGAAATGGTTTTGAAGATAAAATTTCTGCTGGAATTGTGTTTACTGGTGGCACATCAAAAATGGAAGGAGTTGTTGAGCTTGCAGAATCTATTTTTCAAACATCTGTAAGATTGGGTATACCATCAAAATTTCAAGGCATGGAGACGATACTGCAGAATCCAATATACTCTACCTCTATTGGACTTATTGAGCATGGATATAAACAGCAAAACAATGAAATGCTTGCAGAGCAAAATCAAGGCTTCTTTTCTAAGCTGCTCAAGATAGTTAGAAGCGAATATTGATATTCAATATTAATTGAATTAGAATGCTTTTTCCTTGGTTTTTACATAAAGTGAAAATCTTAAACCATAAGGTAAAACATGAACAAATACGAATCAGTAATAATATTAAATCCAAACCTTTCAAGTAAAGCTGACTCTTTTCTTAAAGATTTTGAAACATTGCTATCATCTAACTCTTTCAAGATTCTGAAAACTGAAGACGTTGGTCGAAGACAGTTAGCTTACTCAATTAATAATCATAATAAAGGCCATTATCTACTTTTTAACTTGGAAGGAGACCCCTCTAAGTTAATAGATATAGAAAACAAGATTAAATACAACGAATCCATAATTAGGCATTTATTTATAAATGTTAAGAAACATAATGGAGAGGATTCTCAGCTACTAGTTGAATCTAAGACCAAGAGAAAAGATACTGAAGTAGAAGATAATTCTCCTAAGATTGAACAATCAAAAGTTAGCAAGGTTCCAGAAAAAAATATTGATAAAGAAGAGGTTGATAGTGAAATTAAAGATGAGAAAACAACTGAAAATAATTCAGATGAGGTGAAAGATGAGTAAGTACAACCTACCTAAAAATTTTGATTACAAGGACGTAAATATCTTAAAACAATTTATAACTGAAACCGGCAAGATTATTCCTGCAAGAGTAACAGGCGTGACAGCATCAAATCAAAGAAAATTAACAAAATATATCAAAATAGCTAGGTTTTTAGCTTTGATTCCATATACTGACATGCACAAATAATTATGAAGATAATACTTTTAGATAAAATACAAAGACTTGGTGAAATAGGTGATATTGTAGAAGTTAATTCTGGCTATGCCCGAAATTTCTTAATACCTCAAAAAAAAGCAGCTTTTGCAAGTGTATCTAACATTGCAGAAGTTGAATCAAAGAAAGATGAGTTAGCTGCTAGGTCTGAAGATGTTCTAACGCAAGCAAAAGCTAGAGCTGAGAGTATTGAAGGTTCGGAATGTGAAATTTTTGTTCCTGTCACTGAAGAAGGTGCTTTATATGGCTCTGTAGGTACTAGAGAGATTTCTGAAGCATTCACAAATAATGACGTAGCAATAGATAAAAGTGAAGTTCAGCTTCCAGAGGGCCCTATAAAAGAAACTGGTGACCATAATATTGTAATAAGCGTTCATCCAGAAGTTAGCGTAGAAGTTTTAGTAAAAGTATCTCCAGAGTAGTTGTATATTTTGAAATATGATGTAAAAATCATATTCCAATGTCAGACATAACTATCAATCAAAACGAGCAAGCACGAGAGGCAGAAAGAGCAGTCCTTGGAGGGTTAATGCTCGAAACGCAAAGGTTTGATACTGTAATTCAAGTAATTAAAGAAAATGACTTTGATGGAAAAGATCATCAAATTATTTTTCAATCCATGTCAGAGCTTATCGAAGAAAATAAGCCATTAGATCCACTGACTGTTTCAGAAAAGCTTGATAATAAGAATTCTCTTAATAAAGTTGGCGGTAAAGAGTATTTAATTGAACTTGCAACTTCGACACCTTCAGCAGCAAATCTAGAGGCATATGCAGAGATAATAAGACAAAGATCAATTACAAGAAAGTTGATGAAAGCCAACACTGATATTTCAGAGTTGATCTCTAACCCTCAAGGCCAAGATGGTGCTTCATTATTAGATAAAGCTGAAAGCATGATCTTTGCTTTAAACGATGAAGCTAGTCAAAATGATCAAAGCTTACAATCTATGAAAGAGCTTATTCCTTCAACAATGGATAGGCTGCATGAACTGTCTAATAAATCAGGTGGATTAATTGGATCATCAACAGGATTTAAAGATTTAGATACTAAACTGCAAGGAGTTCAAAATGGAGATCTAATTGTAGTCGCTGGTAGGCCTAGTATGGGTAAAACATCCTTGGCCATGAATATAGCGGAAAATGTGTTATTAGATGAAGATTCTAAAGGAGCTGTTTTAATTTTTAGTTTAGAAATGCCCGGCGAGTCATTAACTACAAGAATGCTTTCTGGAATATGTAAACTTGATCAACAAAATGTAAGATCGGGAATGTTGAAAGATGATGAATTAAGGTTGTTACTGCAGCAAAGTGAAAAATTAAAAAATTTACCATTGTGGATAGATGATAGTTCTATTCTTTCACCAATGGAGCTTAGAGCAAAAGCAAGAAGACTTGCCAGAACAGAGGAAAATGGACTTTCCTTAATAGTTGTAGATTATTTACAGCTCATGCAACTTCCTTTATCAACTGAAAATAGGGTAAATCAAATTTCAGAAATATCTAGATCATTAAAATCATTAGCAAAAGAATTAAATGTTCCAGTTATAGCACTTTCTCAGCTTAACAGAGCAGTCGAACAGAGGCCTAATAAAAGACCAATAATGGCAGATTTAAGGGATTCAGGTGCAATTGAGCAAGATGCAGATGTAATATTATTTATCTATAGAGATGAAGTTTATAATGAAGATTCTGATCAAGGCAATAAAGCTGAAATCATTATCGGAAAACAAAGAAATGGACCAATAGGGACTGTAAATCTTACTTTCTTGAAAGAGTTTACTCGTTTTGAAAACTTTTCTACTGACAGTTTCTATGAATCTTTTGAATGACGACTCTAAACTCTGAACTATTAATAGAACCTGAAATGTTTAGAAGCAACATTTCTTATATTAAAAATCGTATAAATCCTTCCTCTAAATTTATGTCAGTCATAAAATCCGATGCATATGGCCATCATCTAGAGAGTATTGTTAAAGATGTTGATGATTTATCTGACGGATATGGAGTTGTAAGAACTGATGAGGCATTAAAAATAAGGCTATTGTCTAAAAAGAAAATTCTTTTGATGCAAGGAATATACAACGATAAAGACTACAAATTAGCTAGAGAAAATAATTTTGATATTGTTGTCCATAATTCGGACCAATTTAATTTAATAAAAAAATACAATAATTATGAAAACCTTTGGTTCAAAGTAAATACTGGCATGAACAGACTAGGATTTGATATAGATGAATTTATGGATATCTATAATAAATATCTAACTAGTACAAAATTTACATTAATGACACATTTAGCATCATCAAATGATCCTGAGGCAGAATCTAATGCAAAGCAATTCTCATTGTTTGAGAACCTTCACAAAAGACTGCATGCAGATGTATGTCTTAGCATTGCTAATACCGGATGTATCATGAACTTTCCTGAAAAATCTTATGACTGGGTCAGATGTGGTATCGGTATATATGGCGGCTATCTTAATGATCCAAATATAAAAACTGCTATGACCCTAAGATCACCTATTGTTAACTTAAGATCAATTTCGAAAGGTGAAGGTGTTGGTTATGATGGGAGAGCAATCGCTGATAAAGATATGAAAATTGCTTCTGTTTATCTAGGCTACGCTGATGGCCTTCCAGTAGGCATTAAAGATGGTACAAAGGTCTTGATTAATGGCAGTGAAGCTCAAATATTTGGCAAGGTAAGCATGGATCTTACTACAATAGATGTTACAAATTTAAAAGAATGTAATGTTGGAGATTGGTGTGAGTTCTTTTCACCCAGTTTACCAATTTCAAATATAGCTAAGTCAAATGACTTGATATCCTATTATTTGATGACAAGCATCAAGTCACGAGTAAAAAAGATATATAAAAATATTAATTAATCTGCTATTCTGTTTACCCATCATGAATGAATTTAATGATGGCAAATACTAAGTATATTTTTATTACTGGTGGTGTAGTTTCCTCCCTCGGAAAAGGCATAGCAGCAGCTTCCATAGGAGCTCTTTTAGAATCTAGAGGACTTTCCGTATCATTAATTAAAGTTGATCCGTATATCAATGTTGATCCAGGCACCATGAGTCCATTTCAACACGGAGAAGTTTTTGTTACAGAGGATGGCACAGAAACAGATTTAGATTTAGGACACTACGAAAGATTTGTAAGGTTCAAAGCATCAAAAAAGAATAATTTTACGGCTGGAAAAGTATATGAAACCGTAATTCGAAATGAAAGAAAAGGCAGCTATCTTGGTGGAACTGTTCAAGTAATTCCTCATATCACAAATGAAATTAAGAAAAGAATTAAAGAAGGAGGTCAAGGTAAGGATATTGGTATAGTTGAGGTAGGTGGCACAGTTGGAGATATTGAAAGTCAGCCTTTTGTTGAAGCGCTTAGACAAATGGCACTCGAACTACCTAATTCATCATGGGCGTTTGTTCACTTAACACTTGTTCCATATATAAATGCTTCTGGAGAACTAAAAACAAAACCCACACAACATTCAGTAAAAGAACTCAGATCACTCGGAATAGGACCTGACGTTCTTATATGCAGATCTGAACAAGAATTACCAAATGAAGAAAAAGACAAAATCGCATTATTTTGCTCAGTACAAAATAACAATGTAATTTCCATGCATGATGTTGATACCGTTTATTCAATACCAATTTTATTAAACAAACAAAAGGTTGATGAAATAATATTAAAAAAATTAAATGTAAAAACAAAAAAACCTAATTTAAATGATTGGAAAAGGGTTGTTAAAGCAAAGCTTCATCCAGTAAAAGAAGTAAATGTATCATTTGTGGGTAAATACACTGAGCTAAAAGATTCATATAAATCTATTAACGAAGCCCTAGAACATGCTGGAATTCAGAATAAAGCTAAAGTAAATATTAATTTTGTAGAAGCTGAAGAAATCACACCTAAAAATGTTAAAAAAATCTTAAAAAATTCTGATGCTGTTTTAGTACCTGGTGGATTTGGAGAAAGAGGTATTGAAGGGATGATAACTGCATGCAAGCACGCAAGAGAGAATGATATTCCGTATCTAGGAATTTGTTTGGGCATGCAAGTTGCAATTATTGAGTATGCAAGAAATATTCTTAAATTGAAATCTGCAAACAGCACTGAGTTTAATTTAGAAACCAAATTTCCTGTAATTGGTTTAATTACTGAATGGAGTGATATATCTGGTAAACAAGAAAAAAGAAACATTAATTCAGATTTAGGAGGCACGATGAGGCTGGGTGGTCAGGTGTGCAAACTCAAGAGAGGCTCTAATTCATTTAAAATGTATAAAAATATTAAAATCGTTGAAAGACATCGTCATAGATATGAAGTTAATCCAAAATATAAGGACAAAATGATCAAAATGGGACTTGATGTTGTTGGAACATCAATTGATGGTAAGCTAGTAGAAATGATTGAGATTCCAAAGCACAAATGGTTTTTAGCATGTCAATTCCATCCAGAATTTACATCAAATCCAAGAGACGGACACCCAATATTCAATAGTTACATTAAGAGCACACTTAAGAAAAAATAAAATAATGAAATTAAGAAACTTTACTATTGGTAATTCAGAAAACATGACCTTAATGGGAGGAATGAATGTTTTAGAATCAAGAGATTTGGCATTGCAAGTTGCTGAAAGTTTTAAACAAGCAACAGACGATTTAAAAATCAATTATATTTTTAAAGCTTCCTTTGATAAAGCTAACCGAAGCTCAATGAATTCATTTAGAGGCCCTGGTATGGAAGAGGGTCTTAAAATACTGCAAGAAGTTTCAAATGAATTTGATGTTCCAGTCATCACAGATATTCACGAACCCTCACAGGCAGAGCCTGTTAGCGAGGTTTGTGAAGTTATTCAAATTCCTGCATTTTTGGCGAGGCAAACTGATTTAGTGCGATCCGCTGCAAAAACTGAATCAATAATTCAATTTAAAAAACCACAATTCTTATCAGCTCCAGAAATGTCAAATATTGTTGAGAAATGCTCTGCTGCTGGCAATCCAAATATAACATTATGTGAAAGAGGTAACTCTTTTGGATATAACAATTTAGTAGTTGATACTCTTAATTTCCAAATTCTTAAAAAACTATTAAAGCCTGTTGTTTTTGATGTTACACACTCTCTTCAACTTCCCGGAGGTCTGGGAAGTGCAACTGGTGGCAGAAGAGAGTATGTTTTAAGTCTAGCTAAAGCAGGTATATCTCAGTCTATTGCTGGGCTTTTTCTTGAAGCTCATCCAGATCCAGAACAGGCTAAATGTGATGGTCCATGCGCGTTACCGCTTGTAATGCTCAAAGACTTTTTAACTCAAGTAAAGGACTTAGATGATTTTGTTAAAGAGCAAGATAATTTAGATATTAAATAAATAATGGCAAAAATAATTGGAACTAAAGCAATTCAAGTTTTTGATTCAAGAGGTGTTCCTACTGTGTCATGTAAGGTATTTTTAGATAATGGAAGCTATGGTATCGCAATGGTTCCAAGCGGTGCATCAACTGGCTCAAAAGAAGCTTTGGAATTAAGAGATGAAGCAAATAAATATCACGGTAAAGGCGTTCAGGATGCTGTTCAAAATATAAATGATATCTTAGGACCTCTAATTATTGATATAGATCCAAACAATCAAGAAGAAATAGATAAAATTTTAATTAGCTCAGATGGAACCTCAGATAAATCAAAGTATGGTGCAAATGCTATTTTGGCTATTTCTTTAGCAGTATCTCATTCAGCATCTATTGCTAATAAAATATCTCTTCATGATCACTTTTGTAATCTCTATGAAAATATTGTTGGTGAAAATCAAGTTCAAAGTATGCCAATGCCAATGCTTAATATTCTTAATGGCGGCGAACACGCTAACAACAACATAGATATTCAAGAATTTATGATTATTCCAAGTGGAGCTAAAAACTTCAATCAAGCAATGCAGTGGTCAACAGAAATATATGTAAATTTAAAAAAAATTATTGAAGACTCTGGATTATCCTCATCAGTAGGTGATGAAGGTGGATTTGCTCCAGATCTTAAAAATAACGAAGAAGCAATAAAAATAATCATTGATTCAATTATTAAATCAGGTTTAGAGCCTGGAGAAGATATAAACATAGCTTTAGATTGTGCTGCTAGCGAATTTTTTGATGGAAATAGCTATACCTTAAAAGGGGAAAATAAAAAATTATCTTCATCTGAATTTGTAGATTATTTAGATGAGCTGGTTGAAAAGTATCCGATAACATCAATCGAAGACGGTATGGATGAGAATGATTACAATGGTTGGAAATTACTAACAAAAAAAATTGGAAAAAAATGCCAGCTTGTAGGCGATGATTTATTTGTTACTAACAAGGACATACTTGAAGGTGGTATTAAAGAGGGCATAGCTAATGCAATTCTAATAAAATTTAATCAGGTTGGATCAATAACTGAAACAATAAAAACTATAGAATGTGCAAATAAACATGGATACAAATCTATAATTTCGCATAGATCTGGAGAAACAGAAGATACAACAATAGCTGATCTAGCAATTGGCTTGGGTGTTGGTCAAATTAAAACAGGGGCTCCGTGCAGATCTGATAGAGTTGCCAAATATAATAGATTGCTTTGGATAGAAGAAGAAAATAGCCATATTCTTCTTAAATGAAAAAATTATACATATTAATAATTTTGGTTTTGGCTTTGATAGTAGCTATGTTATCTAGAAGTATTTTTTTTGGTGAGAAGAATTTTGATATTAAAAATCAATTAAAAGCTGAAAATGAAACACAGTTGAAAAGAAATCTTGAACTTAAAGAAAAAAATAAAATCTTAGAATTTGAAATAAGTAATGCCCAGAATTCTAATGACCATGTTGAAAATTTTGCTAGAGAAAACTTAAACCTTACATATCCTGATGAAGAATTTATAATCTTTGATGAGGAAGATAAAGTAGAAGATGAAAAAAGATAGTTTACTGGCAATAATTGCAGGAGCAGGAACTGGTTCAAGATTTGGATCTGAAATTCCTAAGCAATATTTAATGCTCAATGGCAAATCTGTCATTGAGAAAGCTGTTGAGCCTTTTTTATGCTCTGAATATGTTAAAAAAATAATTGTTTTAATATCAGAAAACGATTCTTTTATTAACAAACAAGGTTTTTATAGTTCAAATAAGATCAAATTTTTAAAAGGCGGAGAAATGAGATCTGATTCTATTATGAATGCAATAAAATCAGTAGGATTAGATGAATATGAATATGTCATTACCCACGATGCAGCTAGACCTAATATTAATGAGAAAGATATAGAAGTTCTTTATTCAGATATTATTGTTAATAATACATTTTGTTCGTATTTCTATACTCCTGTTTATGATTCAATTAAGAAAGTTGGTAAAAAAGATAAAACAAAAGATAAAAATGAATACATTTTGGTCCAAACCCCACAAATTTCAAAATTAAAAGAATTAACAAATGCTATGAA
>CENP01083390.1_pt1 | contig 10939 bp, 10 predicted proteins | sample 361281 | NCBI WGS metagenome assembly CENP01 (sample SAMEA2591122, study PRJEB7988) | marine metagenome | biome: marine biome (ENVO:00000447); feature: deep chlorophyll maximum layer (ENVO:xxxxxxxx); material: saline water (ENVO:00002010), including plankton (ENVO:xxxxxxxx) | depth 70 m
CGTTTAGGTCACCTGGTTTCTCAGTATAGGTGTTTTCTCCTAGACAAAGAACAATAATATCAGCCTCTTCATTAGCATATTTAATTGCTTCTTTTTTCTGATCAACGTATTGATCATAATATTCAAATTTTGGCTCCTTATCATAATCTTCATTAATAGGATAAGTAATTCCTGGGATGTATTTTACATCTGAATCTATAAATTTATTTTTAATTGCTTCATAAATAGTATTATGATCTCCAGCAAAAAAATCAGTTTTCTCTCCCTGCCATGAATAAGTCCATGCTCCATTTAATGTTCTCATTGTATCACCATTTGGGCCAGTAACAAGAATTTTATTTTTATTTTTTATTGGTAACATTGAATTTTCATTTTTCAAAAGAGTCATAGATTCTACTGCTGCATCATAGGCATAATTTTGATGTTTTTGAGAACCAAAATCACTGTAATCTGGTTTATTCTTTTTGTCAAATAAACCTAATTCTATTTTTAGTTTTAAAATTCTTCTAACAGACTCGTCAATTCTAGCTTCACTTATCTCCCCTTCTTTAACCAATTCTATAAGGTTATCACAAAACTCTTCATAGTCATATGGAATCATTGACATATCAATCCCAGCATTTATCGCAATTTTAATTGCTTCTTTTCGAGATTCTGCAACTTTATCTCTATCATGAAGCTTGTTGATGTCCTCCCAGTCAGTTAAAATTATTCCATCAAAGCCAAGCTCATCTCTTAATAGGTTAGTTAAAAGGTATTTGTCTGCGTGAACAGGGATCCCATTTATTAAACCAGAATTAATCATTATTGTTTTTGCACCTTGACTAATTGCTTTTTCAAAAGCAGGAAGATGTAATTCGCGAAGAACATGTTCTGGTATATAACTTGGGGTTCTATCTTTTCCAGAAATTGTAGTTTGATATCCTAAAAAGTGTTTTATGCTAGTTGCTACAACAAAATCATTATTCATATTATTATCAATTCCTTGCTGTCCCTCTAATGAAGCTAAACCCATCTGTGTTGTTAGGTAAGGGTCTTCACCAAATGTCTCAAATTGACGTGGAAATCTAGGGTCTTGACCTAAGTCAAGGACAGGTGAAAAGTTCCATGGTATTCCTGCTGCACGTGTTTCATATGCTGTAACCATTCCCATATTAAAAGAGTTTTTTATATCCCAAGTTGCAGCCGTCCCTATTTGCTGAGGGAACATAGTGGCACCATCAATATAGGTAGCTCCATGAATACCATCTATACCGTATAATATCGGGATAGCAGTTTCAGAAGATAAAGCATAACTTTGAATTTCATCAATAATTTTATTCCAGGTAGAAATATCTCTTGCTCGATTATTAGTTGTGTTTAAAATAGATCCTACGTGATATTTATTTATTGCTTTTTCAATCCTGTCTTTATCTATTTGTAAAGGTTCATAAGAACTCCATTTATCAGGACCATTAGCAATTACAGTTAAATTAATTTGAGCCATTTGACCAATTTTCTGTTCAATAGACATTTCTGACATAATAGAGTCAATTCTTTTATCTATATCAGAATTAGTAGAGCTTGATATTAAAAAAAATGAGAAAATAAAAAGAGTTAGATTTTTCATAAGCTGTCTAAATTAATATATAATTAAATAGAAAGTGGTTATTGTCTATTTAGAGCTTCTTGTTTTATTCTTTCTTTATTTAATATACTATCTCTTAGAAATGATTTACGATCAAAATCAGAATCCGTAACATTAATCTTCATTAACTCTCTGTTCACAGTGTATATTTCAAAATTAAACAGAGCTTGATTCAAAAATTCTAGAGCTTTAATTTCATTTGAGACACCTCCTAGACTATTGTCTTTATTGAGTGCACTAGAATAAACAGAAATGATTTCATCAGCAATTAATTGGTAAGCTTCAATAGATGCAGAATTTAATTCGGACGAGGAAAGTTCTTTGGTTTCATAGGTTGATTCGCCAGATTGACTGAAGTTATAACTATCTAAATAATATATTTCATTTCCACAACTAAAAATAAAAAAAGATAAGAGTAAAATTTTTCTCATATCTAAAATTAAAAAAATATCAGAAATTAAATTGTTTTATAAAAGAATCTTTTAAAATATATAAGGGTACAATATAAATATTGGGGCACAAACTAACTCTATATTAATTTAATTAATTTATAAAAGATATAGTAATATAGAAATATCTATAAAACTAGAAAAACAAAAAATTTATAGTTGAGTATATACAATCATTATTAGGGTGTAACTTTTAAAACAAATAAGTTATCTTTATTCAGAACTAAATAAATGAAAAAGTTAAAAAAATACTTATTAATAAGCTATCTCTTTGGGTTAATATTTTTTATAATCAACAACTTTAATTTTGAATTCTTTATACTTATTGACCCAATTATAATAGTACTTATTCTTAATATTCCCTCCTTAGTAATTGGCTCACTTTTTTATATACTCAAAAGAAAACTATTCTGGATTTTTTATGGAATAACATTTTTTTTAATATCATCTCTATTTATTATTTGGACAGCTATTGAGATTTTCACTGGAAGTGATTGGGGTAAAATTCTTTAAAAATTATTCAAATTCCTTAATCATAATATTTCTAAACTCTATAGGATGACCTTCAGATTGAAGTGATAGATATCCCTCCTTTAATGGTTCATCTACATTATCTAAAAAATTATCAGATAAATATGTTCCACCGAACCTAATGTTTGAGTATGAAATAACGGTATCCTTATCAATAATATGATGAATTATTGAATCTGAGTAAACAACTAGATTAACGCTAACCCAATCATCTTCATGATAGGTTTTTGAATTAGAGCTTATACAGTGCATAGAAGCTTTAAATCTTGGTTCAATGTTGTAATTAGATGTATTTATATCAACCTCTGTCCCAGGGGAACACATGTTTAATGTAGGTCTATCACCTTGCCCTGATCCACCAAGAAACTGAGCTTCAACACTTACTGGAAAACCTTGGTCAATAAACATTTGTTTGGGGTCCTCAGAATGTAACATTACTCCACTATTCTTATATGACCATGATTCATTTCTTATATGTTCTCCATAAAATTTATACTCTAATTTTAGATGGTAATTTTTAAATTTTTTCTTGGTATAAAACAGATGTCCAAATTCTTTATCAAATGAATCATACTCATCATACGACACCTTAATAGTTCCATCACCAACCACAAAAGTATTTTTATGATTATTATTAAATTCATATCCAGATATTTTCATTTCCCATCCGTCAAGAGTTTCTCCATCAAAAAGAGTTATCCAAGCACTACTATCGCTCTTACAGTTAATTAATAAAAAGGATATTATAAATAAAAAGTTTCTCATTATCCTAAGGTATAATTTTAAAACCTTTTTTCATAAATTGTTACAATGAAAAAAAACTCTAATATTATATTCATTAATCTTATTTGCTTTTCCTAATATTATTCATTCTCAAGATGATAATCGAAAAGCCCTCGAAAAAGTATTTAAGGATTGGTCAATTTTAGAGGACATAGTTCCTGGGCTGTACTAGGTATTTATAAGATAGCTTAAAAGGAATTTGAGTCAGCAAGCTGAATAAGAATGTAGACCTTAGCAAACATAACTATAAGAAATAATAAAAATATAATTTCGGGGTAATATTGTTTTGGTATTTTCATCAACTTTAACATGACACAAATGTAAATTTTAGTTTAATATAAAATTCCAAAATTTTTGTTAATTATGATAGTTAGAGTAAATTGCTGACACTAATATCAATAAATTTGATAAATGAATAGATATGGCCAAATTAGGGATTTACTTCTTGGTGACTTAACTGCTTCTATTTTTGTGTTTGGACTAATAGTGACGTTATTAGTAATAGCATCATTGCTCCTTTCAAGCAAAGAGAGAGAAGATTATGATAAAGACTATTATGACCGTCACGGTTCTTTACCCAAATAAATTATAAAATTATGAAAAAAATACTATTAATATTAATTATTTTAATAACTCAAAATATATATTCTCAAGCTCATATCGGAGTTATGGGAGGATATGACTTAGATATGGAAAACTCTCAAATTGGAGTTGGCCTTAACTACATGTTGTTTCCAAAAGTTTCCCTTGGTGGAATGCTAATGATATCTGACATCGAATCAGATGGCAAATCTATGGTTATGTTGAATGGAAAATATCATTTTGGAAGAGTCTCACTTGTTGCAGGAATTATGAATATGGAAATGCATAACATGGACATGAATATGAATATGAATATGAATATGAATATGAATATGTCAACAATGTACGGTTCTGATTCTATGGACAGGGAAACTAATCCATATTTTGGTGTTGAATATAAACCTTTCAAAAATAAAAAAGTTAAAGTTTATTACACTCACTCTGATATGATGAAATCTATCGGAATTATGATGCCTGTTTTTAATTTAGGTAAAAAAATGCACATGAATCACTAGCCATTATTATTCAAGAGAACCATTTATGAGATCCAAAGTGGTTTCTTGGTACAGGGCTTTCATTGACTAAATACCATTTATATCCATTCAAAACTGACTTAAGGTATTTTGAAATACCTGGTTTTATAACAAAAAAATAAGCTATTAAGTAAATTATTTTATTCTTATTACTGTAGATGTTTGGTAAAACAGTTATAGTCAGACTTGATCTAGAGTTTGCTTTATCAATTAATTTCCATTTTACTATAGATTCTCTCCCATTTTTTTTTCCAATCTTAAGTTCATATCCATTCCCTTCATCCCATTTGTAAAAATCTCTATATAGCTTTACACCATTTAAATATTCTAAACTATCTCTATGGTTACCGTTATCCCATGATAAAGAAATATTGGATTTACAGAAGGGGTGAGTAAGATTTAAATTTTCTGGTTTTGAGATAATTGACCATACTTTTGCCTTATCAAAATCTAAATCAATATTACAACTAACTGGTAATATCATTGTTATTTATTTATAAAGTAAAAATTATTTTCATCAGTATTTCCCTCAATAATATCAATTTTGCCATCCTTGTTAATATCAATGTCTAATATGTCATAAGTCCTAAACTTGTTTTTTGATAATATATTCTCTAACCATATTTTACCACTGGATATGTTCAAATAAATTTCAGTTTGACCAGGAGAGTTACCTACAACTATATCTAAATTTCCATCGCCATCAAAATCGTTTACAGCCAATGAAAAACTAGGTGAGTTTGAATTGTCAAAAACAACATTCTTTTTAAATGTATTATCCTTATCTCCAAAATAAATAACATTCGGTTCATCAATATTTGCAGTAGCTATATCTTTAAATCCATCTGAATCAAAATCACCTATTTCGATGGACCTTGTATTATCATTGCCTGTTCCGTATGGTATTTTATTGTTAAAATTTAAGCTACCATCATTCAAATATATATAGTTTGGCTGACTATTTCTATTAGCAAGAATTAAATCTTTAAAACCATCTTGATTCATGTCAGATACTTCAACATCTATAGTTGCATCTTGCGCACTACCAAATAGAATTATTTCTGAAAAATCTCCATCTCCATTATTTAAACATATCTCATTTGATTCAACTCTATTTGTTATTAATATATCAATATCACCATCATTATCTATATCATCTAATGTAATATTTCTTGTGTTTGAATATGATCTCCCAAATGTGTTAGATTTAATAAAATTTCCATTTCCATCATTTATGAAAATATAATTTGGCGCTTTATCATTTCCAACTGCTATATCTAAATCTCCATCTCCATCAAAATCTGATAGCTCAGCAGCGTAACTAGTTAATCTTTCTGAACCAAGATCTCTTTCAACTGTAAAGCCACCTTTTCCGTTATTTAATAAGATTTTATTTTGACCTGGCCAATGCCTTCCATTTGCTATAATAATATCTTCATCCCCGTCATTATCAATATCTCCAGACGAAATTGATGCCGTCTTTTCTTTAGCTCCTCCCAAAAGGTTAGTATTAAAATCTACACTCTGAGAATAATTAGGAATGCTATAAAGAAATAATGCAATTGTTAAAACTATCTTTTTCATTATTATTTAAATGGAATTACCCATGTGTTTTTAACTAAATTTATTTTACCCTTTAATTCCTTTTCTACAACTCTATCAATTACTTTAACTCCCTCAGCTGCCATATAATCAAATGAATCAATTCCATTATTTGGAAAGTTTTGTCTTGTTCTATGTATATTAAACTTACTAGAAAAACTTGTATTAAATTCTTTTTCTATCATTTCTTTTCCAATCAGGAAACCAATTAAGCCTCCCCAGGTTGATGTTGGATTGTCAGAATCCCAGCCAGATAAAGTCCCTATTTTTATAGTTTTCTTAATATCACCTTCTCCATAAAATAGACTTACAAGACTAGATGCAAAGTTTATTCCAGCTGCAAAACAACCATTACAATATAGATTTTTAGATGTGATGTCATATCCATCTTTTTGCTCAACCTGATATCTTAAATAAATTGAATCTCTTGCTTGTTCCCATCTAATACCAGAATTATATAAGCCTTCTGTAAAGTCATACATTTTTGCTGGATAATTATTGTCACTTAAGTACTTCCTTGATTCATTTGCAATCCAAAATATATTCTCTTTTATGGAGTTAAATTCTTTTGGATTTGAAGCTAACGAATGCATTCTTACATAAAATTCTGCAATTTCTTGAGCCTCTCCTCTAGCTGAAGTTTTAATGGGAAGCTCTGCCATTCTAATTGCAAAATCAGGTCTAGTTGGAGAAAACAATCCAAATATTTCAGTTGTTAATTGAGCGTCAATCATATTATAAAATTCATTATTGGACGGCTCACCTGTTTCAGGAGGAAGTATGCCCTGATTCATTAGGTCAAATGCTCTTTGATTAGACACCCATAAATAATTTTCTTCTTCTGCTTTAATATGCTTTACCCACCCTTCTCTAATTTGGCTTGGAGATAGTATACTTGTATCAAAATAATTAAGAAGAAATTGATACATATATTCAATATCTGTATCATCGTCAGATCCCCAAACTTCATCTTGAGTTCTTAAACTAAATTCAATTTTAATGTTTGATTTATCAATTGACATGTCTTCCCATATACTTCTACTATCCATCCCTCCCCAGTCCTCTCTTGTATAAAAGTTGCCTGTTTTAATTTCACCTATGTTTCCTATCTTATCCATTTCGGTTATAAGACCAGTCCAATTTGCAATTGACTGGCCGAGCCAAAAACCATATAATTGATTAGAATATTTCTCCCTTGAAATTTCTATAAAATCATTACTGCTTGTGTTACAAGAAGATAAAAGCAGAAACACTGACCAAAGAATAGATAAATTTTTTAAAATACTCATACTATAAATTTTTTAATTATAGATATTAATTGTCTATTGACCAATAATCCCAATTTCCACTTTCTTCATACAACTTAATGATATTTTCTAGTTTTTTCTTTTTCATAATAATTTTTCTATCAGTGCTAATTGAGAGTATCTTATTTTGAATTGAGGATAAAATTTTCTTTAATTCAGACTTTAAAAAATCAGTTGAATTATCAAATTCATCTTTTCTATAATATTGACCAAGGGTCTCCACAATTAAATCATGTTTGCCTAAGTAAAGAGATTTTTGAGAGTCACTGTTTTTAAATATACATATATAAGTATTCCATCTTTTATCAAAAACTACAGAAATAGTTATAAAAGTTTTATTATAAATTTTTTTTACTTGACTAGAAATCTTTTTTCTTTCGTTTATCAATTCTAGATATTCATTTTTAAGTTTTACTTTTTGTTTATTTAATTTTTTAAGTGATCTTTTTAAGACTTTTTCTTTTGCAAGAATTTTATCATAATTTATAATTAAATTTTGATCGTCCTTCTTAAGGATTTGAATATCTTTATCTGTAAGTTTTTTCACTATACTAATATAAATAAAAATTTAATATGTATAGTGATTTAATTGTGCCCCGATAACAAAACTGTACCCTAGGACATTAACTATTGTTAACGAGCTTCTAATTGATTTGATTTTTCCTTAAGACCTTCCCAGCTTTTATTTTCATAAATTCATAATCATCAACAGCAAACTGCCCATTAATAATTACATATTTTATGCCGTCAGGGTATTGATGGGGTGATTCAAAAGTTGCATTATCAATTATTTCTTGTTCATTAAATATTGTAATGTCTGCCATCATACCTTTCTTTATTAAACCCCTGTTTTTAAGGCCAAAAGACTTAGCAGGGAGATAAGTCATTTTATAAATTGCTTCACTCATAGATATCACTTTATTTTCTCTAACATATCTACCGAGAACTCTTGGAAAAGTTCCGTAAGCTCTTGGATGAGGATGGCCAAAACCAGGCTCAGAAAGCCTTCCATCAGAAGCAATCATAGTATGAGGATATTTCATTATATTTTCTACATCTGATTCATCCATGGCATGAAATATACAGCTTGCCCCTCCATTTAATTCAGCCTCAATAACAAGTTCTGCTCCATTTTTGACAGACGGATCAATTCCTCGCATTAACGCCCAATCCTTTAAAGTTTTACCCTCTAACTCAGGGTTCCAAGCTACTTTAGAGAATTGAACTCTATTTAAATCATTCCCCCCTCTATCATTTAAAATATTAAACTCAATTTCATTCTTTATTTTTTCTTTTGTTATCTTATTTGAAACTCTTTTTTTAAATTCCTCTCTGCCTCCTGCCCTTGCCCATGTTGGGATTAAGACATTTATCCCAGTATGACTAGCATTATAAGGATATTGATCAGTCATGATTTTTATTCCTTTCTGTCTAGCTGAGTCAATAAGAGATAAAGTGAGTGCACTCTTTCCCCACATTGGTTTTCCAATAACCTTGTGATGCGTAAGAACAACATTTATATTAGCATTTTTTGATATGAGTATTGCTTCTTTGACAGCATCAATAATTTTTAAACCCTCATCTCTTAAATGAGATGTATAAATCCCCCCCTTATATGATATTTCTTTTGATATTTCAATTACCTCATCAACCTTAGAAAAATTTCCAGGCAGGTATTTTAAACCTGTAGAAATACCAAAAGCTCCTTCATCCATAGCCTTACTTGCAAGGTTCTTCATGCTTTCTAATTCATCATTTGTTGGTTCTCTATTATCAAGACTCATTATAAGTCTTCTAATTTTATTATGACCTGTTAAAAAACCCACATTCATTCCTACACCAACTTTCTCAATTGTATCCAAATACTGCTTAAACCCATATTTTAATGGCACCCCTCTTCCATCTGGCCCACCAAAACTAGTTGTAACACCCTGCCTAACATGGCTCTCACTATCTGAAAGTTTTATGAAGTTATCCATTGGATCTAAATGAGCATGAGTGTCTATAAATCCGGGAGAGACTATGAGTCCTGATGCATCGACAACTCGAGTAGATTTTTCTGAATTTATCTTACCAACTTTAATTATTGTATTTCCTGTAATTGCTATATCTAAAGTTTTACTTTCTGTTCCTGATCCATCAAAAACTTGACCGTTTTTAATAACCAAGTCATAAGTAACTGATTCACAATTAATCAGAAAAAAAGGAAAAAGAATTAAAAAGATTTTTTTATACATTTTTAAAAAATATCTACTTATAAGGTAAATATTCTTTTAATTTTAACCAAGTTTGAATTAAGTCCCCCTAAAAAATAAATAGTATGAAAGATAAAAGAGAATATGATATAGTAATATGGGGAGCATCTGGTTTTACAGGAAGGCTCGTTGCAGAATATTTACACTTAAACTACAATTCAAATAATTTAAAATGGGCAATTGCAGGAAGAGATAAGAAAAAACTCATTTCAATTAGAGATGCATTTCTTGATGATAGCATTCCAATTGTTATAGCTGATAGTTTTGACGAAAAGAGTCTTAATGAAATGTCAAAAACAACCAAGGTAGTTTGTAGTACTGTAGGTCCATATGCAAAATACGGATCCTTACTTGTAAAGTCCTGTGTAAATAATAGAACTCACTATTGTGATCTTGCCGGAGAAGCACAATGGATTAGAAAAATGATTGATTTATATCATGAAGAAGCAAAAAATAATCAAGTTAAAATAGTAAACAGCTGTGGCTTTGACTCGATACCATCTGACCTAGGAGTTTACTTTATTCATAAGAATATTTCCAGCAAGAACCTAACTATAAAAATGCGAGTTAGAGGTGCAAAAGGAACTTATAGTGGTGGTACATATGCTAGTATGAAGAATATTATTAAGGAGGCTTCTTCTAATAGAGAAGTTAGAAAGAGTTTAACAAATCCATATGGATTAAACCCAGTTGGTGAACAAAGTGGTCTTGATAAAAGAGATTTAACATCTGTAGTTTATGATGAAAAAATTAAGAACTGGATATCTCCTTTTTTAATGGCTGGAATAAATACTAAAATAGTCAGAAGAAGTAATGCTTTAAGTAATTACCATTATGGAAAAGACTTTAAATATGATGAAGCAGTTATGGCAGGCAAAGGGTTCAAAGGACGACTTAATGGAATAATACTCTCAATCCCTTTAATTTTTCTTGCTGCAAAACCTGGATCATTATTTAATAAAATTTTTAATTTTTTCTCCCCTAAACCTGGTGAGGGACCAAATAAAAAAGAAAGAGAGAGTGGGTATTTTAATTTAAGGTTTTTTGTTTTTCAAGAAAATTCTGATACCGCCATATTCAAAGTTACAGGTGATAGGGATCCAGGCTATGGTTCTACATCAAAAATGCTTGCTGAAAGCGCCATTTGTCTTGCAAAAGATAACTTAGACAATAAATTTGGTGTGTTAACTCCATCATTTGCTATGGGTGATAGTATCCTAAACAGACTCATTTCAAAAGCTGGATTATCTTTCAATAAAATTAAATAATG
>CENP01112618.1_pt1 | contig 10934 bp, 7 predicted proteins | sample 361281 | NCBI WGS metagenome assembly CENP01 (sample SAMEA2591122, study PRJEB7988) | marine metagenome | biome: marine biome (ENVO:00000447); feature: deep chlorophyll maximum layer (ENVO:xxxxxxxx); material: saline water (ENVO:00002010), including plankton (ENVO:xxxxxxxx) | depth 70 m
GCTGCAGTACTAAAAACCTGTGACTTTTTTGTTGGGATAGTTGTATTCCTTTCTATCAATGTTGTCGATACACTACCTAGCGTTTCAATACCAAGTGATAAGGGCGTAACATCAAGTAGAAGTATATCATCAACATCTCCAGATAACACGCCACCTTGAATAGCCGCACCCAGTGCGACAACTTCATCAGGGTTAACGCTTTTATTTGGTTCTTTACCAAAAATCTCTTTTACTTTTTCTTGAATTTTTGGAATCCTAGTGGAGCCACCTACTAGAATCACTTCATCAATTTCAGACTTTGATAATCCCGCATCTTCAATTGCTTGGACACATGGTTCAATTGTTCTATTAATCAAATCTCTTACCAATTCTTCAAATTTAGCTTGAGATAGTGTTAGGTTTAGATGCTTTGGCCCTGAGGCATCTGCTGTAACAAATGGTAGATTGATGTCAGTCTGTTTAGATGTTGATAATTCTTTTTTGGCCGTCTCTGCAGCTTCTTTTAAACGTTGTAGAGCCATTGGGTCTTTTCTAAGATCGATGCCGTCAGACTTATCAAATTCATTAGCAATCCAATCAATAACTTTTTGATCGAAATCATCTCCACCAAGATGTCCATCTCCATTTGATGATTTAACTTCAAAAACACCATCACCAAGTTCTAAAATTGAAACGTCAAAAGTACCACCGCCTAGGTCAAAGACGGCAATTTTTTCATCTTTTTTCTTATCTAGACCGTATGCTAGGGATGCAGCAGTGGGTTCATTAATTATGCGTCTGACATTCAGGCCTGCTATTTTACCTGCATCTTTTGTTGCTTGCCTTTGTGAGTCATTAAAATAGGCTGGAACTGTTATAACTGCGTCTGTTACTTTGGACCCAAGATATTCCTCTGCCTGCTGCTTTAATTTTTGGAGAACCATAGCAGAAATCTCAGGTGGGGTGTACTCTTTTTCACCTGCCCTGACTACACAAGCACCACTAGAGTTTTTTTCAACTTTATACGGTACTTCAGATATCTCTGTACTAACCTCATCAAACATTCTTCCTACAAAACGTTTAATTGAAAAAACGGTGTTTTCGGGGTTTGTAACAGCTTGTCGTTTAGCAGCTTGACCTACTAATCGATCTCCATCTTTTGCAAATCCAACAACAGAAGGAGTAGTCCTACCACCTTCTGGACTTGTGATTACTGTTGGTTCACCACCTTCTAGTACAGCCACACATGAATTAGTAGTACCAAGGTCAATTCCAATAATTTTACTCATGCTATCTCCAAAAACTAAAATTATAAATCATCTCGAAACATGACTCGCAAGGAATATACCATATAAAATAGTAGTAAATATTGACAGACTATTAAAATTAATCTTACTTTATGGCAGACATATCACATCCTATTTTTATGAAAGTGATTTTGGATAATTAAATAATAAACATCATTTAGGCATAACATAAATGCCCAATTTATAATATACTACTTCAAAGATAATTCAGAAGATTTTGATTTTCTTCTGAATCTATAATCAAATATTAATTTATTATTAACTGACTTAACTGTTATTGTTGTACCTTTAGGAAATACTTTCCTTAAAAGTAATTCAGAGATCGGATCCTCAAGAGAACTTTGAATTTTTCGACGAAGCATTCTAACTCCATACCTAGAATCATAACCTTGCTTGGCTAAGTATTTTTTAGCAGTTTTATTCAACTTGATCTTTAATCCAAATTTTGAAAGATTATTTACAAGGTCGGAGATTTGCAAATCAATTATTTTATAAACATCCCTTTCATTAAGCTGATGAAAAACAATAGATTCATCGATTCGGTTTACTAATTCGGGCGAGAATAATTTTTCTACATTATCCATAATTTTTTGTTTCATTTTTTGATACTCTTCCTCATCATTTCCTCTACCGAAACCAAAACCATTATTTTTTAACTCTCTTGTACCTATATTGGATGTCATAATCAAAATTGAATTTCTAAAGTCTATTTTTCTACCAAGCCCATCTGTTAAAATACCCTCATCAAAAACTTGAAGTAATACATTGAATATATCTGGATGCCCCTTTTCAATTTCATCCAAAAGAATGACTGAATATGGGTTTCTCCTAACCTTTTCAGTGAGTTCTCCACCCTCTTCATATCCAACATAGCCAGGAGGTGCCCCAATTAATCTTGAAATAGAAAAACGTTCAGTAAATTCTGACATATCTACTTTTACTAGCGCATTATTATGAGGAAATAAATATTTAGCTAAACATTTTGCTAATTCTGTTTTGCCAACGCCTGTAGGGCCAAGAAAAAGGAAAACTCCTATTGGTCGGTCAGGACTTTTAAGACCGGTCCTTGAACGTTTAATTGCATTTGTTAAACTATTTATTGCTTCATTTTGTCCAATGATATAATTACTTAGCTCTTCATTAAGATTCAGCAAACGTTCGCTTTCTGATTCTGCTACTTTTGAAAGAGGAATACCAGTTATAAGAGATACAACATCTGCAATAGTTTCAGAATCAATATCGATTAAACGCTTGCCTTCTCCCTCTTGCCATTTTACTTGCTCCTTTGATAGCTTTTTAAATAATTGTCTTTCTTTATCTCTTAGAGTCGCGGCATCCTCAAATAGTTGTTCTGACACTTTAAGTTCTTTTTCTTCTCTAATCTTTTGGACTTTATCTTCCATGTCTAAAATAGTTTTTGGCACTTCCAAATTATACATATTTGCTCTTGCACCCGCTTCGTCCATTATATCAATTGCTTTATCTGGTAGGAATTTATCAGATATATATCTTTCGGATAGATTAACACATGCATCTATTGCATTATTAGTATATTTTACTTTGTGGTGCTCTTCATATTTTTCTTTTAAACCATGAAGAATATCCATTGAATCTTGAATTGAAGGCGGACTGACAGTGATTTTCTGAAATCTCCGATCAAGTGCACCATCTTTCTCAATATATTTTCGATACTCATCCAATGTCGTAGCACCAATACAATGAATATCGCCTCTTGCCAATGAAGGTTTAAACATATTTGAAGCATCTAATGAGCCAGAAGCACCTCCAGCTCCAACAATAGTATGTAGTTCATCAATGAAAATAATGATATTATCACTCATCTCTAATTCCATCATCACACTTTTTAAGCGTTCTTCAAACTGACCTCTATATTTTGTTCCGGCTACTATAGCAGCAAGGTCCAACGACAATATTCTTTGATTATGCAGAGTTCCAGGTACTACTCTACGAATTATCCTCTGTGCTAGCCCCTCGATTATTGCAGTTTTCCCTACTCCCGGTTCTCCAATTAAAACTGGATTATTCTTTTTTCTACGAGTTAGAATTTGAGCGACTCTTTCAATTTCCTTTTCTCTACCTATAACAGGGTCAAGCTTTCCCCTTTTCGCCATAAGAGTAATATCTCTAGAAAAATGATCTAAAGTTGGAGTTTTACTTTTTCCAGATGCTCCAGAAGTATCTCCTAAATCGGCAATTTTTTTATCTTCAGCATCTGAATCTATCAAGTCACTAATCGTTTCATAATCAAGAGAAAATGATTTTAAGATATCCGATGCAATTCCCTCAGATTCTTTTAAAATAGCTAATAACAAATGTTCATCATCTGCAATATTTTCGCCACGTGTAGATGCTTCATTATAAGAATTTCTTAAAATACGTTCAGCTCTACGTGTAAGTGGTAAATGACCTAGGGTCATGGTGCCACCTGATGATTTTATCATATTTTCTATCATTGATATCATTTCAGAAATTTTAATATCAAAGACATCGAGAACTTTTTTTGATAAACCAGTATCTTCCTTTAGCATACCCAACAATAGGTGTTCAGATCCAACATAGCTATGTCCTAATCTGATTGCTTCTTCTTTTGAATTTTTTATTATTTGTTGAACTCTATTTGAAAAATTTTCTTTCATTTATACCTTATTTAATAAACCTTCTTCAAGTTTGTATTGTTTATTGCCAATTGATGAAATTTCAGGATTGTGCGTAGTTATGACAATTGATTGATTAAAATCTCTATTTATTTGACCCAATAGGTCAATTAGTTTTGTGGAGTTTTTTTCATCAAGATTTCCAGTTGGTTCATCTGCGAACAAAACACACGGCTTGTTAATTATAGCACGAATGGTAGCGACCCTAGACCTTTCTCCACCTGACAATTTATTTGGAAAATGATGAATTCTATCTGCAATCCCAAGAGTTTGAAATAAATCTATTGCCTTAGCTTCAAAATCAAATTCACCTTTTATCCATGTAGGAATCAATACATTCTCTAAGGCCGTAAACTCAGGAAGTAAATGATGGAATTGAAAAATAAAACCAAGATCTCTGTTTCTAAGTTTTGCAATATCTTTATTATTCAAAGTGTCTGTATCAATCCCTTTTATTTCAAGATTACCTGAGTCAGGTTTGTCTAGAGTTCCCAAAATATTTAATGCAGTAGATTTTCCAGATCCAGATTGGCCCATAATTGTTATCATTTCACCTTCCTCGATTAAAAGTGACAGACCGTTTAATACGTTGAGTTTATTTTCTCCATTTTTATATGATTTGCAGATTTGATTTGCTTTAAGAACTATTTTACCCATTGCAATGACTCACTAATTTGGGTTGATATTAATTTTCTACCTGATAGAATAGAAGCAACTAAAATGAATAGGAATGAAACTAATAGTATGATAAGTACATCTGAAGCGTAAAGTAACATTGGTAATGAATCAATAAAATATATACTTGGAGGCAAGGGAATTATCTTAAACTGGTTTTGTAAAATAACAATAATAAGTCCACTTAAAAAACCAACTAATAGGCCTGTACCTGCTCTTTTATACCCCAAAAGAATAATCATTTTATAAATAGAGCCAGTAGGCGCACCCATTGCTCTAATGACGCCAACCTCTTTCATTTTTTGTATTGATATCAGCGTCAAGTTTGCAGCCAGATTAAATGCTGCAACTAAAAATATTAAGCTTAATACCACAAAGGTTCCGAGTCTTTCCATTTTCATGGCACTAACTAATGATTTATTTTTCTCGTCCCATGTATAAACTGGGTATTCCAAACCTAAATTTTTAATCAACTCTTGCTTAATAATATTTGTACTAACTTTGCTGGTTATTAAATCATATCCATCAAGTTTATATTTTCTTTTAAAAATACTTTGACCATCTTTTAGAGAAATGAATACAAGACGCTCATCATAGTCAAGTAATCTTGTTGAAAAAATACCGCTGATTTTCAATTTCTTTTTATGTGGGATCGCCAATCCAACGGTTTGATCGACAGGGCTATATGCAAAGAGGTCTTCACCAATTCCCTTCCCTAACCGATTGGCTAGGTCTTGCCCGATAACTATCTGCCCTAATTGTGGTATATCTCCTATAAAATTAAGATTGTAAAATCTGTCCATTTTTGTTTCATCAATTGCTTTAATAGATGCCACTCTGCTTATATCATTTACTTCAATGATACCCTTCCTTTCCATAAAAGGCATAATCTCTGTAACACCATCTACTTTATATAATATTTTCTCTTCAGGATTACCTAAAATGCTTATGTCTCCTTCAATCCCTTTTAATTTTCCATGAACCATAGTTTCAAATCCATTCATAACAGATATAGAGACTATCATTGCAAAGCAACCAATACCCATTCCAATCATTGATAGCACTCCAAGGTATTTACCCTGTTTATTTGAAGATGTGTAAAAACGATCAGAAATGAATTTTTCCCAATTCATTCATACCTCAAAGCTGCCACAATATTAAACTTTGATAAATTTTTAACTGGTACCCATGAAGCGAGGATTGAAAAAAGGAGAACCAAGCCTAAGATTATCAAAAAAATAAAAATGTTAAACGAGAAGGGAACATTATCCATAAAATAAATATCAGATGGTATTTCAAAAAGTCTATATCTTAATTGTATAAAAATAATAATTGTTGACATCAAACCTCCAAGTAACCCACCTACAAAGCCTATAAAAACACCTTGCAAAATAAAAATTCGTACTAAGTTAACCTTAGTTATGCCTTGAGAAAGCAGAATGCCTATTTGGCTTGATTTTTCTATTATAATCATAGCTATCGATGCAATTAGATTAACTAAGCCAACTAATGCGATTAGGCCAAACATAAGATAAGCTGGCCAACGTTGGAGATCTATCCATTCAAAAAGTAGAGAATGTCTCTCCTTCCATGTTTCAAGATGGTAAGGATAATTGATTCTTTTTTCATATTGAGATAAAAATTCATTGTTAACTATAAGTCCTGAAACCTCGTTGCTATTTAATGAGAATAACCATCTAGCATCTTCTAGACTAGTATATGCAAGAGTTTTGTCAAATTCTTGTAACCCTGAAGAAAATATTTTACTTATCCTGAGAGCCTTGATTCTTGGAGTATTTAAATACAAGTTTTCTTGGGGAAAAGATTGAATAAAAAGTGTATCACCTATTTTAACATTAAGAGATAATGCAAGACCATTTCCTAAAACGATCTCGTTAGATTCAATTTGTTTATGTTGATTCATTGAAATTGATCTAGGTAAAAAATTAACACCTTCAATCAAAACTCCTTCAGCAGAAGCACCGGAACGCAGCATGCAAACTCCCCTAATAAATTCGTCTGGTAAATTTTTGGAATCTTTGAGTAATGAATTAATTGGTTCATTTGATATATTAATAGGCTTACCTAAAATATGCGATATCCTAGCATGACCCTCAAATGATGATAATTTTTCAGAAATTACGTCTTGGAATCCTTCTATGATACTTGCTGTCAACATTAAAGCAGTAACCCCAATTGAAAGTCCACCTATTGCTAACCAGCTTGCATAGGAAGAGAAACTTCCTAATTTATATGAAAATAAAAAACGTATTGCGAGTTTAAGGCTTAAAAACACCTTTATATATTTTCAGAACGCAAGATCGGGAATAATATCACATCCTTTATCCAGCGGTTGCCAGTCAGAAGCATTGTAAGGCGGTCAATACCTATACCAACTCCACCAGTTGGTGGCATGCCACATTCCATGGCTTGAATAAAGTTCTCATCAATTGGCTGTGCTTCATCATCACCTCCCTCTCTGAGCAGTGCTTGAGCCTCCAATCTATTTCTTTGATCGATTGGGTCATTTAGCTCTGAAAAAGAGTTTGCAAACTCTGCACCTCCTATAAATAATTCAAAACGTTCTACTATATTTGGATTTCCATTCCTATGTGCTTTTGCTAAAGGAGATATCTCTTTAGGATAATCTATTACAAAAGTTGGCTGGATAAGTTTTGGTTCAACTAATTCACTCATTAATTCATCAAGTATTTGCCCTAGATTAAAATCATCATCAATGCCTATCTCTTTTTCAGTACATATTTCTATAAGCTTGTTTTCATCTAAGTCGGCTATATCGTGACCAGTTGCTTCACTTAAAAGTTCAAAAAATGGCTTTCTTATAAACTTTTTTGATAGATCAATATCCATTCCTCCCCAATTAATATTTATTGCATCTATCTTTTCAGCAGATTGTCGAATTAAATCTTCAACTAATTCCATACAGTCTTTATAATCAGCATATGCCCAATAAAACTCTAGCATGGTAAATTCGGGATTATGATTTCTATCAATGCCTTCATTACGAAAATCTTTTGCTATTTCATATACACGATCAAATCCACCAATAATTAGCCTTTTTAAATAGAGTTCATCAGCAATTCTTAAATAGAGAGTTTGGTCTAAAGAATTATGATGTGTGGTGAATGGACGTGCATTTGCGCCACCATATAAGGGCTGTAAAACTGGCGTCTCAACCTCAAGGAAACCTTTATTATCTAAAAATTCTCTTATTGATCTAATAATTGCGGCACGGCTAATAAATGTTTCCTTTACTTCCGGATTTAATATTAAATCTAAATGTCGGTTTCTATAACGGAGTTCTTTATCTGAAAACGAGTCAAATATTTGACCATCTTTTTCTTTAACAACAGGTAATGGACGAATACTTTTTGCTAAAACAGATAAAGCTGAAGTATGAATAGATATTTCACCTGTTTTTGTAGTAAAGACAAATCCCTCAACTCCCACATAATCACCAATATCTAGAAGCTTAAAACAAGAATAAGATTCATCTCCAACATCATCTCTTCGAATAAAAAATTGAATTCTACCCTCAGAGTCCATTATTTGAGAAAAAGATGCTTTACCCATCTTTCTTAAGGCCATGATTCTACCAGCAATTTTAACAGTTTTTCCCTCAATCTCATTATAGTTTGACTTAATAAATGCACTAGAATGTGATGGATCAAATTTTACTGGATAGGGGTTAATACCAGCTTCTCGCAATGCATCTAATTTCTCTACCCTAAAATCCATTATCTGCTTTAAACTTTTATTTTGATCTGACATAATTAATCCTTTAGTAACACTTATTTTTGATGAATCATATTTAATAGGTAAGCACGAATAAATCGATTTAGGTTACCATCCATGACTGCCTGAGTATTACCATTCTCTTCCTTTGTTCTATGATCTTTTACCATTTGATAGGGATGGAAAACATATGACCTAATTTGGCTACCCCAACCAATATCCATTTTTTTATCCTCGAGATCCTTGTTCTTTTCCTTTTCTTTTTCTAATTCTAATTGATATATCCGTGCTTTTAAAATTTTCATTGCCTGATTTTTATTTTTATGCTGAGAACGCTGATTTTGGCACTGCGCAACAATACCAGTTGGGATATGGGTGATTCTTACGGCAGAATCAGTTTTATTGACATGTTGACCTCCAGCACCACTTGCTCTATATGTGTCTATTCTTAGGTCCGTCTGATTAATGTCGACCTCTATATTATCTTTTGCTGCAGGGTACACAAAAACTGATGCAAAACTTGTATGCCTTTTACTATTTGCATCAAAGGGTGAAATCCTTACCATTCTATGAACTCCGGCTTCGCCTTTTAATAGGCCAAAAGCATAATCACCTTTTAATTCAATAGTTACATCTTTTATACCCGCTTCATCACCAGGCTGGAAATCAATAACCTCTAGTTTATATTCCTCTTTTTCAGCCCAGCGCGAGTACATACGGTATAACATTTGCGCCCAATCCTGACTTTCCGTGCCTCCTGCGCCAGGATGGATTGAAACAATTGCATTTTGCAAATCTTCAGGCTTCCCAAGAGTAAGTTTTAATTCTACTTTATCAATAATTTGTTTGTATGCATCTAGTTCCGTTTCAATCTCTTTTAACTCAGTTTCTCCAGAATCTGCAAATTCAAATAAAACTTCCATATCATCATGACGTCGTGTGAGGTCTTTCCAAAGTGCAATTTCTTTCTCAATAAGTGAAATATTTTTTAAAATATTAGATGCCTCCTGACTATCATTCCAAAAGTCAGGGACAGATGATTGTTCCCTTAGTTGTTCTAAATTGCTTGAACGCTTTTCTAGGTCAAAGGTGCCTCCGTATTTCTAAATCTTTTTTCTTAGCAAGATTAAACTGTTCTTTTAAATCACTTAATTCCACACAAAAATTTACAGTGGGGAGATTTAAGGAATAAGGATAATTCTTTTCTAATCAATCACCGGAAGATACGAAAAGCCGTTCATTCAGATAACGTCTAAGTTTCATTTCATCCATTTCTAAATTGGTAAACCGTCCATTCTCAGCCGTAGAGATAGTTCCCCGTTCTTCAGAGATAACAACGACTATAGCGTCAGATTCTTCTGTTATGCCTAATGCAGCACGGTGTCTTGTTCCCATTTCTGGTAATACCATTTGACTCTCCGTTAAGGGTAAGATGCAGCTCGAAGCCTCGAGAAGTGTATTCTGTAAAATAACTGCCCCATCGTGCATTGGAGATTCTGGATTAAATATTGACATCAGCAGGGGAGTAGAAACCTCCGCTTTCAATTGTATACCGGCTTCTTTATAGGAACGCAGACCTGTTTCTCTTTGAATCACAATGAGACCGCCCCACTTTTTGGCTGAAAGTTGAAGCGATGCCTCAACAATTGCCTCCAAGGATCTCGATGTCCCCATTCTAAAAATTCTTTGGAAAAATCGAGTTTGTCCAATATATATTAATAAGCGACGTATCTCTGGTTGGAATAAAATGACAAATGCTACTACCCAAACAGTTTGAAATTGATTAACTAGCCACGACATGGCACTTAAACCAATTGAATTAAATATGAACGATGATATTAATAGAATCACAAGTCCTACCAACATTTGACCTGCTCTAGTATCTTTAAAATATTGATATACTTTAAAGAACACCCACGTAACTAGTATGATGTCAATTAAATCAATAAGAGTTACTGTTAAAAATCCTAGTTTAAAAAATGTCATGCTGCTGTCCTAATTTTTTCAACTATAGATACCACCCTCTTCATTTCTTTTACATCATGAACGCGCACAATTCGGGCACCATTCAAAATACCTGCTGCTACCGTAGCAGCAGTACCCTCTAACCTATCATCAACTGGTAAATCAAGAGTAGTCCCAATAAATGATTTTCTACTTGGTCCAATCATGACTGGTAATCCTAGTTTACAAAATTCATTTAATTGATTTATAATTTGAAAATTATTATCAACTGTTTTCCCAAAACCAATCCCCGGATCAAGAATAATTTGTTTCTTATCTATTCCAACGCTCGAAACAAACTTTATTTTGCTCTTGAAAAAGGAAGATATGTCTTCAATGAGGTTATTGTAGGTTGGATTATTTTGCATATTTGAGGGAATTCCCTGCATGTGCATGATAATTACAGGTACTCTTAAATCCTTGGCGATATCTGCCATTTTAGGATCAAAAGATAGACCACTAATATCATTAATAATATCAGCACCAGATTGAATTGCCTCCAAGGCGACTCTGGATTTAGTGGTATCAATTGAAATTA
>CENP01211908.1_pt1 | contig 10934 bp, 12 predicted proteins | sample 361281 | NCBI WGS metagenome assembly CENP01 (sample SAMEA2591122, study PRJEB7988) | marine metagenome | biome: marine biome (ENVO:00000447); feature: deep chlorophyll maximum layer (ENVO:xxxxxxxx); material: saline water (ENVO:00002010), including plankton (ENVO:xxxxxxxx) | depth 70 m
AGGTTGTAAGCGGATTTAATTTTTCCATACGTCCCCTTCCTGACGACTTAGTTCGGCGATCGTGTCCTCGCCGCGAAACCCAGCGAAAAAAATGCGTATCTTATCTTAAAATGAATATCGCTTGCGCGTCTTGCGGAGAATATCTTTGACCGTGCGATCAGCTGCATCAGCATGGCGTTCGGACGAATGCATCATTCTTCAGTCCTCGTTGGTGCAGATAAGCCCAAAACCCCCCCTTAAGCAATTACCTCAATTGACCCCATTGGCGCTGACGGGGAACAATTAGGCCTCAGACTCTCTGGCAAGATGTTAATTTAGGCTCATCAAAATGTCATCCGTCAGGGATATTCTGGAGGAGTGATTGTTGGAGAGTTTTTAATGCTTGTTGCCCAAATTACTGATCTGCATGTGCGACCAAAAGGCAAACCGTCTTACAACAGGCCGAAGCTTTCTCTGAAAAATGGGCTGCATAGATAAAACACACAAACGATGTCTTATTTAAAAAATAATCACGCGTTAAAGGTTCGCAAAAATACCGAGCGTGATAAGTGTGAGCTTTCAAAGAAAGAGCAACAGCGGTTAGCCAAGTTAGAAGGCTTGCTAGACCGCCTTATACGAGAAAAAAACGTGCAGAACCGTCAGCTGGCCACATGGATGACTGACGATGAATATGAGAGTTATGAAAGTGAATGGGAAAGTCAGAAGCAAATCAGAGAAGAGCTGAAAGAAAAGCCAAACGAACTCAAGCGATACGAAGACAAGCTAAAACAGGCAATTTTTAACTACAGCAGAGCAGAAGGCTACAGTACAAAAGGGAATCACAGCACAGCTAAGAAATTTTACAATAAAAGTGAGAGCTTTTGTGAAGAGGCATTAGAGATTCTGCAAGAACTTGTGCACTCTGATGCCAGCATACAGTAATGGTTTGACAGAGCTTTAGACTTTGACGCTGGTGGAGACTTGGGCTTGTCGCCAGTTGCTATGCCACGTGTGATCACTTCACGCAGTTTAGATAAACAGAGCGCTGATATGCGGGTAATGTCCAAACGGGAAGTTAAAATATCTACAGTGGAAATGGCTATAAGCAGGTTGCGCAATGCTGAATCAAAAGACACAAACGAACAGGACAAGAAGAAATTAGCAGAGTTTTTCAACTCCCCCTTTGCTGAAGAAGTTTAAGTGTGGTTAACGCTGTACAATGTGTAACCACAGATTGCTTAAACTATTGAAAAGTAATAGAAACGTAGAGGTAAGAAAAGCGTGCATCACAGATGCGGATTACACATAAGTTACACACGTATAATTAGGATCATATAACTCATTGATAAATATGTATATTTAAAGAGCGTTACTACTGAGTGGGAGCGACCGAGTGACAATGCCATTGAGCGGATCGATTGTTGCGCCACGACGCCACGGGATATCTCTTCACGTTCAGATAAAGTCAGCGCCAGCCTCGAGCGTTTGCGAACAGCAGGGCGAATATCGCCCGTGCGAGATAGCAACGGATAAATCGACGATGAATCCCGGTCAAAATTGCGACCGATGGAACTCATCGACTCGTCACGTTGCCAGCGATCCCATATCTCAGACTTCTGCTCACTCGTAAAATAAATTCGACGCCTTCTTTGAACCATAATCATACACTCCATCTTTCCAATTAAGATAAAGTGTTGCGTCCATCAATTGAGACCACCGTCATTAGCGGACGATAGGAGTTTAAGGCACAACTTTTGAGAATTGATATTCTCCTCGACTAGTAGATGTAAATTGGAATTGCCTTAAATTTTATTGTCAGCTTATTGTTTGAACGCAAGTAGATTACTTTGAATTAGATAAGATTTATTTCTTCGACGCACTGATTGAAATGAAACTTCTCCTACCAATACTTCTAAAAATCAACGCCAAATTTCTTCCCAAATTCTCTACTTCAAATTACTTCTGAATACTCAAAAATCGGCCTGCGAATACCATTTGTCGCATAACGGGCAGTATGTACATCTATCCAATAATTATTCTGCCTTATTGACTTCTCCCGTTAGTGAGAAAATATGATCAGAAATGGAAATCCACAAAACCGACTAAATTAGCTTACTCGGCGGGTGCTTTTCCAACATTAAAGTCATGATTGTCTGAAAAACGATGTTTGCGCATAGCCGTATGCGAGGCATAGGCAATGTGCCCGTTAACGATGGTGGTCATTATTTTGGGGAGAGCGGCTTCGAAATTTGTCACAACTATATCCGCTCGTTTACCGATATCGATCTGACCGCGGTCCGTAAGGCCTGCCGCTTCAGCTGGATTTTGCGAGATTAACCGCCAGGCTTCTGAAATTTTCAATCGGTCCTCTCGCATGAGCCGGATCACAGCAGCAAATTGAGACGGATAATAATAGTCGCTCGCCAATATCGTGCATTGGCCTGCCAGTACCGCGTCGCCGGCATGAATCGCACCGGTGTGACTGCCACCACGCACGACATTGGGTGCACCAAGGACAATATGATTGTTATATTCGAGCGCTTTTTGGATCGTGATCTTATTGACTGGAAATTCGCAGATTTGCGATCCCAGTTCAAAATAGAACTGTCGTGTCGCCGGCGTTTCATCGTCGTGAGAGAGTTGCGGAATGCCGACTTTACGCGCTGCCGCCGCAAGTCTTTTGATGCCTTCAGGCACTTGATCCTCACGCGCGCTCACACGTTCGAGCAACTCCTTAAACGCCGCTTCCGAAAGATCGGTCCGATTGGCATAGGCTGACATCTTTTGGCTATTGTCTTTATCTTTGTATATATGGTCGATGTGATCGTTATAGGCCAACAACGCGACATCACCGTCCAGGATGTGCTCTTCGATGATATCGAGTGCATCTAGGTTGTAGGTTTCAAAACGAAGGTGGAGTCGATTGTCAGCGGCCAAATGTGATTTGAGGTCTTTTAACGCCTTTGCGATGTTGAGAAAATTCTCTTTGCCGCGGAGGCCGGGTTCCCAGGAATAGGTTACCCCATGGAACGCGGTGGTGATCCCATTGGTTATGAGTTGCTGGTCTGTTTCTTTGAAGGCGAGCTCGATCGGGAAGTGGACACCTGGGCGTGGCATTAGCTGACGTTCAAAAGCATCTCCATGAATATCGATGATTCCCGGGAGAACGGTTTTGCCATGGGCATCGATCGTGTGGACATGTTCAAAGCGAGGGGTAATCTCGACCTCATAAATGCCGGCGATTAATCCGTTTTGGATAAAGACATTTCTTGGAGCTATTGAGCCATCAGCCAGTAATACATTGCCGCCGACGATCAAAAGGTTTTCCATTTTTTTGTTCCCTTTAAGAATGACTTGTACATAGAAGGAAATTTTTCGAATGGGAACGCCTAATTGCAGTGGTCATGAAAAATTCATAAAACTGAAACCCAACCATCATCGCATCGCATTGTTTCCAGCTTTCACACTAGCATTTTAGGGCTAATCAGCGAACGGTGCCGTGTGGATAAGCCGAAAGGGCTCGCCTTTACCTTGCTGTTTGAGTACCGAGAGGCGGTCTATTGCGGAGCAGCTTTTCAGCGAATTCCCTAGGAAATTAGAAAGAAAGGCCGCGACGCGATTGAGCATCTCGTCGCCAAGTGAATTGGTGAGAGTCATGTGAAAGCGGAATTCATCCAATACATAAGGATAGCCCCAGTTTTTTAGGTGCGCGCGCTGGCCTTCAGATAAGCTTGGCTTGTTGCGGCGGGCGAACTCTTCCGCTTCCATCGGTTTGCGAAAGTGATCGAAACCTTGGACGACTGCTGCCGCCAGTCGATGAATATCGCTCATTCGATTTTTTGGCGTTAATGCCAAGAAGGATCCAAGCGTGTTAAGTTCGAGTTCCAGCTCGTAAAAGGGTTTTATGTTTTGAGCAAATTTGTCGGTGGCGCGCAAGAGATCATCTTCAGACATATCATCGGATAGCTCAAACGGTGGTTTGAGTGTCGCATGGAATCCATAAATTTTTGGCGAAGAGGTAATTTCACTGAGCTCGATTTCAGGGTGTGCCGGTTGCTCTATCTTCACAGCATTGTGACAATCCCAACCTAACCATTGGCTGGCCTTTTTGTACAAAGCGCTTTCCTGCTCGGGCACAAAGAAGATTGCATATCGAGTCGTCATTGTGCGTCCTCTAATTCTAACTCTGCAACGTGCTCAAACTCGAGTATAACGCCTGCGTGGTCGCTTGGATAAATTCGGTCAAGTCCCAGCGGTTTGCTCATCACATATTCAATAGATGTGTATTCAATACTGGCTCGTCCGTCAACCTGGCCAACAAACAAATGATCTAAGGATCGCTCACTTTGAATGCCGTTGACGGGATTAAGGCTCGGTTGATGGGCCTCGGCGACTTTCGAGAGATTTGTGATTTCAACAGTTTGTTGCTGTTCCAACCATTCAAAAACAGGGCTTTTGGGGCAGCAATTAAAGTCTCCGCCTAAGGCAAATATCTCACCCTTAAACATTTCGCTCAAATAGTGCAGGATGTGTTTTAGCTGATCCAATCTGAGATCATCGCGATCAGCGAGATGTGTTAGATGAAAATTACATAACTGTATCGAACCGCTTGGCAATTGACATTCCACAATCATCGTCCGTCTTTGCCCGTCCGATACGTCAGATGGTAACTCTACAATCTGGAGATTTTGCAACGGGTAACGGCTAAGAATGGCTAGGCCGGAGGAACTACGCGTCATCAGGCTATTTAGATTTCTGATTTTCAGTCGACTATTTATTTTGGCCCGGTGAAACTGTAGCTGGTTGGCAATATAGCCCGACGTGTCAAAGCTTCCGTCAGCGGTCGAAAAATCTTCTTGGAGGAAAATAATGTCGGCCTCCGATTCGGCAATTCCGTTCGCCATTACCGGCAGACGCTTTTCATATTTGCCGTCACATTTCCAGGTATTTAGCGTAAGAATTTTATACGTGTGTTTCAATTTTCATCAACCAGCTAGGTAAGTTACTGATTTAATAACCGAATCTATAGTATTTTTATGACGGCTCTATGACGGTTACAGTCTCGTCGCAAAACTGTCACATTCACGTAAAAAAACAGACATATGATTTTGGGAACATTTGTGCTTAACAAACAAAACTAAATCGGACAATAACAATATCAATGGAAAAGAATGCTAACCACGTGGCCGGCGAACAGAGTGCGCGTCGAAGATGGATATCGATTCTTGCCAAGTCGAAAGTAGATGCTCTCGATGATGCTTGGAATGAATTGGATGATAAACCCGCTTACGACTTTCTCCGGCGACCGGAAACAGGCCTGATCATGGTACGCGGTCGTGCCGGTGGAGTGGGTGAAAAATTCAATCTCGGCGAGATGACGATGACCCGGTGCAGTGTTCAAATGCAGGACGGCTCCATCGGCCATGGGTATATCGCCGGCCGCGGTACACGTCATGCCGAACTTGCTGCTGTTTTTGATGCTCTACTGCAGAATCCGGATCACCAGGAAGCTTTGCAAGCCTCTTTGATCTTACCCTTAGAAAGCAAGCAAGAGCGCCTTCGTGCACAAAAACTTAAAGCAGTCGATGCAACGAAGGTTGATTTTTTCACAATGGTCAGAGGCGAGGACGACGCATGAATCAGGTAACTACCCAGAATAAAGTTCTGGGCGGATTTGAAAGTCCGGTCTTTGATAGCCAAGCAACTTTTCGGGCTTTGCTGCGGGCAAATTCCTATCCAGGCCAAATTGAGAAAATTTCGGTCGGCCTCAACCCACCAGAAGGTATGGACACAGCCGCCGCAGCGATTTGCCTGACGCTACTCGATTTCGGGGTAAATGTATGGCTTGATAGCGGTTTTGATAGCGAGGAAATTTCATCCTACCTCGGCTTTCATTGCGGCTGCACGGTAACGCCTGTTGCTGAGAAAGCTGATTTTGTTCTGATCTCCGACCTGGAAAATCTTCCCGAATTGTCGATGTTTAAGATCGGAACCAGTGAACTACCTGATCGTTCTGCGACAATGATCATTCAAGTGCCGGAAATATCTGGAGATGCTGGCGGTATGGAACTTACCGGGCCCGGCATTGAAACGACAAAATCATTGAAAATACCAGGTATTCCAGAAGCCTTTTGGCAAGAACGACGAGATATGGCGGAGATGTTCCCACAAGGGATTGATCTCATTTTTACCGCTAATGACAAAGTCTGTGCATTGCCGCGTTCGACGGTGTTTGGAGGTTAGCCATGTATGTAGCTGTTAAAGGTGGCGAAAAAGCCATTGAAAACTCTCTTGATTTGCTGGCGACGGAACGTCGTGGTGATCAAGAGGTGCCGGAACTCTCCCTTAAACAAATTCAAGAACAGCTGGGATTGGCGGTCGATCGCGTTATGACCGAAGGCTCGATCGCGGATAGAGAGTTGGCCGCCCTGGCCATCAAGCAGGCGCAAGGTGATATTATTGAAGCAATTTTCCTGCTACGCGCTTATCGCACTACGTTGTCTCGACTGGGCACGAGCGAGCCGCTTGAAACGTCGAACATGACAGTGCGTCGCAGAATTTCAGCAACCTTCAAAGACATTCCCGGTGGACAAGTCTTGGGTGCAAGCTATGACTATTCGCATCGCCTTTTAGATTTTGATCTCATGGACGAAAACATTAAAGCGGCAAAAACGGAGATGGCGGCCGATGCTGAGCCGTTATCTCGTCCGCGAATGCCGCGGGTTGCTGATTTCCTCGGTCAAGAAGGGTTAATCGAAGAGGAAAAACCGGATCAAGCGGATCACGAACCAGTTGATCTTACGCGAGAGCCGGTTTTGTATCCGACGGAGCGCGCTGTGCGACTTCAAAATCTGGCGCGCGGTGACGAAGGTTATTTGCTCGCGCTGGGGTATTCGACACAGCGCGGGTATGGCCGAACGCATCCATTCGCTGGTGAAATTCGTGTCGGCGAGGTTGCAGTTGAATTTACACCAGAGGAACTTGGCTTTCCTATTGAGATTGGTGAAATCACCATCACAGAATGCGACATGGTGAACCAGTTTGCCGGGTCAGCTAAAATCCCACCACAATTTACCAGGGGTTACGGGCTCACTTTCGGCCACTGTGAACGCAAAGCCATGTCGATGGCCCTGGTGGACCGATCCTTGAGAGCGCGCGAACTGGGCGAAGAGCCATCCGCGCCGGCCCAAGACGAAGAGTTTGTATTGTCACATTCCGATAACGTCGAAGCGTCCGGTTTTCTCCAACATTTAAAATTGCCTCATTACGTGGATTTCCAATCGGAGCTCGAACTTGTGCGTCGCATGCGGAAAGAGTTCGATGATAATCTGCCGGAGGCTGCGGAATAAAGAATGAATATTTTATCTCCAGAAGCTCACAGCAAATCCTACGCCGATGGATACAACTTTGCCTTCCTCGATGAAGGAACCAAGCGAATGATCCGGCGCTCCATATTGAAGGCAGTTGCAATTCCCGGGTACCAAGTACCATTTGGCAGTCGGGAAATGCCGTTGCCGTATGGTTGGGGAACCGGTGGCATCCAGGTTATGGCCGGTATCATTGGTCCAGATGACACGTTGAAGGTTATTGATCAAGGTGCTGACGATACGACGAACGCTGTCAACATTCGGAAGTTTTTCAAAAAAACAACCGGCGTGGAGACCACGGAAAAAACTGTTGAAGCCACATTGATTCAGACTCGTCACCGCATTCCGGAAACGGAATTATCAGAGCAGCAAATTTTGGTTTATCAGGTGCCAATCCCGGAGCCTTTACGCTGGCTGGAACCAAGTGAAGCTGAAACTCGGAAAATGCATGCGCTATCTGAATATGGCTCGATGTATGTCCGGCTATACGAGGATATAACAAAATACGGACATATCAGCACTTCCTATGATTATCCAGTCATTGTGAATGAACGATATCTTATGCGGCCGTCACCGATACCCAAATTCGATAATCCGAAAATGGATAATATGCCGGCTTTGCAATTATTCGGCGCCGGTCGGGAAAAGCGTATCTATGCGGTACCACCTTATACCAAAGTCAAGAGCCTCGACTTTCAGGATTATCCCTTTGAAATCCAAAAATGGGAGCAATCCTGCTCTCTGTGTGGGTCTACCGATAGCTTCCTGGACGAGGTAATTGTCGACGATCAAGGCAATCGGATGTTCGTCTGCTCGGACAGTGACTACTGTGCCGATCGGGTGCGGGAAGGGACCAGCCAAGTAAAGAATAATAACCAAGATACCGATGTTGGGGAACAGGAATAGTGGACGAACCAATTTTAAGCGTTACGGATCTTAAGAAAACTTACGGTGCGATTAGGGGCTGCAAAAACATTTCATTTGATATCTGGCCAGGCGAAGTTCTCGCAGTTGTTGGCGAGTCCGGTTCCGGAAAATCTACTGTCTTAAACTGTACGTCGGCCCGTCTTGAGCCAGACACAGGAATTGTTCGCTATGCAACACGATGCGACGGTTTGAAAAACATTTTTGACATGTCTGAGCCGGAACGCCGTTTTTTGATGCGTACCGATTGGGGTTTTGTTCATCAAAACCCGCGCGACGGCTTGCTGATGGATATGAGTGCCGGGGCAAATATCGGCGAGCGACTCATGGCTGTTGGCGAGCGAAATTACAGTAAAATTCGTGATGATGCCGGTGAATGGTTGGGACGGGTTGAATTTGATCTTGAACGGATTGACGATCTGCCAACCCGCTTTTCCGGAGGCATGCAGCAGCGCGTTCAAATCGCGCGAAATCTGGTAACCAAACCGCGTTTGGTTTTCATGGATGAACCGACCGGTGGATTAGACGTTTCCGTGCAGGCACGTTTGCTCGATATGCTGCGCACGCTTGTTTCCGATCTTGGCTTGGCTGCCATTATCGTTACCCATGATTTGGTCGTTGCACGGTTGCTGGCACATCGAATGATCGTGATGCGCCGCGGCGAAATCGTGGAAAGTGGATTGACAGATCAGATTCTCGATGACCCGCAGCACCCTTATTCGCAACTTCTCGTTTCATCGATTTTGCAGAATTAGGAGGCCAGCATGACAAAATCCTTTATCCAAATCGAAGGCCTTTCAAAGTCTTTTACACTCCACAATCAAGGTGGCATCACGTTGCCGGTTCTCAATCTTGTTGGTCTGAAAATTTCTTCTGGCGAATGCGTCGTCGTGACCGGTCCTTCCGGAGTTGGCAAAAGCAGCCTGCTTAAATGCATTTACGGAAACTATCTGGCAACTGAAGGCTCCGTTCACGTTGGGCCGCCGGAAACTGCATTAGATGTTACCCGAGCCGCGCCACGGGAGATCGTAAATTTGCGCCGGTATACACTTGGGTACGTTACACAGTTTTTGCGGATTGTGCCGCGCGTACCTGCCATTGAGATTGTTTTGGAGCCATTGCGTATTCTGGGTGTTGATCTAGACGAGGCACGGGAACGCTCCGCTAAAATGTTAGCGCGGTTGAATATCCCAGAACGCCTGTGGTCCTTGGCACCATCGACTTTCTCTGGTGGAGAACAGCAACGCATCAATCTGGCGCGCGGCTTTATTGTTGAATACCCGGCACTCCTTCTTGATGAACCGACCGCTTCACTCGATGCAGAAAATCGCCAAGTCGTTGTCGGTCTCATTGAAGAAGCTAAACAAAACGGCTCAGCAATTCTAGGTATTTTCCATGACAAGGAAGTCCGTGATGCGGTCGCGGATCGAGAGTTGCTGCTGAAAGAATTGGGAGTAGCGGCGTGAATAAAGACCTCCTAATCACGAACGCCAAGATTGTCACACCGACAGATGTCATCGACGGTTCAGTCGTTGTGACTGATGGATTGTTCTCTCAGATTGATGAAAGTATGTCTGATCTAACCCAAGCTGAAGACTTTGAAGGGGATTATCTTCTGCCAGGTTTTGTCGAACTTCACACCGACAATCTCGAGAAACACTTTAAACCGCGCCCCGGTGTTTCCTGGCCTTCCGAGGCCGCCGTCATGGCACACGATGCACAAATGGCAATTTCCGGTGTAACAACAGTTCTGGACGCCATTCGAGTTGGGGATAACTGCCCAAGCGAGAATCTAGGAAGCAGTGCGAAGAGGATCGCGCAGACTATAAAAACCGAAAAAAAGAAAAACACTTTGAGGTGTGAGCACCTGCTTCATATCCGCTGCGAAATTTCTTGTTCGGACGTGATCGATCAGTTCGAAGGATTCGCTGAAGAGAAAAACCTAAAACTGGTTTCAATCATGGACCATACACCTGGACAGCGTCAGTTCGTTGATGAAGATAAATACCGTGAATATTACCAGGGTAAGTATTCGATTAGTGACATCGAAATTGATCGGATGATCGCCCAACGAAAGGTTGATCAAAGTCGATACAGTCGAAAGCACCGTTCTATTCTGGTGGAATATGCCAAAGAAATCGGTGTGCCCCTGGCGAGCCATGATGATGCGATTATCGCGCATGTTGAAGAAGCCGCCGGTGAAGGTGTGACAATTTCGGAGTTTCCAACGACTCTGGAGGCAGCCCATGCTGCGCGTGGCCACAAAATGAAAGTGCTGATGGGTGCGCCAAATCTTGTTCTTGGAGGTTCTCACTCCGGCAACATTTCCGCAATGGAACTGGCACACCAAGGGTTACTGGATATTTTGTCTTCGGACTATGTGCCCAACAGTCTTCTACACGGTGCCTTTATGGTTGCCCATCAAACCGAAATCAAATTGCCCGAGGCGATCGCGATGGCATCGTTAACACCGGCAAAAATGGTTGGGCTCGATGATCGTGGCGAAATCTCAGAAGGCAAAAAAGCCGATTTGTTACGCGTCAAACTGGAAGGTGACGTTCCAGTTATCAGGTCAGTGTGGCGGGATGGCGGTCGCGTCGCTTAATAGGAGAGCTACTATGGACGAAATCGAAAAAATGTTTTTAGTCCTCGAAAATGAGGGTG
>CENP01237711.1_pt1 | contig 10931 bp, 9 predicted proteins | sample 361281 | NCBI WGS metagenome assembly CENP01 (sample SAMEA2591122, study PRJEB7988) | marine metagenome | biome: marine biome (ENVO:00000447); feature: deep chlorophyll maximum layer (ENVO:xxxxxxxx); material: saline water (ENVO:00002010), including plankton (ENVO:xxxxxxxx) | depth 70 m
ATTGTATGGATTTCATCAATGAATAAGATAATGTCAGGATTTTTTTCTAACTCATTCATAACAGCTTTCATTCTTTCTTCAAACTGTCCTCTGTATTTAGTCCCAGCAACAACACTTGCTAAATCTAAAGAAATAACCCTTTTATTATAAAGGATTCTTGAAACTTTTCTTTCATTAATTCTAATGGCTAGACCTTCTGCTATAGCTGATTTTCCAACACCTGGTTCACCAATCAATAATGGATTATTCTTCTTTCTTCTGCTTAAAATTTGAGAAACTCTTTCGATTTCCTTTGATCTTCCTACGATAGGATCTAGTTTACCATCATTAGCATAAGCTGTTAAATCTCTTCCAAAATTATCTAAAACTGGTGTTTTTGATTTTTTAGATTTATTAGAATTCTGCTTTGCTGTGTATGGGTTTTGTTCTACAGACTCTTCGTTAGATTCAGCATCATCGTCATCATATGTACTAGACGATGAAATGTCTTCATATGATTCAGAAATTTCAGAGATAAGATCTTTAAATTGTTCTTTAACTATTTCATAATTAAGGTTTAACTTTTCAAGTAATTTTGTTGTCGGATCATTTTCATTTCTCAAAATACAAAGAAGTAAATGAGCTGTATTAATCGAATTTCCTTGAAACAATTTAGCTTCAAGAAAAGTTGTTTTTAATGCTCTTTCTGCTTGTCTTGTTAGATGCAAATTTTTTCTAAGATTTTCCTCAAAATTAATGATTGGGTTTGGAGGGCTTAAAATTTCAATCTTCTTTCTCAAAAAATCAAGATCTATATCCAAAGATTTTAAAATTTTTATTGCTTTTCCACCACCATCTCTTAATATTCCGAGTAAAAGGTGTTCAGTACCAATGAAATCATGACCTAGCCTTAAAGCTTCTTCTTTACTGTAGGTTATAACATCTTTTACTCTTGAGGAAAAATTATCATCCATTTTGTAAAATTAATAATTAAAAATAAATATCAATTGTAATAAAAAAAATTTAACATAAATGTTAATAAGTTTGCTAAAATCCATTATTATTTACAGATTAAAATTACTGTCTAATAATTATCTTTAACGAATAAATAATAAACTATGTCCAACGGAGAAAAATTAATACCAATTAACATTGAGGATGCGATGAAATCAGCTTACATTGATTATTCAATGTCGGTTATTGTTTCTAGGGCTCTTCCAGACGTAAGAGATGGTTTAAAACCTGTACACAGAAGAGTTTTGTACGGAATGAGTGAGTTGGGCTTAAGATCAAATAGTAAGTATAAAAAATCTGCTTTCATTGTCGGTGAAGTTTTAGGTAAGTATCATCCACACGGTGACAGTTCAGTTTATGATACAATGGTCAGAATGGCCCAAGAGTGGAGTTTGAGATATATGCTGGTTGATGGTCAAGGAAATTTTGGTTCCATCGATGGAGATAGCCCTGCTGCCATGAGATATACTGAAGCTAGATTGAAGAAAATTTCAGAGGAAATGGTTCAAGATCTTGAAAAAGATACAGTAGATTTTCAGCTTAACTACGATGATTCACTAAAAGAACCAACTGTACTACCTACAAAAATACCAAGTTTGCTAGTCAACGGTGCCTCTGGAATCGCAGTAGGAATGGCAACTAACATGCCTCCACACAACCTTTCTGAAGTGATTGATGGTACGGTAGCTTATATTGATAATAACAATATTGAAATTGATGAATTAATCAATCATATTAAGGCTCCTGACTTTCCAACTGGAGGAGTAATTTATGGTTATGATGGTGTAAAAGAAGCTTTTCATACTGGTAGAGGAAGGGTAGTTATGAGAGCTACTGCAAACTTTGAAGAAGTTAATGGTAGGGAATCTATTATTGTTACTGAAATACCTTATCAAGTTAACAAGGCTGATATGATTCAAAAAACAGCTCAGCTTGTTAATGACAAGAAAATTGAGGGTATTTCAACTATTAGAGATGAATCTGATAGAAATGGAATGAGAATTGTTTATGTTCTCAAAAGAGATGTTATACCAAATATCGTTCTAAATACACTTTTTAAATACACAGCACTCCAATCTTCTTTTAGCGTAAATAATATTGCACTAGTTAAAGGAAGGCCTAAGCTTTTAAATTTAAAAGAAATGATTTCACATTTTGTTGATCACAGACATGATGTTGTTGTTAGAAGAACAAAATTTGATTTAAGAAAAGCTGAGGAACGTGCTCACATCCTTGAAGGATTAATTATTGCCTCTGATAATATAGATAAAGTAATTGAGATAATTAAAGCTTCATCAAACGCAGATGATGCTAAGTCTAATCTAATCAAGGAATTTAATTTAACTGAAATTCAATCTAAAGCAATAGTTGAAATGAGGTTGAGACAATTAACCGGTCTAGAGCAAGACAAGCTTAGAAATGAACATACTGAGCTCTTAAAATTAATCACTGATTTAAAAGACATACTTGAAAACAAAGATAGAAGAATGTCAATCATAAAAGATGAGTTGCTTGAGGTGAAAGAAAAACATGGTGACGAAAGAAGATCTAGAATAGAATTTTCAGGTGGAGAACTAAGTATTGAAGATATGATTCCTGATGAAAAAGTTGTTATTACAATATCTCATGCTGGTTATATTAAAAGAACACCACTTGCAGAATATAAAACGCAAAATAGAGGAGGAGTAGGTCAAAAAGGTTCAACAACCAGAAGTGAAGATTTTCTCGAGCATTTATTTGTTGGCACTAATCATCAGTACATGTTGTTTTTTACCCAAAAAGGCAGATGTTTTTGGATGCGTGTTTATGAGATTCCTGAGGGAAGTAAAGTTTCTAAAGGAAGAGCAATACAAAACCTCATAAATATCGAATCTGATGATAAGGTTAAAGCATTCATTTGTACACAAGATTTAAAAAATGAGGAATACATAAATAATCATTTTGTTATTATGTGTACCAAGCTTGGTCAAGTTAAAAAAACATCTCTGGAGCAATATTCTAGACCAAGATCAAATGGAATAAATGCAATAACTATTAAAGAAAATGACGAGCTTTTAGAGGCAAAATTAACCACTGGAAATTCTCAAGTGTTAATTGCTGTGAAATCTGGAAAATGTATAAGATTCGAAGAAAGTAAAACTAGACCTATGGGAAGAAATGCGTCAGGAGTTAGAGGAATCAGATTAAAAGATTATAAAGATGAAGTAATTGGAATGATTTCAGTAAATGACATGGACAGTGACATATTAGTTGTTTCAGAAAATGGATATGGTAAAAGATCTAGTCTTGAAGATTATAGAATTACCAACAGGGGAGGAAAAGGAGTAAAAACAATATCCATTACTGAAAAAACAGGCAGTTTGGTTTCCATTAAAAACGTTTCTGATGGTGATGATTTAATGATTATTAACAAATCTGGAATAGCAATAAGAATGGAAGTTAATGATTTAAGAGTTATGGGTAGAGCAACCCAGGGTGTTAAATTAATTAATATCAAAGAAAATGATTCTATTGCAGCTGTAGCTAAAGTTGTGTTAGATGATGAAGATGTTCAATATGTTGAAGATATAGAAGTCCTAGATGATAATCAAGTAAACTAAAATTATATTATGAAAAAACTAGCAATTTTAATGATGTTAATTATTTGTTCTAATTCATTCTCTCAGAAAAAGGAATTAAGACAGATAAATAAACTTATTTCAGAATCTTTTTTTAATGAAGCTGAAAGTTCTCTTGAATCAATTAGTGCTCTTGTTGACCTTTCTGATGATAAAATTAAAGCACAGTATTATTTTTATTTAGCGAAAGTTTCAAATGAATTAGAAAAATTTAATGATGCTATTGCAGCATATGATAAACTAAAATCAATCAATGATTCTGCTTATTCAACAATCATTAAAACAGAATTTGATTTTTTGTATAGTCAAATCGAAACTTCAATTATTAACTCAGCGGTTGAAGACAATAGAAATTCTAATTATATAGTAGCATCGGACAAATTACTTATGGCTTACAGGATGAATGAAGATAAAAATGAAGATTATCTGTATTACGCAGCGGGTAGTGCTGTAAATTCAAAAGAATATGATAAAGCACTTGATTATTATGTTGAACTTAAAGAAAATAATTACACTGGTGTTATTGATGAGTATTTTGTTACTAACAATGAAACTGGTAAGGAGGAAAAAGTTTCTGAAACAGAATTTGATCTGTTAAAGAGCTCAAAAGATTATTCAAACCCAAGGGTTGGTAAAACAGAGTCCAGATATCCTGAGATTGTAAAAAATATAGCACTTATATATGTTCAGCAAGGGAAGAATGATGTTGCAATTGAAGCAATTAAAGAAGCAAGATCCATTCAGCCGGATGATACAAGCTTAATACTTAATGAGGCTGACTTATATATTAGAATTAGTAATAATACAGATGATGAAAGTGAAAGAGATTTATATAGAAAAAAGTTCAAGGAATTAATGGAGTTAGCAATAACCAAAGATCCTGAAAATGGAATTCTATATTATAACCTTGGTGTTATATCATCTGAACAAGGAGAAAATGATTCAGCTTTAGAATATTATAAAAAGGCTATTGAATTTAAACCAGATTATGTTGACGCGTATTTAAATTTAGTTGCAATAATTCTTGATGGTGAACAATCATTAGTTGATGAAATGAATAATCTTGGAACCTCAAAAAAAGATAATATTCGATATGATGAATTGAAAGTTGAAAGAGAGAATTTATACAAAGAATGTATTCCATTTCTAGAAACACTTATTGAGGTTTCTCCAACCAATATTGATGCCTTGAATACTTTAAAAAATATCTATGGAGTTTTAGGTGAAAATGAAAAATTCAAAGATATAAGTGCTAAGATTAACGAAATTCAAGGTTGAGTTATCCTTCTGATTCCCTGAAGCTTATGTGTGAGTTTTAGGGAATCAGAGTTAATTATTCCTTTTTCATTCAATTCATCTATTCTAACTCTATTAAAGGAGTGTATAATTTTTCTTGATTCTAAGTATATTCCAACGTGAGTTATATTATCTTTTGAATCTCCAAAGAAGCATAAATCGTCTTTTTCTGCTTCATCAATTCTTTCAATTTCGCTTCCTGAATCATACTGGTCTTTAGCATCTCTTTTAATAAATATATTTTTTGTTCTAAAATAAATTTGTGATAGTCCTGAACAATCAATTCCAAATTTTGTTTTTCCGCCCCATAAGTAAGGACTATTTAAAAAAATATTAATGTCTGTAGAATTACTTTCTATTTTAATTTTTTTAAAGTTTAAGTAATCAGCAGAACTTATTTGACAACCAATTGGGATTATCATTGTGGAGCCATCTGGGGTAATGAGATTAGATTCAGTTTTGTTAATTACAATGTTAGAATTGAGTGATTTATAATCTTCTTCAGACATAAAAATTATACTGTTTTTTTCAATCCATCCCTCATAATTATCTAAAAACGAAGTAATTTTTACCCACTTAAGATCATTCTCTTTTACCGTAAAAGTCTCCCCAAAAAAAAATTGATTTATCATCTCACTCTTACTGTCATTTTTTGACCTTACAGCAACTATACTTTCTTTTATCACTCCATGTTTCATTTTCTTAAATTATGAAAATGTTATTAATAATATTATTAATTTTGAAAAATGATTGTTGAACAAATATATACCGGTTGCTTATTCCAAGCATCATATTATATTGAAAGTAATGGTGAGTCTGCTATCATCGACCCGATAAGAGAAGTTGATTTGTATATAAATAAAGCAAGAAATAACAACTCTAAAATAAAGTATGTATTTGAAACACATTTTCATGCTGACTTTGTTAGTGGACATTTAACATTATCAAAAAAGACAAATTCAAAAATTATTTTCGGTCCCAATGCAAAACCAAACTATGAATGCATTACAGCTAATGATAATGATGAATTTATTGTAGGCGACCTTTCTATTAAGGTTCTACATACACCTGGTCACACACTTGAGAGTGTAACATATCTTTTAAAGGATTCTGAGGGTAAAGATTACTGCATTTTTACTGGGGATACGTTGTTCTTAGGAGATGTAGGTAGACCAGATTTGGCTCAAGTTAATGCTGAGATTAATCCTGAACTGCAAGCGGGAATGTTGTTTGATTCAATACAAAATAAAATATCAGTTTTAGATGACCATGTAATTGTTTACCCAGCTCACGGTGCAGGTTCAGCTTGTGGAAAGAATATGATGAAAATTACTTTTGATACTCTTGGTAATCAAAAAAAATTAAATTATGCACTAAATGGATCATGCAACAGAAAGGAGTTTATTGATATTTTAACAAAAGATTTACCCCCTGCTCCAGAATATTTTCCTTCTAATGTGTCATTAAATATTAATGGTTATAGTGATATTGATGAAATTCTTTTAAATAACTCAAAATCAATAGATCCAACTGATTTCAAAAATATTATTGAAAGTGATGAAGTCTTAATTCTAGACACAAGATCCCCTGAAAAATTTAGTAATTGTCATATTCCAAATTCCATCTTTATTGGAATAGATGGTAGTTTTGCTCCATGGGCGGGAGAAATTTTGAAGAATATTAAAATCAAAATTTTAGTTGTAGCTGATGATGAAAGACAAACTGAAGTGTTCACAAGATTATCAAGGGTAGGTTTTGATAATTATGTAGGTTATCTATCTGGCGGTATTAAAAGTTGGATTGAAAATGGTTATGAAACACAAAGTATAAAGAATATTTCACCTGAAGATTTTGTTAATATAATGAATAAAATTAAGGTTTTGGATGTTAGAAATAAAGGAGAAATATATTCTTCATCATTAGACAATTCTATAAAAATTCCATTAAAAACTTTAGAAAACAATTTAAATAAACTTAATCAAAACAATAAATATTACATCCATTGTGCAGGTGGTTACAGAAGTATGATTGCTGCATCACTAATGAAGAAAAATGGATTTAATAATTTAGTTAATGTAAGTAAAGGTTATTCAGGAATAAAAAAATGTTTAATAAGCATTTAAAATTCTTAATTCCTATGTTGATGCTACAAAATTTTATTTCTTGTAGTCAAATCAACTACAATCAAGTTGATTATAACTTTTTTTTAAATTTTGAATCAAGCAAACTTTTGATTGATGTAAGAAGTGATGAGGAAATTTCAATAAATAGTGTTGATGATTTCGTACAAATTGATTTCTATAAAGAAAATTTTTACGAAAATTTATTAAATCTTGATAAAGAAGTAAATATATTTCTATTATGCAGGTCGGGAAGAAGGAGTGGATTAGCTGCAAAGTTTCTTACAGAAAATGGCTATTTAAAAATTTATAATATAAAAGGAGGGATTAATTCAATTGTAGATTAGCCTTTATCACCATAAACTACCAAAGTTCCTTCCCAATTTTTTTCCTTACAAACTTGTTTGTAATTAATATTTTTAAATCCTGATCTTTTAAAAAAACTTAACCATTCTTCAATTGAATAAAGTTTCATGATATTTACTTTAGTTTTTTCTTGCCAATTATGACATGTGTTGTTTTCAAAATAATAATCAACTCCCATGATAAATCTTCCATTTTTTAATAACCAATTATCATGTATTTTATTTATTAATGTTTGTGGATTTTCAAAGTAATATAAGACTTCCATAGAAAACACAACATTAACCTTATCTTCAGGATTCCAGCTCAATAAATCAGCATTAAAGTATGTTCCAAGATTATCAAGTAATCTTGCTTTTTTTATCATTTTTTTGGAACCATCCACTCCAATTCCATTGACACAATTTGTATTTTCAAATAAATATCTAACTAACCATCCGTTTCCACATCCTGCATCTACAAATGAATATGCATTACCTACATTATAGAGTTTTATCATTTCCATTACTGGCATGTAATGGTTTTTTTCCATCCCCTCATCTTTTCCAATATCAACCCAGTCAGAAAAAACTTCTATTGGAGTTTTCATACTTTTTTCCTTGTACTAATTACGTAAAGAAAATAGGTAAACATTAGAACTATTATCTCCCAAAATAGAATATAGTAGGGCCATTCACCAATTATTAGTGGATTGTTTACTTCAGGTGGATATGCTATATACATGTAATTTGAGTCAATTTGAAAGTTGAGAGGCATTATAATGGCTACAAGAATATTTAAATAAATTAGCATTTTAAGCCATGAATATTTTCTTAACTTATAATTTAGCTCTAGAAACATGTAGATTGGTAATAAAATGATTCCTGCGTGAGTTACGTGATACTCAATATACCTATACAGTGAATCATCATAATAATTAATCTGAGGAGTTAAAAAAGCTTGAATAGCACCAATTATGCCAGCATAAAAAAGAAACTCAAAGAGAGTTTTGTTTTTTGGAATAAATAAAATAGTACAAGCTATTAAATTAGAAATACTGCATAATTGCAGCGGTAAATTTTCACTAATATTCCAATTACCATTTAAAATAAGTCTACCGTGATTTGTTAATGTTATAAAAATTAATACAAATGATATGATCTTAGCATAATTTAATTTGTTTTTTATAGTTACAAATTTACCAAGAAGAAGGTATATAAATATACAAACTGTAGTTACAATAATATTCCTTATCCATTCATCGGAAAGGAACTCTATAACATATTCTTGTGTATCCATTAATAATTTAAAATTTTAGATCTTCAAAAAATTCAAGAAATAAATTAGATAGATCTTCATTATCACCTGGAGATATTTTATTCTTTTTTATATAGCTATTAATTTCTTTTGACATTTTTTTTGAAAACATAGACAATAAAAATTTCTTTCTTCTTTCAATTTTTTTCATTTTATTATTTACATAAAGAAGAAGTGAATTATTTCTTCTATAGCTTGGCTCAGGTTTTTCTTGTATTCCAGCAGTATAACTAGGTTCATATAATTCCAAAAACGTATCTGCTAGTAATAAAAAATTTTCATTTTCAGTCATAAGCTCGTAAAATTTTCCTTTTAAAGAAATAAATTTTTTTTCTGCAAAACTCACTTTTCTTACTTTATTTGATAACAATTTTAGTGTTTTGCTGTTTTCTGCATTAATATCAAAAGTTTGTTCTAAAAGATTATAATTAGTCTGAACATTTATTGGTTTTTCACCATCGAATAAGAAAATCAGCGCTTTTTGTGGTTTTTTAAAATAATATCTATTTCCCGAATAATTTATGACTTTCTTGGAATATTCAGCCGTAATTTGATTCTTTATTATGCTGAAATTTGAATCAATATCAAAATTTGTAGTATTGAAATTCTGACCAAACATCCCAACGTACATCAATAGAGTAAAGATTTTTTTCATTTTATAAATGTAGTAATTGTTGTTAAATTAATTAGAACATTTCTGCAATCATACACCTAACACTTCCTCCAGAGAATTTTTCAATATTTGGAATTGATCCAATTATAAAATCACCAATAGTATTAATTTGATTGATTTGTGCTGATGAAAGTGAATTATAAGCAGTTTCACTAATAATAAACTTAATAAGATTATCTCTTGATTTTAAAATAATTATGTTTCCAGCAAAATCATTTACTTGATTTTCAGAAATTTCAACAACTATGTTTTTCTCTGTAAGTTTTTGTTTAACTAGATTTCTTTCCTCCAAGTTATCTATTGAATCGAAACAAATTATTGAAGTACCAGCACCTATTGTCATCATTACATTTGTGTGGTAAATTAATTTTCTTTCATTCTTGTATGTATGATATGCTTTGAATGAAACTGGATTGTAATTAAAATCCTTACAAAATTTTAAAAACAATTCTTTTGAAGATCTTTGAGAGATAGAGCAATATGCAATTCTATTAGTTCTGTCTAAAACAAAACTTCCTGTTCCCTCCAAGAAGATGTCTAAATCAGCATATTTTGTATAATCATAAATCTTATAATCATTATTACAATTAATTTTTTTAATTAAATCGTAGTTCACCTCTGTTCTTCTGTTTTTGGCAAACATTGGAAAAATACCAATTTTATTTTGATCAAATACAATCCAGTTGTTAGGAAAAATTTCATCTGGATTATTCAGAGTTTTACAACCTTCAATTACTTCAACATCAATTTTATTTTCTACTAATTTTCTTACAAACTGATTAAATTCTTTTCTTGCGATTTTATTTAATACACTATTAGAAATTCCAAGACTGTTTTCTTGGAAAAAATTATTTACTATAGTTTCTTCATTAGATCTGAAATTATTTGGATTAACCATTAAAATTTTACTGGTTAATATCATCACAATCTTATTAACGGTAGTGTTGAACATCTAAATAACCCACCTTGCTTACCCACTTCATTTAATTTTACTTTTACAACTTTTATGTTTCTTTCTTCGAACCAAGTATTTAACTTATTGAATTTATAATCAGAAACAACAATCTTTTTAGATATAGAAAAAAAATTACAAACCATTTGACTCATTTCTTTTGAGGTTATATTTAAAACATTATCAACACCATATTCTTTAACAAGCAAGTTGTATTCACTATAATTGTAAAAACCATCTTTACATATTACAGCATATTTATTTCCAACGGGTTGAAAACAACAATCTAAATGTAAAGCATTGTTTTCAGGATCTAGTAAGGATTTTTTTAATTTCAATGGAACAATATCTTTTTCAGGAAAAAAATTTTTTAAAAAAACAATTGCATTAAAATTTGTTCTTGCTGTAATTTGTTGTTTATAATCAGCTTCATCATAATAACCAATATACAATTTATCTTTTGCGACAATAATATCCCCTCCTTCTATGTGAATATTATCTTCAAGTTTGATGATCTTTTCTTTTTCAATCATATTCAAAATTGATTTCAAACCATTAATTTCATTCTGACGATGAGGAAGTATATTTGAAATAAAAAAGAAATCATCAATTACAAAACC
>CENP01115278.1_pt1 | contig 10930 bp, 11 predicted proteins | sample 361281 | NCBI WGS metagenome assembly CENP01 (sample SAMEA2591122, study PRJEB7988) | marine metagenome | biome: marine biome (ENVO:00000447); feature: deep chlorophyll maximum layer (ENVO:xxxxxxxx); material: saline water (ENVO:00002010), including plankton (ENVO:xxxxxxxx) | depth 70 m
TGACTTCTTTCTCAACAACTTTCTCCTCTATAGGCGCATTAAATTCATTATCTTTTTTAACAGCAATAGGTTGATTAGCTTGTTGTTCTTTTAGCATTTTTTCCTCCATCTCTTTTCCTTGCTTAAATACAAAAGTTTTTTCCAGATTACGGTTAAATAAATCTGAGTCAAACTCACCCCCCTCTTTCTTTAAATTATACCATTCACCATTTTCATAAACTTCAATGCCTAAGTTATTTATACTAATAGGAGAAAATGTTGCATACCATTCAGTTGGGTCAGCACCTTTAGATTTACCAATTTCAGCCATTTTATCCCACAATAAAGGATTAACTTTTGACTTATGTTTATATTTTGCAAAAGTTACAAACAGAGAATTAAGATTAGTAACTAGTCTAGCACACCCAATATACTTCTCAAACTCTTCCGGAGTATTCAGATCAAACTCTTTTTTTCCATCATTAAATCTCTTAAATGCAGAATGCTCCCATTTAGAATTAGTTGAAAACCAAAGGCCTGGTTTTTTAACTTTCAACATCTTCTCAGTTTGAGATGTAAGCACCTTTCCTACCCTAAAAATTTCAATTAGATGTGAAAGTGATGTGTAGTGATAAATTAAAGTTTTTTCCATTTACCAAAGATATAAATTGATTTAGTCTTTTTACTTATTTTTGTAATATGAAATCAATCTTCGATAAAGTTTCAAATGACTGTAGTAAGCTTGTAATAAAAAGATATAGCACTTCTTTTTACTTCTCAAGTAACCTTCTCTCAAAATCTATTAGACAAGATATATTTAATATATATGGATTTGTAAGGCTTGCTGATGAGATAGTAGACACTTTTCACGGATATCCAAAAAAAGAATTATTAGAAGATTTTGAAATAGAACTATGGAGAAGTATTGATAATAAAATTAGTTTGAATCCAATTCTTAATTCATTTCAACATACTGTCAATAAATATTCTATCCCACATGAACTTATAAACTCATTCCTAGATAGCATGAAGATGGATCTTGAAAAAAAAGAATACAATACAGTTGAGGAGTATAAAAAATATATTTATGGATCGGCAGACGTTGTTGGGTTGATGTGTTTGAAAGTTTTTGTCAAAGGCTCAGAAGAAACTTATAATCAGCTTAGTCCATTTGCGATTTCATTAGGATCAGCTTTTCAAAAGGTTAACTTTTTAAGAGATTTAAAAGATGATGCCAAAATTTTAAATAGAGTATATTTTCCTAATATAGATATGGATAATTTTGATGAGAAATCAAAAAAAGAAATTATTATAGAAATTGAAAAAGACTTTATCAATGCTATTAAAGGAATTGTAAAACTTCCAAAAAATTCAAAATTTGCAGTTTACATAGCTTATAGATATTATAGCAAACTACTAAAAAAACTAAAAAGAACATCTTCTGAAAATATTGTTAAAAAAAGAATTAGAATTCATAATTTCCAAAAGTTTATAGTTATTGCACGATCTTATGTTAAGTACCAACTAAATTTAATTCAATGGATATAATTATTTGGATTTTTACTTTAATAACTACATTTCTTTTAACAGAGTTTACTGCATGGTTTAATCATAAGTATTTAATGCATGGACCCCTATGGATACTTCACAAAGATCATCATAAAAAGGATCATAAATCATGGTTTGAAAGAAATGACTTATTCTTTTTTTTCTATGCATTTCTAAGTGTATCATTTGTAGTGCTATGGGGACAAGGCTTCTGGCTTGGCCTACCTATTGCTATTGGAATTGGTTTGTATGGATTAGCATATTTCATTGTTCATGACATATTTATTCATCAAAGATTTAAAGTTTTTAGAAATATTGATAATAAATATGCTAGAGGTGTTAGAAGAGCCCACAAGGTTCATCATAAAAATGTAAATAAAGAAGATGGTGAATGCTTTGGAATGCTTTATGTTCCAAAAAAATATTTTAAATAGTTAATCTTTAGTCCAATTATAAGCGAAATTACAATAAGTGCTATCTGAATTAACATTGACAAATGTTTCTTCAATTTTTTCTTCCATCCACTTTTTGATTGTTTTTAATTGTTTCTCTGTTAGAGCTAGTTCTTTAATTTTAACATAGTCTTGAGAAAAATTAGCTTTGTGCTCATCAAACCTATTAGATATTTTTAGAATTTTATATTTAGACACACTATTATCAGAATTATCTAATAAAGGCATACTTATCTCATTATCTTCAAGATCTTTTACCTGAGAATATAAAAGAGGATCCATTTTAGTAAGTTCAAATCTGGTATCATTGGTGCTAGGATTAATAATTACACCTCCATTTAATCTAGTTTGTTTTTCATCAGAAAATCTTAATGCAGCATCTGAAAATGTAATCTCATTATTTGATATTCTTTCTCTTAACTTATCAACTTTTTCTTTAGCAGATTTTAATTCATCATCAGAAATTTTTGGAATCAATAAAATATGTCTAACATCAATTTCTTGACCCCTGATTTTATCAACAGCTAAAATATGCCATCCAAAATCTGTCTTAAAGGGTTCTGATATTTCATCCTCACGAAGACTAAATGCTACATCCCTAAATTCTTTAGCCATTCTAGGTTTTTTTCTGTTTAAGGTATACCTACCTCCTTTACTTCTAGATCCAGGATCTTGCGAGTATAAGAGTGCCTTTGAAGCAAAGCTCATTCCACCCTCAAGAATATCTTCTCTAAAAAGCTTTAACTGATCAATAATTCGTTGATTTTCTTCTTCAGAAACCTTTGGTTCGATAACAATTTGTGCTATCTCTAGTTCAGTTCCGAATACTGGCAAATCAATTAATGGAATTGATTGGAAGAATTGTCTTACTTCCTCTGGAGTTATTTCAACTTTCTCAACAATAGTCTCCTGCATCATCTCTGATAGTCTTTGAGTTTTGTTTATCTCAAATAATTCATCTCTAAAAGTAATTTCATCTTTTTTCTTATAGAACTCTAAAACTTTTTCAATTCCCCCAAGTTGTTCAGTAAAATATTCTAGTTGTCTATCAACATTTTCATATATTTCGTTGTCTGATAGCTCAAGACTGTCTTGAATTGCATGATGAGCATAAAGCTTATCCTCCATTAATTTTCCAAGCAATTGACATTTTGAGACACCTCTAGTTGAAATTCCTTGAGATTCCATATCAATCAAAACCTTATCAACGTCAGAATCTAGTATAATAAAATCACCAACTACTGATGATATACCATCAATTTTAATTTTTTCCTGAGAGAATGATAATTGAAAAACCAATAATAAAAATATACTATTTATAAGTTTCATATTTCTTAGATTTAAGTGCATCATTTAAAATTTCTTTATTTAGACTTTGAAGTAAGTTTAATTTTCTTTGATTAATAATTGTTGACTTTATTCTTTCGTAAAGATAAGATAAAGGGGGGATATTTCCTGATTTAAGTATATCCTTAACAATAAAATAATTTACATATTGGGAATCTTCAATTGTAAACAATCTATTTTTGAGTAAATATCTAGACTTGTTCTGTTGATTAATAAATTCAATTGAAGAAATAACATCTCTTTCAGTATACCATATGGAATCATTTAATTTTAAATCAGCAAATTGAAAATTAAGTGAATCTAAAAATTCTCTATCCTCATTATTAATTCTTGTAATATTACTTCTAATTCTGCTAAGATTAATATTATCATTAGGAACTTTAATGTATCTATACTTAATAAGATTTTCATTCAACTTAAAGGAGCTATTATAAAGATTATAAAAAGAATCGATCTGAATGTTTGTTACTACAGAATCAATTCTAGTATTAACAATTAAATCTTTGTAAGAATTTATATATAAATCTACTTTGTAATTATTTACAAGCTCGTCGATTTGATTTTTCTTTGACTGAGAAAGGTTAACTTTAGAGAGGTCGTATAGTACTTTTTCCTTCGCCCAAGACTCAATAAAATTCATAAATCTTCTAATACTATCATCTTCAGATTCAAATCTAGGAAGATCATTTTCATATAAAAAATTTTCACCTGCTCTTGCGACTAAATCATTTGAATTATTATTAGCTAAGTTATTACAGCTAAGTATAGAAAACAAAAGTGATACTATTAAAATAAACCTTTTCAAGATTATAATTTAGGAGGACTATAATTAGGAGCTTCTTTTGTTATTGAAACATTGTGAGGATGACTTTCTCTAATACCAGAACCAGTAATTTTTACAAATTTTGATGATTTTTTTAGTGTTTTAATATCTTTAGAACCACAATATCCCATTCCAGATCTAAGTCCTCCAATAAACTGATGAATACTCTCGTAAATCTGACCCTTATATGGAACTCTTCCAACTATTCCTTCAGGAACTAATTTTTGCTTATCAGATTCATCTGATTGAAAGTATCTATCCTTACTTCCTTTTTGCATAGCTTCAACAGAACCCATTCCTCTGTAGGTCTTAAATTTCCTGCCATCATATATTATTGTTTCTCCAGGAGATTCTTCTGAACCTGCTAGGAGGGAACCTAACATTACCGAATCAGCTCCAGCAGCAATTGCTTTTGAAATATCACCTGTATATCTAATACCTCCATCTGCTATCAAAGGTATATTTGAATTTTTTAGTGCTTCAGAAACTTCTAAGATAGCAGATAACTGGGGGTAACCGACACCAGCTACTATCCTCGTAGTACATATAGATCCAGGGCCAATACCAACTTTAATTCCATCAGCTCCAATTTCCTTCAAATAATTAGCAGCTTCAGCTGTAGCAATATTTCCCACTACTATGTCTAAACCATCAAAAGAGTCTTTAAGATTCTTTAAAACATCCCCTACTCGACTAGAATGGGCATGTGCTGTGTCAACTACGAGGGCATCAACACCAGCTTTAATAAGCTGTTCAGCTCGCTTTAAGAAGCCTTTATCTGTCCCTATAGCTGCTGATACAATCAACCTACCTAGTTTATCTTTATTTGAAGTGGGTTTTTCAGAATGCTTATTTATATCTCTAAATGTTATTAATCCAATAAGTATTCCTTTTGAATCAACAACCGGTAGTTTTTCTATTTTATGAGTCTGTAATATATCTTCTGCTTGTAACATAGAAGTTCCAGCTTTAGCAGTTATCAGATTTTTAGTAGTCATTACTTCTGATAACTTTTTAGAGTTATCTTTCTCAAATCTTAAATCTCTATTTGTAACAATTCCTATTAATTTTCCAGTTTTTGAAACAATTGGAATTCCACCAATTTTAAATTTTTTCATGTTATTTTTTGCATCGATAACTAATGAATCAGCATCTAGTGTTACTGGATCAATTATCATTCCTGATTCTGCTCTTTTAACCAAACGAACTTCATTAGCTTGATCATCAATAGACATGTTTTTGTGAATAACCCCTATTCCACCTTCACTAGCCATAGCAATTGCCATTTTACTTTCAGTTACTGTATCCATTGCAGCAGATACTATAGGCACATTAAGGGTAATATTCCTGCTAAATTTTGATTGAAGAGAAACTTCTGAGGGAAGAATTTTGGAATAAGAAGGGACAAGAAGAACGTCTTCGTAGGTTAAACCTTCTCCAACAAATTTTGATTTTATCATAATGCAATTAATTATCAACTAATTGCATACAAATATACAAATTTATATCTAGTGGAATTATAATAAAATCAGAAGGCCAATAATGATGAAAACAAATGACTTAAGATAAGTTATCATATTTGATCGAGTGTCTAATTTTAATAATGTCATCATTTTATTTGAAACTACTGAAACTGTAAAGAATATAAATAAAGCTTGTGCAATAAATATAGAGCCTAAAATCAAAAATTGAATACTTATAGAAATCGTTTCTGAGAAAAGAAAATTTGGAAAATAAGCAATAAAAAAGAAGAGGACTTTTGGATTAATTAAGTTCATGTATAATCCTCTTAAAAACAAACTATTTATTGTGTTTTTTTGCACTAATTTATCTTTGGTTCTTAACTCATCGTAAGCAAGATAAAAAAGATATAAAGTTCCAAAATATTTAAGGTATAGTACTAAGTCTTTATTGCTCTCAATAAAAACTGATAATCCAAAAACTAAAATTAATGTATGTATTACTAAACCTGAGCATAGACCAATAGAAATAATCAAACCAGACTTTTTATTAATGAGACTTTGATTTATTACAAATAATATATCTGGTCCAGGCATTAGAGTCAAGACTAATGATGATATAAGAAACAATAATATTTGATCCATTCAGTGAATTTAATTATTATTTATATTTGGAATCAAATTATTACTAATGAATAACATAACCCGAAATCTTGAACCATTAAAAGATAGGCTAAGAAATCACTCTTTATATAGTAAAATTAAAGATGTCGATGATTTAAAAACTTTTTCAAATGCCCATGTTTATGCCGTATGGGATTTTATGTCTTTATTAAAATTTTTACAAGTTAACTTAACATCAATTTCAATCCCTTGGTTTCCAAGTAAAAATACTAGTACTTCAAAACTAATTAACGAAATAGTAGCTGGAGAAGAAACTGATGAAGATCAAAAAGGACAACCAGTCTCTCATTTTGAAATGTATATTGACTCTATCGAGGAGTTTGGTCTGAATACAACTGAAATATTGAGTAATCTAAATACTCTTAATAATATTGAAACTATTGAAAATGATATTGATAAATTAGATATTAAGAGTTATGTGAAAGACTTTTTAAAATTTACTTTTTCTGTTATTAAATCAGGTAAAGTTCATGAAGTGGCTTCTGTATTTACATTTGGAAGAGAAGACTTAATACCAGATTTATTTATCCCTTTAATTGAAGGAATAAATTCTGAAAATAATGATTTGGATAAATTAATTTACTACTTTAAAAGGCATATTGAAGTTGATGGTGATATGCATGGCCCAATGTCAATGGAAATGTTATCATATTTATGTGATAATGATGAATCTAAAATATCTGAATCAGCTTTAATTGCAGAAAAAGCCCTTCTTGCTAGAATATCATTATGGGATGGGATTGAAAATGAAATAAAACAAAGAAAAAATAATTATGAGAAAGCTTAATATTTTAATTTTAATATTATCCATTTCAGTAAGTTGTTCTGAAGAAAACAAATCAGATAAATATGCAAATACAATTACCTCGGAAGATTTACAAAATTTATTAGAAATATTTTCATCAGATGAATTTCAAGGTAGACAGACAGGGCAATATGGTGAAAAGTTAGCAGTAAACTTCCTTAGAGACTTTTATATAGAAAATGGAATAAAACCAGCTGAAAATACTGATAATTATTTTCAATCTTATCAATTAAATTTACCAGGTGGGATGTATACTCGTAGTTATACATTCCCTGAGTCATTAAGAGGTTACGATAAACTTGCAACAGGTGAGAATTTTGTAGATACTCAAAATGTTGTTTCTATAATTACAGGTGAAACTTATCCAGAAAGTTATATAATAATTACCGGCCATCTAGATCATGTTGGAGTTGATGGTGAGGATGTTTATAATGGTGCAGATGACAATGGAAGTGGAACAGTCTCAATATTAGAAATTGCACAAGCTTTTAAGGAGGCCATTAAGGATGGAGTCAGACCAAAAAGATCAATTGTTTTTCTTCATGTATCAGGAGAGGAAGAAGGATTACTAGGATCTGAATATTATGTCAATAATTCACTATATCCAATTGATAACACTTTTGTTAATATAAACCTAGATATGATTGGAAGAACTGATCCAACAAGAGGATATAAAGATGAAAACTATATATATTCAATAGGTTCAGATAGAATAACAAAAAAACTAAAAACAGTTTCTGAGACTGTCAATAAAGCAACTGTTAATTTAAAGCTAGATTACAGATTTGACATACCAGATGATCCAAATGACTTCTATGAAAGAAGTGATCATTTTAATTTTGCAAAAAAGAATATCCCTGTAATATTTTTCTTTAGCGGGACACATGAAGATTATCATGGTCCGGGTGATACATCCGATAAAATTAGATATGATTTATTGACCAAGAGAGTAAAACTTATTTTTCATACTATATGGGAATTAGCAAATATGGATGAACTGATTGTCCTTGATGAAAATAAAGGCTAAAATTTAAACATTAGATTTATTAAAATTATATTTTGTAAATTTAAGAAAATCTTAAAGTTGAAAAAGACATCTATTTATTTATTATGCTTTGTTTTATTTTTGGGCTGTAATACTGATATTACCAATGATAAAAATGTTTCTGACTTAGAATCTTTAAAACTTAAAAGTTCATTTATAGATTTAAATGAGAATAATCTAGACTTGTCAGTCTATAAAGGAAAAAAAATTGTAATTAATTATTGGGCTACTTGGTGTGGACCGTGCATAAAAGAAATGCCAAGCATAAAAAGGGCTGAAGAAATATTAGAAGACTACGGTTACACTTTTTTGTTAGTCTCTGATGAAACAATTTCTAAAATATCTAAATTTAAAAATGATAGAAATTTTGACTTCAACTTTTTGAAATCTATTAAAACTTATGAATCACTTGGAATTTATTCTATGCCTACATCATATATTTTTGATGAAAATGGAAAAAAAATTAAAACTATTGTTGGTGCAGTAGAATGGGATTCTGAAGAAATGTTAACTGAATTAAAGATGCTTTAATATGAAAAGGTTTATAATAATTATATCCTTCTTGAGTATTTTTTCTTGTTCATCTAAAAATGTGACAATAGAAGAAATCTCTTTTCTTCACGATAATAGCAATGCTCAGCCTAGCCTGGTTTCTAATGATGGTTCCTTGTCATTGACTTGGATTTCATCTAATGAGGACGATAAAGCTACTTTAAATTTTAGTCAACTAAAAGATGGTGAGTGGACTAATTCTCAAGAAGTCGCAACTGGTTCAGATTGGTTTGTTAATTGGGCTGATTTTCCAACTCACGCAATTAGCGGAAACTTAATTCTAACTAGCTACTTAGAAAAATCTGCTTCAGGTAATTATACATACGATGTTATTTTAAGTCTACAAAAGTTATCTGGAGAGAAAATAATAGAAGATTTTGTTTTAAATACTGATGGTATAGAAGCTGAACATGGTTTTGTGAGCATAGTTGCGAAAAATAACGAAGGATTTTATGTTACCTGGTTAGATGGAAGAAATACAGTAGAGAATGACCAGGACGGAAATCATAAACCAATGACAATTCGCTTTGCAGAAATCACTAATTCTGGAGATGTTATAAATGAAATTGAGCTTGATTCATCTGCTTGTGATTGTTGCCAGACATCAATAACATATTCTGATAAAGGACCTATAGTCGTTTATAGAGACAGAAGCGAGAAAGAAGTTAGAGATATTTATGTAACCCGAAATGTAAATGATATTTGGGAAACTCCAATTCCTGTTCATAATGATGGATGGGTGATATACGGATGTCCTGTAAATGGACCTAAAGTTGTCTCTAATTCAAATAATATAGCTGTAAGTTGGTTTACGGTGATCGATGGAAAGCCAAGGGTAAATTTATCATTTTCAGAATCCTATGGAGATTCTTTTGGTGACCCAATAAAAATTAACGACTATGATGCGATTGGCCGAGTAGATGTTGCTTTCTTAAACGATCAGGAAGTGCTGGTTAGTTATATGGAAGGTGATTATGATAGCACATATTTAAGAATAAAAAAAATTTCAGTAGACGGAAAAGTTTCAGAGCCAATTACAATTTCTAAAATTGATGGTGGAAGAAGCACAGGGGTTCCACAATTAGAAATACTCAACAACGAGATATTTATTGTTTGGACTGTTTTTAAAAATGAATCAAATCAACTAAAGACAGTCAAACTAAGTTCTAAAGATATTTAACCCCAAATGAAAAGTATTAAAATTTTAATAGCCTTACTATTATTATTCATTCCTGTAATCTCATTTAGTCAGTCAATTGATCAAAAATCTGATTTACCTTCACTAAGGCTTAGTGTTAATTTTTCAAAACCATACAGAGTTTTAAATACAACAATCTCTGATAAATCTTTATTTCGACAATATTATAAGAATACTAATCTAACACTTGATTATGTTATTAGGTATCATTTTTACACTTCAATTAATTTAAATTCAGAAAAAAATCAATTAATTAGTATGGATGGTACTAAATTTAATCTTTCCTCTAAAAATGCTGTAGAATTGACTGATGAAATTATCTCATTAGTTAGCAAAATGTATGAAGGTAGAAAAGAGTTTAAGGAGTTTAAAGAAAAAACCCCTCATTAGCTGAAGGGTTTATTTTAAACGTGTAATGTAACGGTTAACTTGGGTGGAAGACCGGACTCGAACCGGCGACCTCCTGAACCACAATCAGGCGTTCTAACCAACTAATTCGTTGATGCTCAACTCATAAGACAGATTAAACAAGTTTAACTGTCTGAACACTGCCATATGAGTTACATAAATTACCCTACTGTCCAAGTAGATTCAAAGGATAAAGTCTTTGTTTCCTTTTACATAAATAACAAACGATATCGTCTTTATAACTCCAATAGAATTGGAGGAGATTTCAATCCTAATAGTTTCCCAGATGATAAAAGAATAGAAATGGGAAATGTTCTTGCTTATAAGATATACGAGCATATAAACAAGGGAGGTAATCTTACTGCGTTTAAGAGTAATAACTTAATCTGTGGTCAGCTAAAGGATATTGACTACATAACTAAAGCATATAATAATAAGTTAAAGGAGAACTATTCTCTAAAGTATAAATGGATGTTTAGGTGGGTCTATAATATGGTTAAAAATCATCTTAACCACTCCCCTAACTCTATTGATAATATTGAATTAATACTTGACGATTATAAGTCTGAAACATCCTACAATACAGTTAAAAGACATCTAAATGTATTACTTAATGATGCAGTAAAGCT
>CENP01196632.1_pt1 | contig 10920 bp, 4 predicted proteins | sample 361281 | NCBI WGS metagenome assembly CENP01 (sample SAMEA2591122, study PRJEB7988) | marine metagenome | biome: marine biome (ENVO:00000447); feature: deep chlorophyll maximum layer (ENVO:xxxxxxxx); material: saline water (ENVO:00002010), including plankton (ENVO:xxxxxxxx) | depth 70 m
CTTCCACTTTGCCACATAAATATTCCTGCACCCATTTTCATAATGCGCCCAACATGATGAATTAGGTTGTTTGTTATAGAATTGTTTTTGTTTACGTCTTTGGTTCCAGGCCCATATCCACATAGTAAAATTCCCATATGGCCAACAAAATCTATCATATTATTATTTATGTTGATGTTTTGAGCATGTAAATCTAAACGAATAGCCGAACCACCACTGTTTGTAAACCTACATTCAGTTACTTCACAGTCCTGAGCTCCTCTGAAACGAAGCATCGCATTTCCTCGATCAAACTTATCCCAGTCATGTTGAATTCCCCAACCTTTGTGACCTTTCCACCATGAGTCGCGTTCTCCATGCATAAAAGTTAAACCCTTAAACACGAGGTTTTTTGTTGGAGTATCGATAGGACCCTTATAATCTATTTTTCCCTCAACTCTAAAATACTCCTTAAGCTTAGGAATAACTATGTTTTTTGAGGGTTCTCCGGTTTCTGGCCAATAATAAATTTTACGTTCCTGGGTATTTACCACCCAATGTCCTTTCGTATCTAAATAATCTATCACATTTTCGACCCAAGGTTTTGTGTGTGATTTTTTTGCTGCAGGTGGTGCATTGGCTTCCAAGGTCGTCCAAGCAATACCATTTTCTTCATCAACAGACTCTAATTGCATCATATTCATGGTCCATGGAACAGGAGCGAAACCTACTTCAATGTCTTCAAGATTAGGCCATGATTTTAAAATTTTTTCTCCTGTAAGCTCTAATTTTCTGAGCAAATACCGATCCTTTTCATGTAGTACGTTCATACTTTTCGCGCGTACATAATTAATATCCTTAAAATCAAACCCTTCTTTGCGAGCAACTGGAATTCGCTTATCTCCGTCAAACATGGTATAAAAACGCCCTAGACCATCAGGAATGTCTGTAACATATACATTTCCTTTGGCTACTTCGGGCAAAGCAGCAGGATATGTCTCTAGTTTCTTCCAATCTCTTAAAGGAATTCCAGATGAAATTATCGGAGTTTCATTTTGATATGCTTGATAGGTAATTTTGGTCTCGTCTGCTCCTGAGTCTTCAAGTTCAAAAACAACAGTTTCTGACAGCGTATGCGTGCCACCTCTTAAATAAACATTTATGTTTTTTTGTCTTTGTTGTTCTGAGAGTGCTCTAATTGCATTTTTTGCCTGCACGATGGTTTTAAAAGGGGCTTCAAGCGTACCTTGATTACTGTCCTCCCCATTAACGTCTATGTAAAATTCTATTGGATCGTTTGGTAGCGAACAACCAAAAAAGATAAAAGAAAGAATAAGAAAAATTAATTTCTTCATTTATAAAATACATCATTTAAATTCAATACTAAAAATAATGTATTGCTAGGAATGCTTTTAATCTAAATATTTCAAAAAGTACAACAAAAACAACAGTAGATTTAGATATAAGTGATGAAACTAGATTTAAAAAAAAGACCAACATTGAGTGCAGTCATTCATGCTTTAACATGATACTGTTTTATTGAAAAATCAATTCAATGTTTTGTCAAGAGCTTTAAACTTTGCTGGGTATTCTTTAGTTATTCCAAAACTACTTAACTTGGTGTTAAAAGGTTCAAAATTAATAGCTTTTAATAATTTTTTATTCTTGATGGTATAATCTTGCTTAGACAGGTCTTTGAAATTTGGATCCATCACCACACCATTTGCTTCAATCCCATTTTTTCTTTTATTTTCAAGATCTTTTTCAGCTCCAGGCCACCAGTACGAATTGTAGTCCATATTGTATTCATATGGTATAGGCTTTGTTCCTGCTACATGAACAAACATTCTTCCCCATTTAAAAATTGAATTAGGAACAAAATTTGCCGAGGAGCTATACACAATATTATTGGTTATTTCTGATTCAGGTACAAAATATTGTTGTGGATATGCTCTAAAGTGAAAACCTCTATTACAATCTATAATAATGTTATTTTTGATCGTATTGATTCCTTTATGGATAAATGCAGAACTTCCAGATTTATGTACTATGTTGTTAATCAGCGTTGTTCCTTCCTGCCAGTCGTCAGTTCTGAATCCCACATGAGGTACATCATAGATTAAATTGTGACGAATAATGTTTCCTGTTCCTGCACCAGAAATATTGATGCTAGAACCGTCATTCAATTTTAATAGTGTTCTTTCAGCTCTGTTATATTCAATTATATTATTTCGAGCGTGTAAATATGGGGCATATCTGCGTTGGGGTGTAAGTGTACTGTCAACAGTTTGCTCAATTTCGCTCCAACGAATTGTTCTTGAGGCTTCATCAAAATTGTCTTCTGGTTTCATAAGTATTTGACAACGAACTCCACAAAGACCAATTGCCTTTCTGGGGACGTCATGAATGTAATTATTTGCAATTTTGTTAAGGCCACTTTGCCATGCAAAAATGGCATGACCATGCCAAATTACCTGCCCAACGTGATGTAATATATTATTTTCAATGATGTTGTTTTTATTGACGTCTTTAGTTCCAGGACCATAACCAGCTAGAAGAATCCCCATATGCCCTACATAGTCAATGTAATTGTTTTTGATTTCAATGTTTTGAGCGTGAAGGTCCAATCGCATTGCAGAACCACCGCTATTTGTAAATCTACATTCGGTTACTTTACAGTTTTCTGCTCCTCTAAATCGCAATAAGGCATTTCCGTAATCAAAAGTATCCCAGTCGTGTTGTATTCCCCAACCTTTTCTATTTTTATACCAAACGCTTCTGTCTCCTTTGGTAAAAGTTAAACCTTTGAAATTGATGTTTTTTGCAGGAATATCATTAGGAAGGTCGTATTGAATTCTTCCTTCTACTTTAAAAAGCTCCATTAGTTTTGGCGCTTGTATATTGTTGGAGGGAGTTCCATTTTTAGGCCAGTAATAAATTTTACGTGTCTTTGTATTTACGCACCACTCTCCAGGCTCATCTAAGTAATCAATTACGTTTTCTATCCATGCTACACTATATTTTTTATTGGTAAATGGCATTGCATTTGCTTCAAATGCTAAATAGCCAATTTTATTTTTTTCATCAACCGATTCAAGTTGAATTAAGTTTAAATTCCAAGGCACTGGATTGAAAACTACTTCAACATCTGAAAGGTTGTCCCAATCTTTAATTTCATTATTTGAAAAAGGCACTCTTCTTAAGTGGATTCTGTCCTTATTGTAGAATGTATTTTGACTATCTGCCCTCTTAACTTTTTTGTTCACTGGCATTGTGAATTCATCACTTCTAGCGCGTGTTAATCTTGTTTCACCATCAAATAAAGTTCGAAAGGTATCTACATTTTTAGGCATATCTGCTACCCAAATATGTCCTTTAGCTACTTCCTGCATTCCAGTAACATTTTCTGCTTTTGCCCATTTACCAACGACTTGTCCTGAGCTTATAATTACTTTACTGTTTTGATAGGCTTGGTAGGTTACAGTATGATTCCCGTTTGGAGAGTCATCTAATCCAAAAATAATGGTTTTGTTTAGGATGTAAGTGCCTTCCATAATATAAACTTGTACATTTTCTTTTAACCCTTTTTTAATTAAATCTCTTACAGCTAGTCTTGCTCTATCAATAGTTAAAAATGGATCGTTTTTTCCTCCTGTATTTTCGTCATTACCATTTGTAGAAACAAAAATGTCAATTGCAAAAACGTTAGATGTCAGTAGAAACAGAAGAAGAGAGCACAGAAGAGATATTTTTTTCATTAATCTTCAATTAATTTTATTTGTTGCAATTTACAATTCTGTAGTAGATATGATAATTCTCACATATCAAATATTGATATAATTATTACACTTATTAAAGGGGCCTTGTTTTTATTTATTGATTCAAGCTCCATTTATATATATGCTAGAAATTATATTTAGAAACCAAAAAAAGATAGTTATGAATTATCAAAAAATTAATAATAAATTTATATAGCTTACAATATTTGTTAATTTTTTTTGAAATAAGTTTATTAATTGAAAGATTTGTGTTAAATATTGAAAATAATGTTTACATAATTTTATTTCAAAATTTATAGTTTTATCTATTACAAATACTTAAAATATGAGAAACTTTTTAATAATTCTTTGTTTATTTTCATTTACAATATCTAACGGACAAATAACGCAAATAAAAGCAAATGATTTTTTACCTGGAACTGCATGTAAAGCAGGAGGTTTATCAGTAATTTCAGATCCTTCTATATCAAACTCTGGAAAATGGGAAATTAATATGGTAGTAGGGGATGCTAATGATACAACAAATCCTGCTGTTAACTATAAACTTATTATGGGTGAGATAAAATTCTCTAACCAAATTCCTACTCAAGTTGGCGGTGCAGACACTAAATTATCCGACCTAATTTCTATTAATTCTTCTGATTTTGAATTGAAAGCTAAAGCACTTAGAGCAACTGACAGCAATTATGATTGTAATAAGCCTAGCGGTAACGCTTTTGCGGTATTACGTTTTAGTCTTTTGTACCAAGGAACAATAGCAGAAAACGATCCAGTAATAGAATTTAGCATTTTTGCAACTGATCAGGGAGCTGAATCCCCTGTTACCGAAGAAATTCTTGTTACAATGACTCCACCACAAACCACGTCAATTGATAATTTAAATAAATACGATTTTAGTTTTGGTCCCAATCCAACAGAAAATCTCATTTATTTATCAGCTTCAAAAAATATTGGTAATGTGGAGATTTTTAATTTAGTTGGGCAAAAATCATTGAGTACAGATTTGCGTGCCTCAAAAGGTGCTCTTGATATTTCAAATCTTTCTAGAGGCATTTATATTATGAATGTTGCTATCGATAAAAACATTGGAACTTATAAATTAATCAAGCGATAAACCTCGTCAACATTAAAATTTTAAGACTTGGGGAAAATTGATCTTTTCCCTAAGTTTTTTTTTAAATTAAAATCAAAAGAGTGTGAAAAATATTATGTTTTTGTTTTTCTTGTTATTTGTATCAATTAAAATACATTCTCAAACATACTATGTCTCAGCCCAAGGTAATGATTCAAATCCCGGTACAGAATCACTACCTTTTCTAACGATCAATAATGCAATAAACGCTATGGGAGCATCTGGCGGCACTTGTATTATCAGGGAAGGTTATTTTCATGAAAATGTTTTTATGAATAATAAAGATAATATTATTATCAAAGCTTTTCCTAACGAAAAAGTCATCATCAACGGCACCAAGTCAATCGAAACAACTTGGACTCAAAGTTCTCTTAATCCAAATATTTACGAAACTATTTTAACCGAGGATATTTGGCAATTATTTATTGATGACGAGCAGCAAGTTATGGCACGTTGGCCAAATGCACAGTTTCATGATGATACAATTTTTGATCAAGCATACTGGTCACCAGGAGATGCTAATGCAGGTTCGAATGGTACAATGGTAGATTCTGGAAACTTAGCAGATAGCGGAATTAATGCTCAAGGTGCCTTGGCTATAGCTAATGTAGGGTCTTGGAAAACCTGGACAGTTGAAGTTTTATCACATACGCCAGGAAATAGCACATTCAATTATGAAACGCCTGGAAGCTACTTGAGCAAACATCATTATTATTTTTTGGAAAGAAAAATAGATTTTTTAGATACCCAAAACGAATGGTTCTATGATTCTTCAACAAAAAAGTTATCGGTTTGGGGAAACCCATCAGGGAAAAAGATTCAAGGTAAGGTGCAATCCTATGCTTTTGAAATGAATAATTGCTCAAATATCAAAATAGAAAACTTGAATTTTTTCGCAACCACAGTCAGAGCATCCCGATCTTCAGAAATTGAATTAAACAATTGTTTGTTTTCTTATCCTAGTTGTTCTAAAAGAATGTTGGGAGAAAAAAGCACACCACATACTACTGAATTAAAAGGGAATAATAAAAACAGCATTACTGGGTTTAAAATATTCCAATGCTTGTTTGAGCATACTGACGGAGATGCATTATATATGATTGGAAAAAACAATGTAGTGGAAGACTGTTATTTTCATCATATAGACTATACAGTTTCCTCTCTAAGAAACTTGATGACAACAGTGGTGAATAATGGTGATAACGGAATTTTCACGCGAAATACAGTACATACAACAGGAGCTTCATCTACAGTACATTTTATTGGTTCTCCGGAAGTGTCCTACAATAATATCTACAATACTGGGTCTTTACAAAGTGATGGTTCAATAGTTCAGATGACGAGAGAGTCAGTTGAAGGTTCTGAAGTTCACCACAATTGGTTCCACGATTCCCCGAAATCTGGAACGCGTTATGATGCACCAGTTAGCGACCCAGAATTGGCAGGAAAAAAAGGATTGATTCATCATAATGTAATGTGGAACTTAAGTAAAGCATTAATGATAAAAGGAGACGAACAGCAAATTTATAATAACACTTGTTTTGATAATAGTACTAATGACATTAGTGTTATGTATGAGGTTTATGCAAATCCTCCAGGTGGGAGTTCTAATGGATCGACAATTACAAAAAATAATGCAGCTGATAAAATTTCTGGGCATCGTCAAAATCCGCAAACAGTTCCAGGCACAGTGAGTCATAATATATATTCAACAACTAGTACAGATTACGGAATCAAGGCTCTGCTAAATGATCCAGATAATTACGATTTCACACCGAAATCTACTTCAACACAATTAATTGATGCTGGAACAATTATTGCAGAAATTAATGATGGGTTTTCTGGAAGTGCGCCAGATATTGGAGCCTATGAAATTGGTGACACCTGGACTGCAGGAGCTACTTGGAGACCAGATTTTTACCCGTGGTCATTTTTGTCTTTAGGGACTAATGAAAATAATAAGGAAATAGGAATAAAAGTGTTCCCAAATCCTGTAGATAATCAGGTGCTTAATATTTCGATTCCAAATAAACTAAGCGACTCTTCACTAACTGCCTTTAATATTAGAGGGCAGAAAGTATTGGAATTTCAAAATATACCAAATTTATTAAATGTTTCTTCTTTAAAAAAAGGCTTATATTTCTTTCTCTTTTCAAATAAAGAAGGGTTAAATATTTCAAAAAAAATAATAGTTAATTAGAATAGAATTTCTAATCAAAATTCTAAAAAAAATGAACAAGTTGGTAATTCTTATTGCCGCAGCTCTTCAACTCTCATTTCAAACCTACAGTCAGATTAATAATGATAATGATGAGAAGATTTTAGCTGCAGTTAGTACACAAACTAATTTAGGACTAGACCAATGGAAAAACTTAAAATTTGGAATGTTTATTCATTGGGGGGTGTATTCAATTCCTGCAGGAATATGGAATGGCAATCAGATTGAAAAATTGGGAGAACAAATCATGCGTCATGCAGATATTTCTATTAAAGATTATGAGAATATTGCACGCCAATTCAATCCCCTGAAATTTGATGCCGAAGAAATTGTGATGCTAGCAAAAAGTACTGGCATGAAGTATATTGTTTTTACTGCAAAGCATCATGATGGATTTTCGATGTTTGATTCAAAATTTACTGACTATGATATAGTTGATTTTACACCCTATAAAAAGGATATTTTAAATGAATTAGCAATTGCTTGTAAAAAACATGATATTAAGTTGGGCTTATATTACTCAACCCCCGATTGGCATTTCAATGGAGCTGAACAGGAACGTAACCCTATTGATGGAAAAATATCAGTGTTTGGTAAAGTGTCTAAAGCCAATGAAGATTACCAAGTGGCTCAATTAAATGAACTTTTGACTAATTATGGTGAAATTGTTGAGCTGTTTTTTGATATGGGTGAGCCATCAAAAGCACAAAGTGAACGATTCGCCAAAACAGTAAAAACCTTACAACCCAACTGTCAAGTAAATGGAAGGGTCATGAATAATCAGGGAGATTTTATCACCATGCCAGATAATCATTTACCAGAATCGCCAATTTATGATTACGCTTGGGAAACACCAGGAACATTTTACCACACTTGGGGCTATAAGTCATGGGTTAAGGGTGATCCTTTGGATATTCAGATAAAAAAACAAATTAGAAAACTTTCAAAGATTGTTTGTATGGGAGGTAATTATTTACTCAACATTGGTCCCATGTCTGACGGAAATGTTGTTCCCTATGAAAGAGATGTTTTAAATGGTGTTGGGGATTGGGTTTCGGAACACAATGAAGCATTTTATAATACTAAGGCTAATCCTTTTAAAAAATTAAATTGGGGTTATAGCACAGTAAAAGCGGAAGAAAATAAGCTTTATCTACATGTTTTTGATTGGCCTGAGAATGGAAACCTTAAAATTCCAGGGCTAAAAAGTGAAATTGTTAATGCCTATTACTTAAATGATATATTGGAAAAACCTTTAGAGGTCTCTAGAATGGGGTATAACCAAAAGATAAAGGTTGCCTCAGAACCTGTGAATAAAAACTTATCTATTATTGTTGTCGAGTACAAGGGCAATCTGGAAATCATTAATCCTGTCGTTAAACCAGTAAATGGTGAATTATTGTTAACCAATAGTTATGCTACCAAACATGGCAAATACGGAATGGTTAGCTATAGGTCTATCATTAAAGACGACCATAGAACCTGGGATATTGAGCTAGAGGAAACAGGAGAGTATAAGATTGAAATTACCTACATGCATAAATACGCAGAAAAAGATTTTATTATTGAAGTAGATAATCAGCAGTTACAATTCACCTTAATAGGGAGCTCAAAATTACATCCTAAAAAACCACAAAGTATTGATGGTAACGAGGAGTTAAAAGAAGAAAAGGATAATAAAATTAAAGGCAAATGGAATACCACAGTTTTAGGACCTATTCATTTGGTGAAAGGTCAGCATGTTGTGACTTTAAAATCTGGAAGAGAATATGTTTTTGTGCCCAGTATGAATGAATTTCGTAGCAAAGACAGAAGGTATAGAGGTTTAAATGTTGAGGTTAAAAGTATCAGGCTTACAAAGAGAAAATAGAATTACTACATTGAATATAGTATCTTTAACTTGTCTTAAGAGTAGTTTTATTTAAATTTTAAATTCAAAAATGAACTATGGTTTTAATGCTTGAAAAAAAATCAATGTACTTAAATGTTATAGTTGTTTTAAGTTTATTGGCCATGGTCAGTGCGTTGCGTGCACAAGAACAAAGACAGATCAATAGCATCAATTTTGACCATGTAACAAACAGTGAAGGATTAATGCACAACTCCATTGATCCTATTTATCAAGATTCCCGTGGATATATGTGGTTGGGAACTGTAAATGGACTATATAAATACAATGGCGACAAATATAAGATTTACAATAATGAACTTGGAAATCAAAACTCTATTATTGGGAATAGAATAACTGCAATAATTGAAGATAGTGAAGGAGTTGTGTGGATTGGTACTTCTAGTGGTCTATGTAGGTACAACAGAGATACTGATTCTTTCAGCAGGGAGCTGATTAATGCTCAAAGCAATTCAAGTTTCATTTTCAAACACAATGTAAACACTTTATTTGAAGACGACTCAAAAACACTTTGGGTTGGAACTTCTGATGGTTTGCATCGATTAGACAGGGGGTCAAATGGTTTTACATTTAGTGTATATCAAGCTGATAGTAGTGGTGTTGGTCTTAGCAACAATTATGTGACTCAAATTCTTCAAGATGATATGGGATTATTGATTGGTACTAGAAAAGGATTAAACAGACTCACTTTTAACAAAGGCTCTGAGCTGGAAATAAAAAAAATACATCATAAAGATCTTGTAGACTTATTTGTATTAAGTATGAATATTGATGTTTATTCAAATGTTTGGGTAGGGACAAATACAGGGCTTCATAAAATAGCCTACTCAAGTGGGAATAATTTTCATGTTTCTAAAAATGTTCTTAAAACAATTGATAAAAGGCTATCTCATGTAAGTATTAATTCTCTTCTCAGATATGATAAATCTAACATTTGGATTGGAACAAAAAAATTAGGACTAATTCATTTAAATCATGAAAATAATAAAGTTAGATTTTTTGAACATGATATAGTAAATGCACAAAGCCTGAGGAGTAACGAAATAAATGTAATTACGAAAGATAATTCAGGCCTGTTATGGATTGGAACAGCTAGGGGTGGGGTTAGTAAACTTGACTTGCAAAAGAAAAGAATTGAACATATCAAAAACCATGTTATTGATCCTTTTAGCCTCAGTGGAAACATAGTTAACAGTATTTATGAAGACTCCCAAAAAAATATTTGGATTGGCACTTTTGGTAATGGTTTAAATGTTTTTGCAGATCAACCAAAAGACAATAAGGTAACTCACATTGATAGCAGGCTTTTTGGTAGTGACAATGTTCATGCAATTTGCGAAGATAATTATGGCAATATTTGGTTGGGGACAATGTCAAACGGGATTACCAAAATTAAGTTTCTTAATGGGAAAATTGTAAAAGCCACTCGATTTACAAGAGAAAACACCAATAATATTTTAGTGTCAAATAAGGTTAATCTAATGTACAAAGATTTAAGGGGGGACATATGGATTGGCGGAGATTCAAACCTTGGCCTACTTAGACTCAAACCTAGCAAAGAGTTTGGCAAGTTACCCCTAATAAATCAATATAAAAGAATCGAAGGAAATAACAATAGCTTAACAGAAAATCACGTTTCTGCCATATATGAAGACTCTCAAGGTATACTGTGGGTTGGCACCAGAAACAACGGGTTGGTTAAGGTACTAAGGGATACCAATAACAATCCAATTGATTATGTGAGAATTAAAGGAAGAGAAAACAATCCGTCAGGCTTAAATAACAATCAAATCTTTGCTATTCACGAGGATTCCGATAGTAACCTTTGGATAGCAACCTTTGGTGGTGGATTGAACAAAATCCCTAAAGAACAAAAACATAAAAAATTACCTGAAGTCATTAA
>CENP01025133.1_pt1 | contig 10908 bp, 5 predicted proteins | sample 361281 | NCBI WGS metagenome assembly CENP01 (sample SAMEA2591122, study PRJEB7988) | marine metagenome | biome: marine biome (ENVO:00000447); feature: deep chlorophyll maximum layer (ENVO:xxxxxxxx); material: saline water (ENVO:00002010), including plankton (ENVO:xxxxxxxx) | depth 70 m
ACTCCTTCTCCACCATAATCATAGTCCGATGCCCAAATTCGACCGTTCGGCGCCAAACTATCAAACGGATGTGCAGAGTCTCCATCAGTTGGCACAGGCATTGGAGATCCAAAAAAAGGTCCTGGTGGAATTTCTGGCAAATCAGGAAGTGGCTCGACGAAATCAGTAAATGAGGAAACGATTCGATAACTATTGGCACCATTTCTCTCCACACCAGCTCCAATTACACCAGTCAATCCGTAATTTTCACCGTCAGTAACAGAAAGTGTTCCAATCAAATGAGCTGAGCCACTCCAAGGTCGCAGAGCAACATCCCCCGTCGGCAACTCAAACCATTGGAATTTTTGATTTATTCCAATTTTACTAGCTGTAGCTAGCAGTACCTCTCCATAGTCACTGACTGTAAGATAGTTGCCATTAGCAGCCTTGATCGCAACTGAGCCATCATCACCAGCATCGATTACCGTAAATTCATCATTACCTATCCCATCATAGTTGCGATCATCCGCTATAACTTTGAAGTACTCATCTATCCTCAAAAAAGCCTGATCGGATCGACTATAAATACCAACGGGTTGATCAAATGCGATTGTTGGAGATCCACTCGATGGCCAAGTTGTGTCTGGATTCTCAGGTCGCCAGACTGTTCCATAAGAATCTAGATAAGTTTTGAATCGGTCGAGCTCCAAATCATTGGCTGCTAACCATTCAAACTGAGTCCACCCAATGTGATGACTCTCAAAAACTTCATTAAATCCTTTTTTTGTATCGCCCGGATAAAATTCAGTGCAAAGTAATGCAGGATAACGGGTGCTTGTCTCAAAGGCATCGATTGTGCTTTCAACCTGAGCGATGTCCCAGTAAGCATGAAATGCAAATCCAGCATTTTCCCAAATCCCAGGAAACTGCTCTGCCAGTCCGTCTGCACCACTGATCGCCTGAGATCCACCAAAAAATGACATGAATGACCCAAGTAAAATCATCGTGTCAGGGGCAACACCTCTTATCGTCTCATACATTTGAGCTTGCTTAGCCCAATCGTCAGATGTCCAGTTTCCGTTTATGCCCGTAACTGGCTCATTATGAGCTTCGTATATTACATGCGTCTCATCTTTATATTTTTCGCCGTAAAGATTCCAGAAAGCCAGAGTTTTCTCCATACTATGGATTGCTCCATTTTCGCCATTATTTCCCATAGTGATAATCAGATACATCTTAGCTTCTCTGGTTAATGCAACCAGCTGATCTGCGAGCGCTTCGTTTATTCCGACAGGATCTGGATTTTGACCTGCATCGCCCTCAAGGTAAACATGAACAGTATTAAACCCATACTCATTAACTAATAAATTCAGCTGGTCTATCGATGGCAAATTTGCAGGTAAACTTCCGTAAGGATCACCGCCGTCAAAAGATAGGCTTACACCTCTAAGTGCTGTATTCAGATCAGATCTGATCACGTTGTAACCTAAAGAAGTATCAATATGTGGCCGACCTCGAACGTCAACATCGTTTAACGTGCGGTCCGGTATCTCGCCAAGAGGTCCATCTGGTGATGCGTCCTCGTCAGGAATATTTTCTGGGATATCCAAGAACTCGTTGCCACTTTCAACACCACAACTGCTAATTAGGAATAAGCACAGCACAAAAAGGATCGCTTTTGGAATTGGGCTAACGTTTATTTTCAATTTTAAATACCATCCCATAAATATGTTCTCAAAATAAAGATCATGACTATACTTTCCCTCTAATTTTTCAATTAACGATTCAGCTGATTGAGCACCATCGTTCTTATTTTTCTTGCGTTAGATTCATCCATCGGACTCAGAATTCCAAGCGCATCGTCTGGAATGTGTGAGTGACTATTTTCATCATTTTCGAAAATATAGTAGTCAAACATCTGCTTCCAAGCCTTTTTTTGATCATCTGGTAACTGCCTCATCGCCATAAGTGCATGATTCAAAACCGCAGAAGGATTTCCCATATATTTTGGGGATTCACGCCACCAATAGTTTACTAACACATTTAGATCATCAAAACTCTCAACATGGTGCCACCACATACTCGGTACGATCACAGCATCGCCCGGTTCCAATTCAGCAACCAACGCATTTTTGAGAGCCTCTTTAAATCGAGGAAACTTTTTATAATCAGGCTTTTTAAAATCTACCGTACTGATAGGCTGTCCACCTGGCGCAAAATCAATTGGTCCGGGATATAAATTAGAAACTTGATCAGGAGGGAATAAAGTAAATGTCCGTCTACCAACTGCGCAGCACGCGATGTTGCTAGGTAAATCAAAATGTGCTGATATACGACATTTATTCCCTATCCAAATACTCGCAAGCACATCGTCTCTATCCAATACAATATTGTTATCCTCATTAAAACCCGGCAGCCATTTTTCAATCTCGGTTGAAGCCATGTATAAAGTAGGAGCTTTTGTTTCGCTTGCATATTGTAAAATTCGACTCAACAAATTATCCATACTGGTTGTTAGCGACTTAAAATTAAAGCCTGAAAAATCCTCGTTATAAAAAATACGCTGAGCAGTATCAGATTCGCCAATCACGATATTTACCGGTTGTTGGTTATAAAATTTGAGTAAATATTCAACTGCATCCGAAATTGATTTTTGAGAAATCTCAGTTAGCGGCCAATTTGAGATAAAATTTCTCAAGATAATTGGAGTTTGGGTATTTATGACCTCATCCGGCAGAGTTTGAGAGGAGTTATAGGATAACTCAGCTGCAAAATTTAGTGTCGCCATCATGCTGCCTCAGAATCTTTAAAGTGAATCAACCTTTTAAAATTCTCGAAGGAAGCGATCATCATATAAACAGCTTGGAGATAACCGGACGACATTAACTTTTGAATTACGTCTAAAGACAGGGAATTTAGTTTATTTTCAGCGATCGTATAAAATCCTCGTAAGGTGTTTTTACTGCCATCGCTCAAACAAATTTCTAACGAAAAATCCTCTATCAAATCATTAGCCAAAAGAATTTCAATAAAATTTTTACTATGCTGACGCCCCTGATATATGGCTTCTAGGACGTTTCGAATACCCTCAAGAAAACTACTGTTACCACCTTGCTCCAAAAATACCTTCTCTCCATCCGATCTGCTGACTCTTGGATGATCCATATCAATATGAATCATTGGCTCAACGTTCTGTAACCCGGTCTCGGGCGAAGGCTCTCCTATTAGAAAAGGCCCTTTTTGAAGCATTAGTGGGACATATTGTGAACGCCAATTACCATCGACGAAAAATAGGTTTTCATTATCTTCAAATCCAAGGACTGCTGCACAATGGAATTGCCCAGTGTCGGGATCCTTACAAAAACAAATTGGAAATTCGGATTGCAGCTGACGAAATTCATTTGGAAACGCCAATACGGTCGGAGTATTATCTCCTAGATCCAGCGAGCGATCTGCAATGACTCTCAAATCCCTATGAGAAATATTATTTAACAGTTCATGGTTTGCCATTACTACAACTCGTACCTAAGACCAAAATTGTATCTTGCATGACCAATTGCAAATTCCCTCAACTGATAGGTCGATCTCCCATGAATCCTTTGATGCTCTTCTGTAAGGTTGATGCCCTCCAAGAAAATAGATAGTTGGTCATTTATCTCATAACTCATATTCATATCCAGTTGGTAATATTCTTCAACAAATAGTGGATCTCGAGATGCTGACGACAAGAACTGATCTCGCCAATTCAAAGCAAATCGCACTTGTAGTCCATTCTTGTCATAGAAACCTACTAAGTTGGCGGTATCACTCATGCCAGGGACAACCCACTGCTCTTCATTGAGATTAATGTCATAATTTAGGTTTCCATCAACAATCGTATAATTTGCCTGGAAACCAAAACCGCTCTCACCAAAGCTGTGTTGAGCCATAACTTCCCAACCCTTAACTTGAGTTTCCCTTTGATTTATAGGGATAGTTACATCAAAAATAGCAATGGGATCTCCTGCAACTCCCGTGACAACAACCTCAACATCTTCCCCTTCACCCGTTACAACAACACCATCTTCGTTGGCAAAATTTTCCGCATAATATTCATTAAGATCTCCTACGTCATAATCAAATCGCGGGTCTCCACCTGTAAGATCTTGCACAGCTTGATTGTATAAATCACCATTAATTGGAGTGAATAAGTCCTTAAACAAAGGCTGATTTTCAAAAGTTTGATTCACAATGAAATTGTCAACGTCTTTAGACCAAAATCCTATCGAGGCATAACTTGCATCGTCGTAGTACCATTCGAGGGATACATCTATATTTTCTGACTCCATTGGAAGTAACTGCGGATTGCCTCGTCTTCCTCCTCCGCCATCTGGGCCGAGGTAATCAATGATTAATGCGCCTTTTAGATCGTTATACACAGGTCTTGTAACAGTCAAGCTATACGAAGTTCGAAAAATTAGGTCATCGATCAATTCAATATCAAAGTCGAGGCTAGGAAGGTACATGCTGTAGGCTCCATCAATTTCCGAAAATCCCTGCACAGTATTTCCCTGTTCATCTTTTTGTTGATACAAATTAAATCGGTTATCAACGATGCTCCATTCAACCCTGTCATAAAGTGGCACCAAGGCTTCAGAATGAACATCAGTCTCTTCATATCTCAAGCCATAATATAGATTTATTGGACGATCTCTAAAATCCCCAACCCAATGAGTTTGAAAGAATATGGCATTTGAAGTTTCAGTAGTAATTTCATCTAAATCAAAGTTATATGACGGGCAAAAACCAGTCAAACAAGGGCCTCCATCACCTACAACGTCACCGTGACTGCCATCTCTCAAAAGCTGCTCTGCACGATCTATCAGTTCTTGAAAATCCCACGTGAAGAAATTCATAACTTGACGAGGATCATTACTCCCAGGAAGACTATCAAAAATACCGGCCATCGTATCGATTCTCAAAAGATCTGCTATATCACCTGGCGTACCAACACCACTCCATGCATTTCTCGCAACACCTTTAGATTGTCCTCTGTTCGCAACCTCCACCCTTGCAAATCCAAAGCTAATGCTATGCCCCTTATCAAAAAAATATTCCCCATCAAATTGAAATTGCTGAACATCCATTCTGTTATTAAAGCTTCCAAATGAACTTCCCGACAACTGCATATCATTCACATCAAGCTCACTGACTTCTGAAATCTGATTAAATGAATTTCGTTGCCCAAGCTGAACCTCCAAAATAGGCATTCCATCTGAGCTGAAGTAACCCGAGGTGGTGATTCGATTGAGTGCTGCCACAGCCATTGAGCCGCCTGAACCATGCTTGCTATTAGGTTTGGCCTCTCCACTTGAATCGTGATAATCAAAATTAAGAACTAAGTTATCTGAGACTAGCCACTCCATATTTGCGCCTAGTGATTTATTCTCATCCACAGTCGCATAGAGACCTACACCTTGCAGATTATCAGCTGCGCATCCAACCTGCCGGTACATTATTGGAGACCAAATGTTCCCTTCATTCACCCACTCACTTTCGCGAGTCGCACAACCTGGATCGAACCAGGCAGATAAATCCTGATGTTGAGTGTTCATCTGATTCTCTGCATATGTGTAATCAACAGTTCCAGTTATGCTCTCAAGAGGACGCCATTGGAATGTTAATTGTCCATTTATTCTTTCTCTCCGAAAATCATCAAGATTGTATTGAATATTGGTTGGAATAGCGTAGATACCATCGACCACTTCATCTGGAAAGCCCAGTGCAGAGGAATCTCCAACAGCGATAGATCCCCACTCTGCGTCAGCAGAATTATTATCTATCTCATCTTGGGTAACAAAATTTCTGCTCATGAAATTTTGAGTGGTAACAGATTGAACTCCACCATCTCGTTCCTGACTACTCACAGACAGCGCAATACCAAATTTGTCATCAGAAAACGTTTTGCTAAATAAACCCGCAAACTCAGGATTTACCGAATTACCTGCTCTTGTTCCTGGGTCATGCACGCCCTTAGCACTGAATACTGCCTTCATACCCGGCATTTCAAGAGGTTTGCTCGTTTTTACATTTACGACGGCGCCTATTCCTCCCGTCGCCACATTTGCTCTACCTGATTTGTAAACTTCTACCGCTGAGATACCCTCTGAAGCTATATTTCCAAAATCGAACGACCTACCCCCATTTGTCGGCATTTGTCGTCCATTAAAACTTACAATATTGAAGTCAGGACCAAATCCTCTGACTGTGATTTTCGATCCCTCCCCTCTATCTCGCTCTATCGCAACTCCTGTAATTCGTTGTAGTGATTCCGCTAAATTAGAGTCAGGGAATTTGCCAATATCCTCAGCTGAAATCCCATCGACTACACCTTTAGAATCTCTTTTAATATCCATTGAACGTTGAAGACTTGCACGGATTCCAGTTACAACAACTTCATCAATTTGAGAAGGATCATACTGATTCTCGAGCACATCTTGAGCCGGAATTGAGGTGGCAGTAATGGCGCTAATGCTTGCAGCTAGTATTTTCTTTCTATATTTAAATGCTTGATTCATCTAAATTTATTTATCCTATCTATTTTTAAATATTTAACGTCGAGTTAATTTAATCCAATTGATATTTATGGCTCCACCCAAAAAGTCTAAACGCATTAATTGCTCTCCGGCCAACAAATCAACCTCAGCACTTTGCGTTATCCAACTCTGCCAATCTCCAGTTGAGAGAAGGGTCTGCGTATCAACAACCACGCCACCGATAGTGTTCGTAAAACCAAAGGAGTCAACCGCACTGGCCAAACGATATTCGATTAAGTAAGTTCCATCTGATGGAATATTAATTGTGTATTCAACCCAATCACCTTCGTCAATGTAGCCAATATTTTGTCCGCCACCATCATCGGTGGTATCTTCGAGAGAAATGCCGCTTTCATCATCATAATCTTCAGCTTCAATGAAAATCTCTGTTATAGGCGGTTGAAGTTCAAACCAGTTTAAATTCACTCCACTATCGATAAAGTCTATCCGCAAGGTATATAAACCAACTACTAGATCAAAAGTTGATGAGGTTATAGTCGTCCAGTTTTGCCAATCGCCAGTATCTGGAATAGTCTGATTATCAATAACCTCCCCATCAATACTTACTTCAAATCCTTGGCTTCCTCCTAGGCTAGCAACTCGATAATCGATGCTATAAGGACCTATTCCAGGAGCTGAAATAGTATATACAAGGTAATCTCCAGCATTAACAAACGCAACGTTTTGCCCTCCTCCCTCATCAAGAGTATCCTCCAATCCGGTACCTGAAGCTGAAATATAATCCTCAGCCTCATATCTGATTGGATCAGCTTTTGGATTCGCGGCAGACTGCAATGCAAATGGACCCTGAATGCAACTCTCAGAATTTATACAGCTTATATTGATATTATCTAGATAAAAGTTTGCCTCTCCCTCTATTAATAAATGCATCAACGATGTAACTCTCCGCATGTCAATTTGGTTACCTGTACCCGATTCAGTGGAAGAATTATCCAAAAATTCATGTATCGGCATTGAAAAGGTGACCCACTCTCCTACATTAATATCAGCAAAATTAAACTCCATATATCCAGCGCCAGTATTCTCAGACATCATGCTAACCGTTAATGAGTTAGCGCTAGACTTTTTGCTAACTAGATATAGATCAAAATTTAAAGTTGGGTGCTGTCCTATAATTTCAGAGGGATTTAGATCAATTGAAAAACCGGTAGTTCCAGATCCTGAAGTGACATCCAAAACATTGTGTATCTCTGTCTCACCGATATTTGTTACATCAACACTTAATGATCCAATAATATTTAAATTAAGCTCTCTTAATTCATCGGTGTAATGCCATGACAATGGATTAAGATCTGAAATCTTCGCTCCCGTCACTTGGTCATAGTAACCACCACTGTAAGCTCGAGTCTCAATCGGTCCCACAGTTTCTATTCGATCAGATGCTAGCTTACTTACTTTCGTTTTTTCTGCGGAAGCACACTCTTCTACCGACTCCTCAACCGAAGAATTACAGCTCCAGACTCTGACATAATCAACTACTAAATTTTTTGTCGGATCCAATGAATCATTACTCGTTTCAAACACAATTTTCATTGACTGATTAAAGGGACCATCATTATCAATCAGAAGTCCATCGCCATTTGAGGTGTATGCCCATGTGTGAAGGGTATTAAGAGTATGAACATGAGAGTCGTCGATATACCACCTTATTTCGTTTATTCCCCATTCGATGGCGAAAGTATGGAATTCTTCGGATATTGTTTCTGTAACTTCATCATTCATTATGACCGCATTAAATAATCCAAAACCATACGCTGCTCCTGCCATTAAGCTAGTTGATCTCGAACCGTATGCTTGCAGTTGATTAACTCCATCATAAATATCGGAGTGAGGGACTAATTTTACGGATGACAAAAAATCTAGAGCATGGGATGATTTTAATTTAATCTCAAACCGTCCAAGGGTGAAAATCTCTGTACTTTCAACTCGACCCTCCGATTCTGAATCGGAACCCACATAAAGATTTCCTGAGGCAACCGAAGCGTTTTGACTTGTCCATTGCAAATTATCAAGAGAGTCGCCATTGAACTCGTCACTCCAAACCAACTCCCAACCATACTCTTCTACAAATTCGAAATCGTTTTCCACATTAATTGTTAAAGATGCACTATCTGACTCCCCAGATACTGAATCAGTGACATCATATGTGACACTATCACTCCCGAAAAAATCCGGATCAGGAGTGTAAACAAAGGTTCCATCAGAATTGAAATTTAGCTCTCCATTTGACATGGACGCATTAACAGACAGAGCGAAAGTGAGATTTTCTCCAATATCGTTGGAACTAACATCTCCCTCCAAAGGGCCGCCATCTTCGACCGTCTCGAAAACATCGCCAACAGCAAAGATAGTCCTAACAACATTTTGATCGCCATCTCCTGCAGTCCCGCCACCACAATTAGATAAGAGCAGAGGCAGGATAATTCCTGAGATAATAGTTATTATTTTTCGAATCATGAAATTCCGGCGTAAGATAAAGTGCAAATTATTTTAATAAGGCTTTTGAAGTCTTTTTTATGCTGTCTTAACTGGCAAGAGTGTATATTAATTTTTAAAAAAAATCTTAATTTAAGCTCATAAAACATCCGTATTAATAAACAAGAGTCTGCATCGCTCTAGCCGGAATATTTAGGTCAATCTGTTCATCTTTAAGAAAAAAACTGTAATCGATGGGTTCATCAGATTTATTCATCACGATTGTGGCCATTGTTCCATCTGCATTTAAAAAGGATGTCGCCAGCACGACATTCCTGCTTACACTTGTGCTTATTCGCACTGAGCCGGGACCAACAAATTTTGAAAAATGACCGATGTAATAATAAGTCGGCGTATAAATTAACTCTCCTGTTGAGGTATCCCCATGGATCGGCGCAAAGCAGAAATTAGAAACATGATTTGGTCCTCCTGTTTGATCTAATAATAAGTTCCAATCAGTCCATCCAACGGTACCTCTATTGAAATCTCTAATCATTGAAAATCCATACCTCTCAGCATTCGGCCAATGCTGATATTTTTCAGGTGAAAAATTTTCCACCGTACCCTCCGTAAAGAGAATTGGCTTATCAGGATAAGATGCATTTACCAGTCCCAAGTTTTCGTGCATGTTTTCAAAACCATCACAATGTGGATAACATTCGGTATACCAAGTCTCATACCAATGATAACCAATACCCCATGCATATTTTGACGCCTCAGGATCTCCAAATATGACATTTGCTCTGTGCGCCATAAGATCCCTGTTGTGATCCCAAACAACAATATTCTTATCGCCATAACCACTCTTTTCCATTACAGGCCCAAGATGATTCTTCAGAAAATCTCGCTCTTCTTCAGCGGTATAAATCATTGACTCCCATCGTTGAACCGCCATCGGTTCGTTCTGGATAGAAATTCCCCATATAGGCATACCCTCAGCCTCATATGCCTCAATAAATTTGACGTAATATCTAGCCCAGGCATCATAATACTCAGGCAATAATTTCCCTCCCTTTAACATGCTTTTATTTGACTTCATAAAAGCAGGGGCACTCCAAGGGCTCGCATATAAAAGCAGCTCACCACCAGCCGCCTCGGTTGCTCGCTTGATTAAAGGAATCCTAAACTGTTTATCTTTATCTACTGAGAAAGATTCCAGTGAAGTATCCCCCTCATCTACATAAGTGAAACTTTCACTACTAAAATCTGCGCTGTGAATAGTAGTCCGCGTTAGGGTATATCCGATACCTTCTTCTTTATCAAAATATGCTTTTAAAAATTCTTCTTGCTTTTCCCCAGGCATCTTTGCAAAGACTTCGGCTGAAGCGTCTGTAATCGAGCCCCCAAAACCAAGTATCTCTTGAAACTTTTTATCCGGATTAACGAATATCGAGTTCACAGTCTCAGGAGGCTGGGAACCCGCAGAGAAAGTTTCTGAACCAGTTAATGTAAGCCTCAAATCAGTATCTTTAGCAGTTGTGTATACTTTAAGCATCGGTAAGCCTCTGTCCGAGTTAGACGTGTTCGCCACTGGAATTTGCTCTTTTGACTCTGAACAGCCAAAAAGACTCATTAAAAAAACGACTAAAAAAATAAATGGTAATTTCATCTAAGATTTCCAAACTAAGTGTTATCAGGGAATCGGAATTATAACTAACTTTTGTGCATAGTCGATGCTCTGATTAATTAGAATTTTGATTGGCATGTCTCTTGCTATGTTTATCCTAAAGCAAAATAGCGCATTGGAGGCCTGAATCATATCAGATTGGGATAAATATAAATCTACCGAATTTTTTGATGAACTAATTAGCTCTAATGGTAATCCTCGGACAAAAGCCCGAGCGGTATTCAGATTACT